>Ga0066639_10000498_pt1 | contig 34149 bp, 31 predicted proteins | sample CryGeyCG2114_010_2_FD_59504 | JGI IMG/M metagenome (GOLD analysis project Ga0066639, IMG submission 59504) | Groundwater microbial communities from aquifer - Crystal Geyser CG10_big_fil_rev_8/21/14_0.10 | ecosystem: Environmental > Aquatic > Deep subsurface > Groundwater | place: USA: Utah...
GTTAGTATATGGGTTTCCAAAACCTAGGATCATGGTTCGATTCCGTGTACCCCTGCCAAATAGGACAAAGAAGGGAAATTTGATAGTTTTCCACATTATGACCTCTGTAAATGAGGTCTTTTTTGTTGGTTCGGTTAAACATATTTTCCTCCATTAATTTTTGCTTACTTTCTTCGACTTTTTTAGCTATCATATCAACAAATTTGGTATATTTAACAGATAAGGAATTGTCTTTTAATGTGACCGATTCAAGCAGTTCGGTTAAAATCACACGTTTTGCATCATTGGCTAGATTTTCGTTTAAATACTCGTCTTTAGCCTGCTGGGTAAGTCTGACTAAATTAACGGTCTGCTTATGTTGTTCTAGGCTAGTTGATTCAGCAACTAGCAGCTCATCGTTTAATGATTCAATTTGCTTTAGAATATCAGTGTGTTTGGCTTCATAGCGTTCGCGGGTTATTTCACCGGCCAACTTATCGTCATAAAGCATCTCATCCATCTTCTTGAATCGTTCAATACGGGTTATAAGTGATTGCCTGTAGTCTTCAATGCGCTCAGTGTTTTGCTCAAAATCGGTATCAAGACATTTTATCAGCCAATCAATTATCGCTTGTGATGGACTAATAAGTTTGTCCAGTTTATCGACAAGTATTTGTTGAGCTGCATCTTCGCGAAGGTATTTATTATGTTTACAAGTCACTAAATCACGTTGGCAAGCACCATAGTAATGGCCTTTTTGTTTTTCCCAGGTTATGACTTTGCCACAATAGCCACATTTCAATACGCCTTTTAGGGTTAAGTCGTGGTGGCGCTTTTTGGTTAATCTTTTGTTTCTCATTTTTGATCGAACTGCTTTAAATAACTGCTTTGTTATAAGTGGCTCGTGCGATCCGATGTAAGTTTCGCCATTGAAATTGATGATGCCAATATAGTAAGAATTATTTAATAGTTTGTGGGTCGAGCTTCTTGTTAACGAATGATTATTATAAGTAATCACACCAACCTGCTTTAAAAATGCCCAAACAGATTCAACAGTTTCTCCCGGCTTCAAGTACAGCTCAAACGCACTTTTGACCAGTGGTGCGATTTTAGGATTAGGGACGTGTATTCGTTTTCCATTTTGAATGGCGGTCATATATCCGATAGGTGGTCGAGAAGGCATCCATCCTTGGGCGAGTTTTTCGGCCCAGCCCTTCATGGCTTCTTCGCGCAAGTTGTCGGTATATTTCTTAGCTACGGCTAAATGAATATTCCACATAAACTTAACGTCGGACTTAGCTTCTTTGTGTAGTTTTAAGTTTTCTTTGACAGCGTGTAGCATCCGATCTTTATCTTCTTGCAGCCAATCATCAATCGCAACTGCGTCGCGTAAGTTTCTAGTAAGACGGTCAGTTTTCTCAACGGCAAGATTATAAATCTTGTTCTCGTTAAGATAATTGAGCAGCTCGCTAAATATTTTGCGACTTTGTTGCTTAGAGGCTGTTTCAGCAATCTTATACACCTTAACGACCAATAAGCCGTTTGCTAGGCAATAATTCTGCAGCAGCTTGAGCTGAGAGTCCAAGGAATAACCTTCATCTTCCTGCGACTTTGATGACACGCGTGCTAGAATCACGGTTGAACTAATAGCCTTATTCTGCATTGCGCTTCCTATCAATCGTTATCGTCCTGCCATTGGCAAGGGTCTCAATAATTGTTATCAAACTGCGACCTATTTTCTCGGCCTCATCATGACTAATCTTCTTTTTATTCTGTTCTTCAAGTATAGTCCGAAGCTCATTAATAGCCGCTTCATCCACCTTGAATGATTTGGAAATAATCTTGATTATGTTATGGAATGTTTCGTTCATAAATACCCTCCGGATAAACGAAAAGACGCCTTGGTAGGTCGTCTTACAATTCAGCTAAATAGGAGTTTATTTTACCAAGGCCTGCCAGGCTTTGGTCGTTCTTTTAATTCGTTTTCAACTAATCTTTTTAATTCTTTGTCGCCTGTATTAGCAAGTAGCTTTAATACTAACTCACTGAGTGTATCACCGTGAGTCTTTGCGACTTTCTTGGCTCGTTCTCGGACGGCCTCAGTCACTCTTATCTGCATACTGACGATCTTTCTGGACATCAGTCCTATTTTACAATAAAACTTGTTACGGTGCTAATTTCCGCATATTTCACACGGTACTTCGTGATTAATGACTGCACGCAGTTCATCATCCGACGTTTCGTCGATAGTATCCTGAAGTTCGTAGTATTGGCATTCGCAGACTTCATCTATCGCTTCAGCTTCCAGTGTTTCTCTGTCTGTCATATACCCTCCATTGTACCTATAGTAGCCGAATTGTTAACGTTCAACCTCTATATAAATAGTAATACTAATTAAAATAAAAAGCAATACTATTTATGTATAAAATATGCATTTTGCAAACTGCATAAATACGTCAATACTAACAGATAGAAGCTTGCTATTTTACTCTCTCTCTTTTATATATAATATATAGGAGAATAGAGAAGTGGTCGTAAACGATAAAAGATATAACAAACTAAATGCCAAGCAACTACATATTTTAACTCTTATTTACAAATTCAGATTTATTAGCATACCATTACTAACTGAGTACCAAAACCTAAAGTCCCAAACTACATTACTTAGAAACCTAAAAATACTAGAAGAACAAGGATACATTGGTCGTCGATTTGATTTAACTTTCAAGATTGATCGTAAACCTGCGTATTATTACTTAGCTGCAAAGGGCATAGCTGTTCTTAAAGATGACCCGCGTTTTGATACAGGCGTACTCCATTCCTATTACAAGAACAAAAATGTAAGTGAATCATTCATGCAACATTCAATTGATGTATTAGCCGTATTCAATTCTATTAAAAAGACACTCCCGGATAGTTTTGACATATTTTCCAAGTCTGAACTTGCAACATTTGACGATTTTCCCGAAAACAAACCAGACCTATTTCTTAGAGGTAAAAACGAATATTTCATCACGCTTGCGCATGATGTCCAACCGTTTATCATTAGAAAACGGTTGGCTGAATATATAGCTCATAGCGAAGAAGATGGCTGGGGCAGTGGAGTATACCCAACCATACTATTCGTATTTGCAGATAGTTCTAGCGAAACACGCTTCCTGGGATACGCCAAAAGCGCCCTAGAGAGTGCTGGCATTGATAGTGATGAATTACACATTGGAGCAACAACGCTACGAGCGTTGACTAAAAAACCCTATACTGATTCAGTTTGGACATTTAGCGATGATGCGAATCCTAAATCACTTGATTGAGCATTTTTACGTCATGCTCGGTGTATACAAGAGTAATAATCTTACTCCCTAGATGCAAACGAAAACTTCAAAGTCTCTGGGTTGTATATTATCTCGGTCGAAGCACCGTCGACACTCAAGTCTGGTGCAAAGATAGCGCCCAATACTGCAATTGCCGGAACTCGTCTCTTTTTCTCCGTATTGGACTCATTCATGTAAACGACATGATCAGCTAATTGCTCGGGCATACCATCGGTGAAAATTATCCACCTGTCTGGTGCTGTATTGTCATTCAGGAAATGTTGCAAGAAAGGGTAGTACTCTTTACGATTTAATTTTGAATATTTATCACCTTCAAATTCGCTATTTATTAAGAGGTATGTGTCGTCGTCGTGTATATGCCTACTAAGAGGACTTTGCTTATTGACAATATCTTTTATCTTAGTACTAACACTAGTGTTGGGATCGGCTTTTTCTTCAAGAATTTTTGCGTGTTTTGTACTTTTGAGCTTAAGTGATTTCCATGCATCTACTTGCTTTGAATTCTTTGCTAGTTTATCTACAACGTACATTAGATAGTTTTCTGCTGGAACATAGATATCAATTGACGATACGAAAGTATCCTCTATTAGTGAGCGTAAACTATACCAAACTGGTTTTTCTATCTCTCCAGAAAGGGTTATGCCATCATGCCCTGAGGTTGTTTTATGTACATATCCCACACCATAACTATCTTCTCTGGTTTTTAATAAGTGGCACTGCTTACAAAGAACTTGCCAGTTGTTGGTGTCCTTATGTGATCCAGTAAATCGCCACATCGGTATTATGTGATCAATAGTCATCTCGCTGGGTTTATATTTACCACACATAGCACATACCTTACCGCGCCTAAAAGACGTCTTTAGATGACGATAACTTGGATCTGTGTTGGCGAAATCAGAATATGAACTCATTTGACTAAAATTATACGATGTTACGCGATATTATCCAAGGAAAGCCTTTTTACGTCTTGCTCAGGACGTATCGAAATCACTCCTCGACAACAATGTCTTTGGTTAAGTTAATGTGTGACACGCTATCAGTCACATTACCAGTTTTATCAATCCAAACCTGTATATGAAACGGCTCAGTATACCAACCGTTGGCTTTGGCTATCTTAGCCCAAAACGCTCGGTGCTTTTCAATCTCTGTTTGCGATACTTTCATAACTTACTCCTCTACATTAAATTTTGACAAGCCTTTTAACGTCTTGCTTAGGACGATTAACTAACTAGTTATGGCAGTCAACTTGGACTACCCATAAACCTTCAGACTCTTTAAGTAGTAAGTCGAGTTCACGCTGATTCGTAATAGCGCTGCCGTTAGTATCGAAAAGCTGACAAGCATTGGCATGGTAGCCACTTGCTCGGCTAAACTGGTATCTCGATAGATAGTGCCCAGCGATATCTTGCTTAAAATCTTCGTTGAAGATTTGCTCATCGCTATACTGCTCTAGCATGAAGCGTATAGTTGCAAGCGCCTGTTTAAACTCTGCTAATTGCCCTTGCATAGCATCTATCGCCATAGATTGCGCTTTCTTTGCGCTCAGGCGAACCGGTTTCCAGCAATCAGGCCAACGACTATCATCTGTTTCACTATAATAACAGTCGAACTCATTCCATTCGACAAGGTCTGACATTACGTTATCTGCCTTGCTATTCGCCTCAGTGGCGTTGTCTGCTTCAACGATTAATCGTACTAAATAATGCATAACTTTCTCCTTTAAAATTAAACTTTGTCGGGTAGTTTAGCGTCTTACCCAGGACAAAGTGAACTAATATTCCTCGGCCAGCATGACCGTCAGAACTCGTTCACATTCCGGATGCAGTGGGTCACACCACATCTCGAAAGACGGATCGTAGTAATCTATCTTCCAGAAAACCGTCTGGTTTTCCCAAGTTAGCTTTCCAAAGTCATGCTCACCGTGAGGATCGTTGTCCTCGTTAAACCTGTTATAACTACGAATAGCTCTAATCAAGCCCAGGGTATCTCTAAACTCGAATATACCTCGAGTCAGACTCATGGTCTCGACTTTGCGAAACTCATCGTTACGCTTTGCTACCTTTTCTGCGACTTCGTTCATAAAGAACTCCTTTCGATTCGAGTGGTGCTAATACCGACCACTTCATGGGAAGAACGCAAAGCAATATAGGTTCGTCAAGGTGGAGCGCCCTTGACGTTTACCAAAGGACGAACGACCTTGATGGTTCTAGATTGCTTTGTATAATGAGAAGACAGTGGGAGGGAAGAAAAATAATAATAATCAACTATTTTTACGGGAATTGTTTTTAATCTACCTATCTCAAAATTGCTAGAATGATATTATATATAGACAGCGTAGCTATTAAAACAATATGTAGTTAATAAATAAGGAGCGTAGTCATGGTTAAGCAAAAGGTAGTTATTTGGACTCCAGAACATCGTAGAGAAGTTATTCAATTTTTAAAATTATATACAGACCAGCTTGAAAAACAGATTAACAACAAAGACGAAGGTTATGGCTTGCCACAAATACAATCAGGGGTTTTACATATTGTAGATATGACATTGCCACCTAAAATAGAATACGTTGTTAATAGTGGTCCAAGCCAGCAATTATTGGAAGGAACTAAGGTAATATTGACCAGCAAGGAGTATCAAGAATATGAGGACATACTTAGCAAAGAATAAATCTACCTAGTTGTTCGCATTTAATAATTTCATGAAGTCGTGTAGCATATGTTTCAAGCCTTTTTTAGTCTTGCTCAGGACTACCGGACTAAGCCTGGTTATTTTCTACAATCTCAAGCCAATCTACTCGGCCTAGTGTATGAGCTACAATATCGCTCCATAGATTAGTTATTTCTAACTCACTATGTTCAAGCTGCATCCATTCATCAAGAGCTTCAGCTTGATCTCGCATGTCGCCGTACAATGAGATGATATACATAAGTTGCCCATAGTAGCCCTCATCGTTTGTGAGCCACAAGTTAACTAGCCACGTTTCGTAATTAGTCCACCCGTTGTAAGTTTGCTGTTCTGCACTGCACATATTCTTTTTTCTCCTTTACTTTACGTAACGGAGTCAAAATACGGTGCCGCATGGCAAAGCTGTCAAGATGGAGCGCTCCTGACGTTTACCAGAGAACGAACGACCTTGACGGTTTTGCTCGGTACGTATAATGAGGAGATATGTAAAGTGAAAGATATTTTATAATTTTGACAAATAATTACAAAAATGTAGTTATTACAATTATCGTTGACATACGCAACATATAGCGTCTATACTATAAAGCACACACAACATATGGGGATAAGAGAGGTTAAAATATGTTAGAAATAAAAATAACATACACAATAAATACCAATGATAATCAGCATAGTATCATCTGGTTATGTCATTTCGCGAAACAACCAAACACCAGAACCGATGCTAGATTGGCGTTTCTATAATATGGATGCATATTTTGTAGAAATGCTAAATCGTCTCAAACTAACTGTTAAGCAAAAAGAGGACGCCGTAACCAAATATACTAACGTTTCGAAATTATTACATAACGAGTTTTATGAAACTGATTATAACGGTTCTACGAAATTATTAATTGGTTCATACGGTAAACATACCAACATTCGCCCGCCCGAAGATGTTGATTTACTATTTAAAATTCCTGAATCTATATATGTTCAGTATGAAGACTCACCAGGTGCTCTTTTGCAAAGAATTCGTAATGTCCTTAATAAGACTTACACAACAACAGAAGAAATACATGCTTGGGGTAAGGTTGTTTTGATCCAATTTTCGGATGGGACCCATAATGTTGAGTTGTTGCCAGGTTTTGAGATTGATGGGGTATTTATGATTCCGAATACAGAAGACGGTGGCGCTTGGGAATCATTCGACGTTCGAACAGAGATGCAGACAATCCAAGATTCTAACACTTTAACAAACGGTGTCACGCGCAAATTGATACGTATTATTAAACGTTGGAGTAAATACACTAAAACCGTCACAATAAAGTCATATAGAATTGAAGAGCTATGTGTGTTGTTCTTGTCTGAATATAATTTGAATGATATTTTATGGTCAGTTTTAGTAAAAGACTTTTTTGGATGGCTTAGTGGCGTCGATAACGAAGATGTGACCGATAATTCAACTCAAATAAATACTGCAATTACTCGCTCTATTAAGGCGGTCGAGTTTGAGACCGATGGCAACACGGATGAAGCATGTAAGGAATGGCAAAAGATTTTCGGAAAACGCACATTTCCGGCTACAAGTGCAAGCCTCGTTAAAGCGTTTGTATTGAACTCTCAGCAGCCAACTGACAAAGAAATGTTTATTGAAGATATTGTACCTGTACGGATAAATCCATTGGTTAATATTGATATATCGGCACAATTTGTGGGCCCAAAAATACCAGTACACCCATTTGCGACATTTATCCGTGGCCGCAGCCCAGTACCAAAGCGTCAGTCCATACGATTTAACGCTCAAATAACTGGTGTTGATGGGTATGATTTGAAATGGAAGGTTCGTAACTTTGGTGATGAAGCCGCCATTGCAAAGGGTCTACGCGGAGAGATAAAAAACGGCACTGGTCTAGTTCTCGAAGAGAACACGCTATACGAGGGTACCCATTACGTCGAGTGTTATGTTATTAGTAGTGATGTATGTGTAGCAAGAATGATACATTGGGTTCCGATTGGGAGGGAATAGTTATGGACAAAGAAAATTTATCAGTCGTAAGGCAAAGTCTTGCTAATGCCTCGTTTAGCCACAAGGTTCATGAGGTTGCAAGTGATCGAAAGACTGAAGCGTCTGTTCGATTTAAATATATCGATATTTGCATTATTAGTCTTATATTTATTTTATTAGTTTTGCAGACACAAATGTCGAGTAATTTTATATTTAGTTTTATAGGTGCTGGCCTAACCGCCGCTGAGATAGTGGTTTTAATAGTTAAGTTGTTCTTTCATTTTGACGAGGACTCAGTTGCACACAAAAACACTGCTTTGAAATATATGGCCCTCAGAGATCGATATAAAAATTTAATAGCTGATATTATCAAACAAACAATTAACCAAAGCGAAATAGTAAATCGTCGGGATCAGTTGCTCCATGAATATCAAATGATATCAGACCTAGCACCCCAAACTAGTAAAGATGATTATTGCGAAGCCATGAAACGCCTCAAGATAAAAGAAGATAATCAAAATATCTGGTCTGATACACAAGTAGATCACTTCTTACCCAAAGAGTTACGAAAAAAATAGCAACAAATTTTACTTATTGATTCTGATTATCTTTCAATCACTAAAAACTCGTAATTAGATAGTGATGGTTGTGATTCTTTAGATATGCCGAAGTATTCATATAGCCAGCTATCATATGAAAAACTTCCTATCAGAACTAACTCGAAACTTTCGAGTAGTTTACCCGATACAGTATCTAGTCTTGGGCTAGAAGTTGAATATACCAATTTCATGTTAGCTTTTTGGGCATTTTGATTAATTGTAATTAATGCAGCGTCAAATCTACCTTGGTCTTTACAGGCCATATCGCATTCTTCAATATAGATAAATATGAACGGTTTTTTGATGTTATTTTTTGCACGATTCTTCGAAAGAGCCGCCAGCTCCTCTAATTTATTGAAACTATAGTCGGGAGCATTACCGTGCTCCACGTCAAATAACAAATATTCCTGCTTGGCCCCATCATCATTACCCACGCTGAATTCACATTGTTTGAGGTCGAATATCGCATACTTCATATCGTTAGGCTTAAAAGCCGATTCATATCTTTTCACTAGACTATGGACGAGTCGGCTTTTACCAGATCCGGATTGTCCAATTAATAACATCGAGTTGTGTACATTGAATGTAAAATAATCAGCATTCGTTATATTCATACAACTAATTGTACTCTACGCAAAGTAAATATATTAATTGTTAAATTAAAGTATAATCAATACCATGAATATATATCTGGACATTGACGGTGTATTATTGGCTAACGATCATCATCCTGCAAATCACTCAAAAGAGTTCCTTGAATATGTTCTGACGAATTTTCCAGACTCGACGTATTGGTTGACAACCCATTGTCAAGGTGATGCTACCAGGCCGGTACGTGATATCGGCCATTTATTCGACAATGAATCTGTTGAATTGATGAAGTTAATCAAGCCGACATCATGGCAATACTCATCGTCCAAAACTGCTGCAATTGATTTCTATAAACCATTTCTTTGGTTTGATGATGATTTATTTATAAACGAACGGAAAGAGCTAATAGAACATAACGCGCTAGATAACTGGATTGAAGTAGACTTGCGCAAAGATCCAGATATGTTGTTAAAATTCATTCAAAGTTTTCCATTGCCGGCAGAATATTTAGATAAAGAATAATTATGATAGGTGAATATAAAACTTTAGCTTGGGGTGAACAGAAAAACGAGTTCAAGATTGAATGCAGCTTGTATATATTCGTATCGCCGGCCAAAAATAGAACAATATTTATGACCGTACCCGGTGTTGATGGCTCAATTGACGGCTACAAAGACAAATACAAACGCATCACCGAAAAAATGCAAAACAAATACGGCTTCGCAATAGCGAGAATGGCTAATCCATTCATATCATCTCTGCATTGGGATAGTAACATCAGGGAGATGTTGGAGTACTTATTATCAAACAAGAAAGAAATAACAGGAAGTGATGACATTGAAATACATATCATGTCTCACTCCGCCGGTGCGGCTGTTATTGCTCAAATAGCTTGGGAGTATCCAGAGATAACTAAACTATTACTTGTTAACACGGCTTTTGGGTTAAAGCCTGAAAGAATCTTGAAGGGTATTGATAACTTCTCTGGTCAAATCAATTTTGTATTCGGCAGCAAAGATCCGTCAGTTGGCTGGACAGAAAATCTAAAAGAAAAATATAATGTACGTGTTATTGATGGGGCTGATCATAATTTCTCGGATGAATATATAGAGACGTTTATCCAATTACCCACCATAGATACAAAATAATCTTACTTCGGTTTTTCTAAAAAAAGGCGAAGTCTCAGCCGAGGGTATAGCCTCCATGTCAACATTGCCTACTGTCTTACTCGGCTGAATTGTTTTTTGTTTACGACGTTGAGTTTGATTGGTGTATATCAGGTAAGATTACACAAAGTAAGTTAAAAGTACCGACTGATCTATTTGTCGTTTTTTATGGTTGGCAGAACCACTGTGATTAGCTCATCTATTTCTTGCTGTTTACGCTGGTGTTCATCTAGGGCTATGTCCTTTTCATTTTTGGACAAATTGTTTGACTGCTCGCGTGCTTTGGCATGACTGCCTGTCTTGGCGAGTATGGTTATGATCAACACGACTACAATAATTATTGCGACTTCCATCAAATTTTATTATACCAATTTCAATGACAACCCACTATTCTTGAGTTTGATTCGCGAATTATTTGATAGCTGGCGCTTCATCGTTAAATTCGGGCAATTGAGATTATCTTGCGAATATCTTTACAATATTTATATTTATGTTGCGAATATCTGCAAGATTTTAATAAAAAGTATTGTTTTAGTGTATTATCTGGTATAATAGCAGTTATAATTATGTCAAAAGATGTAAACAAATACTCAACAGGTTTAACCGGTGAGCCGTTTCTTTTTAATGAAAGCCGCTTGTTGGCTGATTTATTGACGAAGGGCGAAGAAATAGAGACGCTGCATAAGCGTAATTTATCTGAAAATTTAATAATGCATAAAAAAATCGGTAGCCTTAGGAAGGTCACTTCTCCTATTTTCCGAAGACTTTCTATTATGTCTGCGACCGCAATGCAAATACTTGCGCACGATGATATTGCCTCTGCCAAACTTATTTTACTCGTTGCAGTGGCAAAGTCAGATCGTTTAGTCCGAGATTTTTTGATCAATGTGTATGCGGACAAACTTGCCTTGAAATCTAGTAAAATTGATAGATCTGATATCGAACGCTATTTCGAATCAGTTTACATAGAAGAGCCATACCTTCGCGATCGTACTGAGCAAACCAAGGCAAAGCTAAAACAGCAATTGATGAAAATCCTAGCTGAAGCTGGTCTAGTCAAAAAGCAAGGCTCTGTCTTTTTGGTAATACGACCAAGTATAACTAATAAGCTAGCCAACCAATTGGTGGCTGATGGTGACTCAGAATATATTAAAGTCATAGGGGGTTCTTTGTGAAAAAAACAATCCAAGATCGTCTGAGAGATCTCCGCGGTAAGGTTAAGAGCGGTAACTTATCACAGGGTGGCGGGCTAGGCAATGAAGTAAACTATCATATTTTTGACTATGACCCTAGCGAAGAACCGGCAGTAACACGAGAGATTGAGAACATTGCAAGCTCCTTAAGTAATATCAAGGTGTTTAATATTTACGATATTATTATCGATATACTAAAAGAGAAGAACTATCTAGAGAAGTCGTTCGAGTTAGAGCAAAGTAAAGGCAGTGATTTTGTTAATAAGGCTATCATGCGCACTCTAAAGACTGACAGTAAAAAAGGACTTATAGTTGAAAAAATTGTCCAGAATATCAAAAAAGGCGACATTATCTTTATTACAGGAATCGGTCAATCATATCAAATCATCCGTGCACACACTATATTGTCAAACCTACAGAGCGTCGTCAATGATACCGAGAATCCAGTAATTTTATTTTACCCTGGTAGTTATGACCACCAAGCACTAAGCCTGTTCAATACTTTTCCAGCGGAAAATTATTATAGAGCGTTTAAACTAATTGATAGATAGGAGTTATATGAAACTAAGAGATTTATACAGTAAAGATATTACACGCGAGATCCAGGGTGTTATTAAAGTTGACGATGAGCACTCGATCGCACAAGAACTAGACGAGTATATTGTTACCGAAGAGATCGCCCGACATCTTGACACATTTTTTGATGCCTACAGCAAGGGGTTAGGCGTTTCACGAACGGAGCAGATGGGTGTTTGGTTATCTGGTTTCTTTGGCTCTGGTAAATCACACTTTCTAAAAATCGTTAGCTATCTACTTGATAACCGTGAAGTAAATGGTAGAAAATCAGTCGATTACTTTGATGATAAAATTAATGACGCCATACTTCTTGGTAATATCAAGCGAGCTGGAGATACCTCTTCTGACGTTATTCTATTTAATATCGACACAAAATCTTCGCTAGAAAACACCACCAGCAAGGACAAGGTATTAGCGGTCATTGAAAAAGTTTTCAATGAGAAATTGGGCTATAGTCATATTAATTTCGTCGCCGACATTGAGCGATTCCTGGAAGAGAGCGGTAAATATGATGCCTTCAAGGCAAAGTTCGATAACTGGTCTGCAATTCGCTCAGATTTTGATTTTAATCAGTACGAAATAGCCGAAAAATACGCCGAAGTTATGGGAATTAGTAATGATGATGCAAACAAACTGTTTGATAATCGCCGAGATAATTACGAAGTGTCAGCTCAGTCGTTTGCCGAGCGGGTTCAGAATTATATCGAAAAACGCGGAAACGATCACCATGTGGTGTTTCTGATCGACGAAGTTGGTCAGTATATTGGTAATGATGGATCACTGCTCCTTAATCTACAATCAATTGTTGAAGAACTTGGTGTGCGTACCAACGGTCGTGCTTGGATAATATGCTCTAGCCAAGAAGCAATTGACGATGTCGTCAAGGGTGTTAGAAAAGATGACTTCTCAAAAATTTTAGGACGATTCGATACTAAAATTAAGCTATCAAGTACAGATATAGATGAAGTGATTAAACAGCGACTACTTGCAAAGACAAGCGATGGCGCTACTACACTAACGACCACCTATAATACCCGAGAAGCTGAAATTAAGAATTTGCTTACATTTGGGGAAGGTGGCACGTACAAAGCAACCTTTAAAGATGCAGGGGACTTTGCGGCTACTTACCCATACATCCCATACCAATTCAAGTTACTACAAGACACCTATATGAGTATCCGCGAGAAAGGGTTTGCAGGAGCTCATCTCAGTTCCGGTGCACGCTCTTTGCTTGGAGCCATTCAGGAGACCGCCAAGGCTCACGCTAACAGTGAAATTGGCACTCTTGTACCATTTTCTGCATTTTATGAAACGGTCGTGACGGCTATCGACAGCTCTATTATCCGTATCTTTGACAAGGTGAAACTTATGATTCGAGATGGTGAGCTAGAGTCTCAAGATGAAGAAATTTTAAAAACACTCTTTTTGTTGCGCAGTTCGCAGGAAACTATGCCAACTAATCTAGATAATTTAGCCGTGCTATCTGTTTCTAATATATCCGACAACATACTTGACACAAAAAAGAGGCTTGCCGATAGCCTAAAACGCCTAGAAGACAGAATTTTAATCCAAAAACTTGGTGATAATTATCGTTTCTTGACTGACGAAGAACAGGATATTAACCGCGAAATCAAAAGCCAAACTTTTGATCCAAGCGATATATCATCAACACTCGGGGAAGTAATCCGAGGTATGGTTGATACAAAATACAAGTACAGCAATGGTCGCGTATTCTCGCTGGATCTGTTCATGGATGACAATAAAATCAATGGCGGTACTAACGAACTAGCACTCAAGTTTACATCTGCCGACCGACACAGCGTTCAAACGGAGTCAATACGCTTAAATAACTCGGCACTTATATCTACTCCGCTATCTATCGATTTACGTAACGACATCGAAACTGCCGTAAAGGTTGAGAAATATATCCGTCAGCAGGCTGGCATTAAAAACGACAGTGAGCGTGAGAAGATTATTTCCGCCAGACGCACTGAAATGGAAGGCTTAAAAGAAAAAATCGCAGCTGACTTTGGTGATATTATACGATCTGCCACTATCATAATAAATGGTACTGAGTTAGACATCCCGACCAGAGAAAATGTAGCCACTCGTCGCGACCTCATATTGGCCGAACTGGTTAAATCTGTATACAGTAAGATTGAATACATAAAAGCACCACTCAGCCGTAGCAATATCAAGCGACTGCTTACTCTGCCAAAAATGGAGTTAGAGGTCGCTACTGCTAATGTAAAGGCCGAAGACGCAATTAATGAATACATCGTTGAACAAGCACGCAATCACGCACCCGTAACGCTTGAAAGCGCAGTTCGTTTCTTTAAAGACGCACCATTTGGCTTTACAGACGAAGATGTAGCTTATATTGTGGCATATCTAATGAAAAAGGAGCTAGTCAACCTAATCTACAATGGTACGACGCTCGCACCAACAGCTGAGACAGCTGATATCCTGTTAAAATCAGCCAACGATAACAGAATTACAGTTAAGGTTCGTGAACGTATAGACAATGACTTATTAGACACCGTTCGCAGCCTAGCGCGTGATTTATTCGACACTACTGCTATTGGCGAATCCGAAGACGAGATTGCCAATAATCTTCGACGTGAGATTGATAGTAAATTAGAAGTGACTTCTGGCTATCTGACTAAATATAATTATGGACAATATCCAGGCAGATCTATTGTAGAAGCTGTGAATGTCGGGCTGCGTGAACTAAAACAGATCCGCGACACCAAAGATCTGTTCGATACACTTAATACCCAGCAAAGCGAGCTACGCTCTATCTTCAATGCATTAAGACCGGTAGCAAGCTTCTTTGATAATCAGGCCAAGATATTTGATCGTGCTACCACTGCAGTCAAAGATTACGAAATGGTTAGTATGTCTATCACTGTTACTGCACCAGAAATTAACAGTATCCGAGAGATCCTGGCCGAGAGCGAACCATATAATGACATACCGAAGCTCCCATCACTTACCTCAACGCTTGAGCAAGCGACAAAAGTGGGTCGCTTTGAGCTACAAAAACGAGCTGACGAAGCTCGTAAGCTAGAAGAGGAAAGGCGAAGAGCCGAGACTGAACGCAAGCAAGCTGAGCTTGATGGCAAAGAAGCAGTAGAGTTACCAAAGATTGCCAAACCGGTACGTTCAGGCGATCTCATTAACAGAACATACTCGCTTAAGTCTGAGGCTGATGTCGATGCAATGTTAGGTGAACTCCGCGTAAAACTTCTTCAAGAATTAGCTGATAACGGTGAATTGAAAGTAATCTAGTATGGACAAAAAACTTCTCAAAGAATTTGCAATGAAAAGCCGTGAATCGCTGACATCTCTGGTGCGCGCCGAGCTGAATGCGATGCATATTGCCGAAACTATCAATTGGACTCAAAGCGGTGAGCTGTACCAGACTATTGTTGACGGTCGCAATATCGTTCTAACTATCGATGAGAAGTTGCGCTACGATAAACTGCAAGCCGCAGTGAAGATCGAGGGCATCAAGTTAGTCGCAGAAAAGGCTGCCTACACGTGGTTTAACCGTATCGTAGCGATTCGCTATATGGAGTTAAACAAAATACTACCTCAGAGCAAGCATAACGAATGGCTTGGCGTACGAGTGCTTTCAGACGACAGTAATCACCCAGACCCAGATATACTAAAAGCCAGCAACTTACGCCGAACTGATCTGGACTTACAATTAGATGTAGACAAGGTACTCAAACTCGCACGCGATGAAGAGAAGTTCCGTATGGTACTGCTTGCTGTAGTCAAAAAACTAGGCAGTATCATGCCTGATGTATTCAATGGTGACACTAATAGTATTGATTTTCTACTGCCTAAAAATCTATTAGGCGCAGGTGGGTTTGTCAGCGAAGTACTAAAACTCCCAGTCGCTTTGTTTGACCGCGTAGAAGTAATTGGCTGGTTGTATCAGTACTATAATCAAGCCGAAAAAGACATCGCTATGAAGAAAAAATCGGCAGTCGAAAAAGACGAGATTCCATATGTAACCCAAATATTCACGCCAGATTGGATCGTGAAGTATATGGTCGAAAACTCACTCGGACGCTACTGGCTAGAGCATGGTGGCGACGAACATCTTGCCACTAATTGGAAGTATCTTATTAAAAGCGGTATGCCTACTGCGAATGTCGTCAAAAAGATGCCAAATATTGAAGATGTTACATTTATTGATCCTTGCGCGGGTAGCGGGCATATCTTGGTATATGCGTTTGAAGTGTTTTACCAGATTTATCTATCACTTGGATACGCACCAGCTCAGATTCCTGAAAAAATCCTCACTCATAACCTTTATGGGCTCGATATTGATGACCGTGCCAAGCAGTTGTCTATTCTGTCAGCTCTGCTAGTCGCACGTAGTTACGACAAAGGCATATTTACTAAACATATACGGCTCAACATTACTTCTATTGCTGAAAGTAATGGTATGAGTGGTCTGCCTGGGCTGCTCAAGGGCGAGAGCAGGGATATTGCTCAGTATCTTGTTGAAACTTTCCATGATGCCAAAGAATACGGCAGCATTCTAAAAGTGAAATCTGATACTTATGCCAAACTCCGCAACCAGCTAGATGACCTATCACCGTTAGATCGCAATTTGTATGCTGATCGCGCAGAGCAACTAATCCATCAGGCTGAAATCTTGAGCCATAAATACACTATTGCCGTAACGAATCCGCCGTACATGAATAAGTATGACGCTAAGTTGAAGACATATGTAAATACCTACTACTCTGAGAGCAAAGCTGACCTGTATTCGGTATTTATGGAGGTTTGTCTAAACTTAGCAATAGATGATGGTTATGTATCTATGGTTACAATGCAGTCTTGGATGTTCTTGACTGGGCAAGAGAAACTACGTAATATGCTACAGTCAAACTGCTCTATGGTTAATATGATTCATCTCGGGCCTGGGGCATTCCTAGAGATGGTAGGTGATGTGTTACAGACGACAGCGTTCACTTTACGAAAAGGTACTACAAACTTAATTGGTGATTACATTCGAGTTACTGATATAAGAGACTCCGACAAGAAGGAGAAGTTAAGTTTAGAGGCCATTACAGACGAAAATCATGAGTTGAGATTCCGTGCTGGTAATGCTGACTTTGAAGTGTTCCCTGGAAGAATTATTGCCTATTGGGCAAGCGACGCGATTAAAAAAGCATTCATCAACGGCATAAAAGTGGGCGAAATAGCACCTCCGCAAAAGGGTGCAGTTATATCTGGCAAAGATCTCTTCATGAGGCTATGGTGGGAGGTAGACAGCGTAAATACTAACCTTCAAGCAGCTGACCGCCACGAAGCAATAAAAAGTGGTAGCAAGTGGTTTCCATATGACAAAGCTAGCGGATTCAGAAAGTGGTATGGAAATAATGACTATTTCACTGATTGGCAAAATGACGGCGTCCGCTACAAGCAATATGTTCTGAAGCAATATCCTTACCTTAAAACTCCAGGGTTTGTTGTGCAGAATGAGGAAAATTATTTTATCCCTCACATAAGCTACGGGGCATTATCGTCAGGTATCTTGTCTGTACGATATAAGCCACGTGGAGTTATTCATAGTGGCATTGGCCCTGGCTTGTTTGCTGCTGAAGATGAGTTGTCATACTTGCAGGGTGCTTTGAATTCTCATTCTATCCAAAAAATCGCGGCAATCATTTCACCTACGCTTAATTTTCAAACAGGAGAAGTTGCGTCTTACCCAGTAATTAAATCCACACAATATCGCGATGAAGTGATTCGATTGGTCGAAGAATGCCGTGAGCTCAGCAAATCCGACTGGGATAGTTTCGAAACCTCATGGGACTTTGAGCGTCACCCGCTTTTGCCCACATCTGGTGAAACTAAGTTAGCTGATACCTATGATACTTGGGATAAATTAAGCAAATCTCGCTGGAATAAACTAAAAGCCAATGAAGAGCGCCTGAACGAGATATTTATAGAGGTCTATGGTATGCAAGACGAGCTGACGAAGACAGTAGAAGATAAATATGTTAGCGTTCGCAAGGCCGACATCACACGCGAAGCCAAATCGTTATTGTCATATTTTGTTGGCGTGATATTTGGTCGATACAGCCTAAATAAGCCAGTAATTAACTTTGCTGGAGGTGATTGGACTACCGCAGATCGATCATCGTTGGTCGATGACGATAATATCGTTCCGATTATGGATGGCGAATTCTACACTGACGACATCGTTAAAAAGATCCGCGATTTTTTGATGACTGTGTACGGTGAATCAACACTTCATGTAAATCTTGACTGGTTAGCTGATGCTATCGGTCGCCGTAGTGACGAGAAAGCCGAAGATGCTATACGTCGCTATTTTGTAAACGATTTCTTTACTGATCATTTCCGTGAGTACGGTAAGCGTCCAATTTATTGGTTACTCACGAGCGGCAAGGATAACGGCTTTAAGGCGCTGTTTTATCTGCACCGCTACCAACCGAATCTAATTGCAACTGTGCGTACTCAGTATCTACTAAACACACAGAATGTCTACACTAAACGCTTGGCGGAATTAGATTCCAAGACTGTCCTGAATAACGATGATCTACGGCTGAAGGTTGATTTGACTACAAAACTTGCAGAGATAAAAAAATATGATGCATTGATTGCGGTTGCAGCCAGTAAGAATGTGAAACTAGACTTAGACGTTGGCGTGAAAGTCAATTACCCAAAACTCAGCCAGTGTGCAGCCGATGTCAAACCTGGTAGTGAAATCCTAGAGATGAAAGGAGTGAAACTATGAATGAAGAATTAGTAAATGGCTTACGAAAACTCCTACTAACACCTAGCACTACGGGGCGTCGTATTGTGACCTGGTATGACGAAGACGGAGAAAATGCGCAGTACCTTGATGAAATCAAAGAAGCACTTGGGGGTGTTGAGATTGTCGTGTTTAACGATAACCCACTATTTGTACGTCACCATGTGTTACACGAGGTACCAACTGAAAATGTCATCATCTATCGTCCTTCTGAGCAGCCTGAGCCGATGATGAACCAGTTGTTAGATTTTGAACTCAGTAACGCGCAAGATATCTTTATACCAGACGAGTCGACTTTGACATTGAATGCACTTGGATTGTCAGAAAAATTCCGCGTTTGCGTAAGACGGAATAGTCGGTTCTTTAAAAATCAAAAACGTCAGCGTGATGTTAAAAAATTCCTGCCAGTTAACGAGTCAGAAGAGTTACAGATGGCAATTTATGCTACATTATTTGATGCAGAAGATAGACGGTTAGAGCGTGTACTTACGGCAATATTTGTAAAATTTCGCGAATCTCGCGAGGAATTTGTTAATTTGCTAAAGTTTGTTGACAACGAAGCACTTGCAGAGATGCTAACCAGCTACTTCGGCTTAGAAATAACAGATACAGAGAAGCTGGATGTATTATGGGACTCTGTGTTGATAAGTTATTTCAAATCAACGCTAGAAAAAGTGGATTTAGGGCGGTATATGAATTATCTACTGCCAAATCATGGCAACGTACGTATTTTTACGCGTGATCTTATGAAGTTTTTCCCTGATGAGTTTACTCGCTTTTCAGTGGAAGCGACCGGTAAATATAACCTGGAAAAAGTTTTGGAAGGGTTGAAACTCGAAGATTATATCGACTGCGATGCAATAGCTACTGTTGATGACCTAGTGATTTCTGAGTTTATAAAGCTACTATCAGAAAAGAAAGATATTTCTGAGATGTTACGTAAACGCGAATTTGGTTTTTACTATCACGACAGACGCTCTGATTACCAGATGTTAGCAGCAGCCAATAACTTCGGTATTATCGTTCGTAAGCTAACATCTGTATTAAAAACCACAGACAAGGATGTGGCAATTAATCACTATGCCGATGAACTATATAAAGTAGATACTGCTTACCGTCACTTTAATCTTTATTACGATCGCACATCTAAAACTGACGAGTATATGAATCTTGCTAGGGAAATTGAGTATATCTATGGCGAGGAGTGGATGTTGAAACTTACCGATAAATGGGAAGGTTCAATCGTAGACGAAAATTGGACGGCCACAAAGCATCCAGTGCTTAGTGAATTTTATAGTAAATACCTGAGTCCGCTTGATGATAAAAAGGATCGGGTATTTGTAATTGTGTCTGACGGACTACGGTATGAAGTTGCTAAGGAGATAGCAGATCAAACCAAGCTAGCTGCTATCGGTGGTGATATATCTACTAGCTTTGCCTTGTCACTATTGCCGTCTATCACGCCTGTCGGTATGGCAGCCTTGTTGCCGCACGACAAACTAGAGTTTGATGGCGATACAGTATTAGCGGATGGTGCCAAGACAGATGCATCTAATCGCAATAGGGTGCTGAAGTCTGCCAATAAGGATAACTTGTCAGTTAGATTTGAAGATGTCCGAGCTATGAAAAAATCTGAATGGAAATCATTTTTCTCTGGCACGAAATACGTATATATATACCACGATAAAATCGATATTACTGGTGAGCATGACGACATGGCAACTTTTGCTGCTTGTGATACGGCAATCAATGAGATAACTGAACTAATTTCTGATCTGCACACTACCTTTAGTGGTGTCAATGTACTCGTTACCGCTGATCACGGATTCTTTTACCAGACTGGGACTGTTGAATCTCGTAGAAAAATGCCAAAAGTAATTGATGCTGATAAACAAAAAAACCGCTATGCAATCAGCAGTGCTCCTGATAAGGCATCCCTAAACTACCGATTAAGCGATATGTTTGATAATAACAATAAATATGTTAGCACTCCACATGCGAACGTCGTCTTTGCTAAGCAGGGTGGCGTAGGAAGATATTATCACGGCGGTGCGCTACCGCAAGAGGTTGTTGTGCCAATACTGAACTTTAAATCTTCGCGCAATAGCATAGCTCGCGACAAGGTGAATATTACATACGCAGGTATATCACTTAAGATTACAAATACTATAACCTACCTGACATTTCGACAGAATGAACCAGTAAGTGTCGATAAGGTCGCCTCGCGTTATAAAGCCTGGTTTGAGGATGCGAATAGCACCAGAATATCCGATGAAGTTACTATTATCGCTGATTCTATTGAAAAAGATGTTAGTTCTCGAGAATACCGCGAGAAGTTCGTGTTTGCGGCTCGTACCTATGAACCTAATGGGGAGTACTATTTGGTTATCAGGGATGATAATGATATAGAAACAGATCGAATCGCTTTCAAGGTTGATATTGCAATAACAAATGATTTAGGGTTATAAGGAGGATATTATGGACGAGATCGACATTAAATTAAATCAAGTCTTTCCGGGTAGGGTTGTACGTAAAGACCTCACTAAAAAAATTAAAGAAGGTGCTAATGTTCCGGTTTATGTACTGGAATACCTGCTAGGTATGTACTGCGCCACTGACGACGCTGTGGCTATAGAGGATGGTATTGCTACAGTAAAAAAGATTTTGGCCGAAAATTTTGTGCGACCAGATGAGGCGCAAAAAGTAAAAAGCAAGATTCGCGAGCTTAAAAACTACACTGTTATCGATAAAATAACTGTGAAGCTGAACGAGAAAAAAGATCGATATGAAGCAGAGTTTAGTAACCTTGGTATCAAAGATGCGTATATCGATGCTGAAATAGTTAAAAAATTCGAAAAGTTACTAGTAGGTGGGATTTGGTGTATTACAAAAATATCCTACTTCCATGACGAAGAAGAGCGTAATAATTTGCCATTCGTAGTGAACGATATCAAGCCGATTCAAATGCCAAACATGGATTTGACAGAGATATTTAACGGACGCAAGCAATTCTCGAAAGACGAATGGATCGATATATTGTGTCGCTCTATGGGCATGGAGCCAGATCGTTTGGAGTATCGCCAGAAATGGCATTTTATTGAGCGTGCTGTGCCTCTGGTAGAAAATAATTATAATCTTTGCGAATTGGGGCCACGGGGAACAGGCAAGTCACATATTTATAAAGAGATTTCACCGAATTCTATACTTGTATCTGGTGGTCAAACTACTGTAGCAAACTTATTCTACAATATGGCGAACAAAACGGTTGGTTTGGTCGGCCTATGGGACTGCGTGGCATTTGATGAAGTGGCTGGAATTACATTTAAGGACAAAGACGGCATCCAAATCATGAAGGACTATATGGCATCGGGATCGTTTGCGCGTGGTAAGGAAGAAAAAAATGCCAGTGCTTCAATGGTGTTTGTCGGTAATATTAATCAATCAGTTGAAGTGATTTTGAAGACTTCAAACCTATTTGAGCCATTCCCTGAAGCTATGAGTCGTGATACCGCCTTCTTTGACCGCATGCATTACTACCTACCAGGATGGGAGATTCCTAAAATGCGCCCAGAGCTTATTACAAACAGGTATGGCTTCATCGTAGACTACCTTTCGGAGTTCTTTCGCGAAATGCGTAAACGCACCTATAGTGACGCAATTGACAGGCACTTTAAACTAGGCAAGGAACTAAATCAGCGAGACGTTATTGCTGTCAAGAAGACTGTTTCAGGACTTATTAAGATAGTCTATCCGAACGGCGATTTTACCAAAGATGAACTGGGGGAAGTTATACATTATGCAATCGAGGGCCGACGTCGCGTCAAGGAACAGTTAAAGCGTATCGGTGGCATGGAGTTCTTTGATATACACCTGTCCTATATTGATAAAGAGAGTGACGAAGAAAAGATTGTTTCGGTGCCAGAAATCAGTGGTGACAAGTTAATCTCTGACACAGCACTGAAGGCTGGTCATGCATATTTCGTTGGTCGCGGCACTTCGGGACAAATTGGAACGTATCGTATTGAAACCGAAAGCCCAGGTGGTGGTGGCAAGCTGTCGATTACTGGCATAGGAACTGATCGCCAAACCAAAGAATCGATCAATACCGCGTTCAATTATTTCAAGGCGAATCGAAAGAACATTAGCGCTAATATAAATGTAGATAACTCTGATTTCTTGATCCATGTTGAAGACTTACAGGGCGTAGGATCAAGTAGCGAGATAGCCCTGGCCTCATTTGTCTCGCTTGTCTCATCATCTTTGAAGAAACAGATAAAAGAAGGACTTGTGATTTTAGGTAATTTGACTATTGGAGGCACAATTAGCAAGGTTGATGATCTTGCCGACACGTTAGAGGTATGTCTCGATGCCGGTGCAAGAACTATATTGCTACCCATGTCTTCTGCAGCCGACATATCAACTGTACCAGCAGAAACATTTTCAAAGTTCAACATTAGCTTCTATAACGACCCAGAAGATGCGGTACGTAAGGCGCTAGAAATAGGTTAAAAATGATATGAGAAAAGTTAAAGTATCTATACAAGATGAATACACGCTAGTTCTACAGGAAGATGCGTCAAAGGGTGATTTGATAGATTTAAAGTCACTCCATGAAGCTGATATAGATAAGTCGTCTATCGAAAATGTAGTTAATGCCATCAAACGTGAAGAGTTTAATGGTGAACTAAATAAGGCTATGGAAGCCAAAGAACGTGAATATGCACTAAAGCTTCAGCTAAAAGAACAAGAGCTGGCTAATAAGAATAAGGACATATTGACCGATAAAGATATTGCAATCGCTGACCTACACGCTAAATTGGAGTCTTCTAAGGTGTCCACTGAGTTGGCCGTAAAAAATGCAGTTAGTGATGTAGAAAAAGAACGTGCTGAGTTGGTAGTTAAATTGGATGGTAAAAATGCCGAGCTTGAAGCTAAAGAACTATCTTTAAAGGATAAGTACGAAACACAACTAAAGGACCGTGAGGATACTATTGAACGCCTAAAGGATATGAAGGCTAAACTCTCGGTCAAGCTTATTGGAGAAAACCTAGAACAGCACTGTCAAAACGAGTTTAATGGTGTACGTGCTGGCCAGTTCCCATATGTATATTTCGAGAAAGATAATACTGCAGTCGAAGGTACTAAGGGTGACTATATTTACCGTGACTACGACGCACCCGGCGGTACGGAAATCATTTCTATAATGTTTGAAATGAAAGACGAGCAAGACGATTCTATAAATAAGCGTTCCGTTGAAAGCCATTTAAAAAAACTTGACGAAGATCGTCGTAAAAAAGGTTGTGAATATGCCGTATTAGTGACTTTACTTGAAGCAGATAATGAGTTGTACAACCGTGGAATTGTAGATCTCTCGTATAAATACGAAAAGATGTATGTAATTCGTCCACAATTCTTCCTACCATTGATATCCTTACTGAAAAGCGCCAATATTAAGGCACTTGAAGCAAAACGACAATTAGTTTCTATGCAGAGTCAGAATGTTGACATCACCACTTTTGAAAACGATGTAAACAACTGGAAAGATGGTTGGTTAAAAGTTATGAAAAATGCTGGAAATAAGCATGTTGAAGCTATAGATCAGATTAATAAAGCTATTAAAGATCTTGAAAAAACTCGTGACGCGCTAATGATGTCTGACAGACACCTATTAGCTGCTGAAAATAAAATGGATGATTTAACCATAAAAAGATTGACGCGAAAGAACCCGACTATGGCTACTAAGTTCGAAGAGCTAAAGAGTGGCAAACACTGATAAATGGTATATGGAAGATGAATCTATTCGAGAATTGATAAACTCGGTAGGTTCTAGCCCATGGGATGAGTATAGGCAACATCCAGGTCAAGTTGCCTTAGGGAAATGGGTTGATATCCAGAATTTCTATCATGGAGTCGTTATTAAAAATGAAATTTTACTTCTGCAGTATTTGAAAGCGCCAATAGTGAGTAAGAAAATACGTAAGCAAATCTTTAAATCTATCGGAGAATCAAAATATGGGATTGAGGCGACCCGTAGGCTATATAATTACATTTCAAGTATTTCGTCGTTAGCTGACCATACGAGAAACTTGTTAAAAGACTACAAGACGTCAAGTTTTGAAACAGAATATTTATCCAGGTTGAATCGTGTGACTGAGCTTAATGAATTTGCTTTCCTGAAGGATCTACGCAACTATGCGGCGCACTATAAGATTCCGCCGATAGGATACATTATCGGTACTACGAATATATTAGGGAGAAATGAAGCATTTTTGCCTGTTATCTATACAGGGGATCTATTTGATTACGATAATTGGTCTACGGGTTCAAAACAATATATGAAAATCAACTTTACAGAGATAGAGCTAATCAAGCTTGTTGATATATACGCTCAAGCTATCAATGAATTATATGTATGGATGTTTGATCAATTTGACTTGATTCACGGCAATGATGTTAATGATTCTAAAAAGATCAAGCAGGAGATAGTAGATAGACAAATTAAGTAGTTTACCTATTTGTGATGGCTATTAATGTCTTTTGTCATAATAACCATAAGGTAGCTTGTGTGCCCTACGAGAGTGCATAAGCTACTTTAAATGAGCGGTTTAGCGTCATTAACCACAGACCGAGCCTTATTGTTTGACCGACCTTTGTTTCTTTTTTGATGATTCGTTTTTTGCTTATCCTCAGTCTTAGTAACCGACTGTGATTCTGAATTCTTTTGTTTGTCTTTTTCTATATTTTTTGCATACTTGTTGCGGGATTCTTCAACAACTCGTCTTGCAACTTTGGCATCGCCAACATCTTCAAGAAGCAGGGTGATGCCAGACATTGGCTCCTGCGAATGAACTGCCGCAATCCTTGCATAAAATGAATATGCTGGCAGATTCGCAATTTCTCCTTGCACAATATATGGGCTGAATAATGGCAGCACAAGACGTTCGTCAGCTGGACTGCCGGATCTAAAACATATTACAGTACCAACATTCGCCAAAATAACATCAACAAGACGCTGTTGATCCTGTTGACTAGTTGATTGTTCAGCCATCGTCAAGAATAACTTGTACTTTCTTGCCTCGCTAAGCATCTGCGTAAAGCTGGTGGTCGCAAAGTTTTGAAACTCATCAACATATAGGTAAAAAGGTCGGCGGTTTAATGCGCTAACACGTGCACGACGCAAGGACGCAAGCTGTAATTTTGCAAGTACTGTCGTACCAAATAGGGTAGATGTATCTTCACCAAGAAGTCCCTTTGAAAAGTTGCAGATGAATATTTTGCCGTCGTCCAAAATCTTATCAAAATCAATGGTCGATTTCTCTTGTTCAAGTACGCGTCTTGCTGATGCCGAAAAAAGGAAACGACCAATCTTAGCAGTGATACCGGCCGCCATCTTAACTCTTTGCATTTCACCGGCTTTACCTATCTCATTTTTCCAAAAATTTCTTAAATTTTCGTCCTCAAGGCTCTTAATGACTTCACGGCGATACTTTGAGTCATTCAACAATCGGAAAATAGTAAATAGCGTTGATTTTTCAAGTGTCAGTGCTGTCTGTATTGCATTGCGCAATATATATTCAATACGATGTCCGCCACTATCATCTTCCGAGAATATTTTACGTAGCACAGATATGGCAGATTCTGTAATCAAGTCCTTCTCGCGAAGTAAATCATCACCCGTGATGTCTTCGGGCAATTCCAGCAGGTTCATTCCAATAGGATGAGACAAATCATCGGGATTCATATAAATAACATCACTAATACGCTCTTCTGGTATATGCCGCAAAATAGTTTCAGCAAGGTCGCCGTGCGGATCAAGAACGGCGATACCTTTACCGTTCTTTATATCTTGTACGATTGAATAAAGTAACATAGTAGTCTTGCCATTGCCGGTGCCACCAATAATGTATACGTGACGTTCTCGTTCAGCATCTGTCAATCCAATTAGAGTTGATACGCCGTGATGTTGATTTTCACCGATTACGATAGCCGGTTTTTGGCTAGATTTGAGCGATACTGGTGCAGGAAGAGTTTTACTAAGTGAAGTAATCAGATTGTCGGTACGACTAAGTCTGCTTGAAGGGAAGTGATACAAGCTGGCCATCTCACTAGCTGAAAGAATTATTGAGCTGTTGCGCCACAATGACGGCAGTCGTTTACTTGCCAGTGATTGACGGTATTTCCTAACGATTGGTAATCGTTTTTTTGCTTTCAGGGATTGGTACATCGGCACACTATAACCATCCAAAGCGGTTCTAATCGTATGGGCGTAATCAATTGATTTATCTCCGCTAGTCAGTATTCGCAAGCTCACTTTGAACAAGGGTTGTGTCACTTTTTGATGCATGGATTGCATTAACTCTTGTTCAAAGTTACTCAAGGTTCTTGCCGGCCGCTGACGTTTTGCAACTTGAGATTTAAATGATATATCTTGCTTGTCTGTATGAACTGTATATACGCTTGAAGCCGAGTGGTTGTAAACCTCACTGGTTAAGTCAACTGCGCCGAAAGCTAATTTATTCAAAATATCACCTATACGCTGTAGCCATATGAAATTCTTTGAGCTGACTGCAGATAGTATATCTTCATTACTAAGTATTTTCCGAGCCAGCTTGTTAGCTTCGCGAAGTTTTATTGGTGATAAGACAAGCTGCAAGGCTATATGATCATCTTCGTCCAGTTTTGTCATAGCACTGGTCACATAGGCTAATGGGTCATGTTGGTCAAGCGCTGACGTAAGAGTAAGAGGGAAGACAAAATGTCCAGTTGTCTTGAAATCTACGACGCTAGAACAAGTATAGCCCAGCTCAGTAATCTCTTTAACCTTAACGTCTGGTATATATGCCATTACGGCTTTTTGTATTGTCTCAGAATGCGTTTTTTCTACTTGGATTAGGTATCTGATACCTTCTTTTTTGGTCGATACGATCTCAAAACTCATTACTGGCGATCGCGACAAAATTTTATCTTTCAATCGACGAGTAGAATACATTCCGTGTATAACTGAGAATAGTTGTTCGGTAGATTCCGGGGTTTTAGCGATTGATGACGGCGGCGTAACTTCAAGCCAGATCATCTGACGCATTTTTAAGTGTCTGCGATTAAATACTTCGACTATCATAGAGCTAATTCCTTTTTGTCATGGATAAAATCATAGTATATAGCTGATGATTTATCGAAAGTCCTAATACTAACTACGTTAAATCTTGGCGCGTTCATCTCTGATATCGTCCATTGACCAGTCTCGGCATTAACCGTAGTCACGAAGGCTACGTGGCCAAGATCGCCGTCGTCTGTCTGCATTATGGCAGCTACAGCCGGTGTGTGATCAACCGCATAACCATCTAAACTAGCATTATCATCCCAAGTATTGGCATTTCCCCAAGTAGTTGGAATCGGTTTGTCCGCCCACAATCTCATCGCAAAAGTCCAATAGGTACAATTGCCCCAAGCATAGGTATCGCCCGGAACTGCCTCACCCATATAAAAACCTTGTTCTTCAGCCGACTGAGTACTCGCACTGCCGGCCAAAAAGCTCATTGCATCCTCGCCTAAAGATAGTATCGCTAGTAGCGGCATCATAAGGACGAACATGACAGTTAAGGCCGCCGCGACAGCGTACTTCCTGATATTGCCGTTTAGCATACTTATAACGAGGACTGGGCTCATAGATGGTATAACTCAGCCGGATTGGTTGTTATTAACGGATGCTCTTTGTCGGAAGCAACAATCTTAACCGCAACGTGGTTCTGATCGGCAATAATTAATGCATCGCCACGCTCGCAGGTAAGTAGAAAACTTTCTTCGTATTCACTAAGATTAAACTCACTAGCCACATTCTTAATGGTAGTAGTATCTTGTTTCATTAATATTCGTAGAGCGCTTTGAGAGGCAATAGCTCGGCCATAGTCATTATGTAAAAAGTCATTTGCTTGCTGGGTGATTATCGACACTCCTAAATAATACTTTCTAGCTCGACGTACTAGACCAGATACAAATCTGGCGCTTTCTTCATGTTCTAGCAACATCCAACCTTCGTCGATGACTAGCAGTCGTCTCTCCGGTCGTGCCTTGACCTGATTTTGTACGAAATTTGAGACTATTAACATCATGATTTGCCTTAACGATTCCGGCAGGTCTTTGATATCGAAAATAACCAAGCGATTCTCCAGATTAATATTAGTCTGGGAATTAAACACCTCAGCCAGTGATCCTGAGATATACTTCTCAAGTCGTTCACACAGCTTGAGCTGTCCGAGTTTTTGCAGTTCACTGTATAAGTCTTCTAGTAATGGTTGCGTGTCTTTTGCTTTCTTATATATTTTTAAAATAGCTTTATCTACGGCGGCTTTTTCTCTTGACGATAAACCTTCAGCCATTAATCCAATGACTTCCGTAAGATCTTGAACGTGCTCGGAAAGGTCATTAATTTTTCTAAATGTAGTAGTAAGATCGAACGGATTAATCTTTTGCTTGCTAGTAGAAGATATTTTAATATACGTGCCATTGACCGAATCAGCCAGACGCTTATATTCACGTTCTGGATCAATAACAATAACTTTCGTGCCTTGCATTAGTTGTCGCAATATCTCAACCTTTGTGGCGTAACTTTTACCGCTTCCAGATTGAGCGAAGACGATGCTATTGGCATTATGCAGGCTAAATCTATCCAATATAACCAGTGAGTTATTGGATTTATTGACGCCGTACAAAATACCAGTTTCTTGCACCAGTTCGGATGACATAAATGGAAATGTAAGTGCCGCCGAACTACTATCCAAATTACGTTTCTGATTCATTTTATCTTCGGCTCTTGGTAAAATCGATTGCAAAGCTTCTAACTGTTGGTAACGAGCAGTTTTACTGTAAAACAACCTAGATGAAAGAGTAGTCTCAAGTAATTTTGTAGTTTTATTTAGTTCTTCTAAACTCTCGGCCCTCACGCAAACATATATCGAAATCTGGAACAACTTTTCTTGACCACGTTGAATTTTATCGCGAAGTTCGATAGCCGAATCTAACGGATCGGTAATTTCTGATCCAATAATCTTGCCAGCCCTAATCATGGCGCGTTTAGTTGACTCTAGCTCGGTAATTTTACGATGTAATTTAGGCAGGGCACTAAGTGCATTGACTTCATGTAAATGGTAACTAATATCAGCATCGTGATTGAAGTTGATCAGGCTATCAAGCCAACCGCTCGAAGCTACGAACGGATAGCCGGATATGAATAAAGTCCGCATATATACGCCGTCAATATTTAAATGGTCGATATTTTCTTCAAGACCGGCATAAGACATTAAATCAAGCGCGTCTTGCTCGCCAAAAGCCAAATTTAGCTCACCAGCTTTGTCTTTTTTAGACTTGCGTTTTAAAGTCAGCCTCATAGTTTTGCTCCTTTCTCTTCTTTTTGAATTAAAACAGTGTAAATCATATGAATCGCTTTTTCAGTCAATGGTTGTATTTTGGCTTGTTGAGGATTATAAAAACTATAAAATAGATCCAAGGCTTCAATACTGGATAACTGCCTGACTTGCATGCCAAGCCTATTCATACCCTTAGCCACAACATCAACCGTCAAACCTAGATGTTCTTTGATCAGATCAAAGTCCGGTTTGCCGATATTGTTATACGGCACAATTACATAAAACCTTCTAGTTAGTATCTTATTCGACAAAATCAGTGACTTAATGAACTCCTCATAATTTTTTAACTGCTCCATATAAACGGGTTCAGCTTCGCTTTCTAGACGCTCTTTTAAATCGCTCAGGTATTTATCCATATCGATTTCACGAGTTCTGATTAATATCTGCAAAGAAGTACCAACCGAATTTAAAAAGCTTTCATAAGTCTCGATAATTGCGTCCTGCTCGTCTTCACTTTTTAGCTCAAAGTTGACTGATGATACCTCCAGAATTGCCCGATAATTGTTATTTGGTAAAATCAAAATACCGTCATTAATACCATTGATGCCAATCTGACTGCGACTGCTGGCTCTAGCCTTGGACTTCCGTAATGCGAACATTTAATTCTCCCTTCTTGTTGGTTTCAAAATTCAACCGCTTAATCGGATTATTTAAAGCCGAATAGACAAAGTCTGACTCCTTGATACTAAGCTTTGGCAGTGCGATAAGACCAGGTTGTTTCGCCACAGTAGCTTTTTGCCGCGTTTCTTGCTTAACCTCTGGATAATCTTCGCGTGCATAGATTGATCGTTTGTCAAACAAGTAGAATTTTGGTCGCCGATTATACCTAGATATCGTAATCAGCCATAACAAGACAATCTTTCCGTTAATTCTTATAGCCAAGATAAAACTAGTCACCGCAATCAGCCCGATAACCAGTAACTTATACGGACTAAAATCCATGCTTGGGGGCAATATCCAATACATTAATGCCCCGATAAACATAGGCATGGCAAATAGTATTAATTGCGACATACTAAGATTCGCGGTTATTTTATCTTCTACCGATGTGACCTCAGCCGGCACTATTGTAGCTTTCATGACTTCGTACCTCCTTCTTTCGTTTTAGCACTACTCTTACTGCCAGAATTCATAACTTGTTCTTTGGCTGTTTGTCGCTGTGTTAGTCCAGGGGATGTTGGCGCCTTGTATGTTGTGCCGGTTTTATTAGCTGGAACTCTCGTTACCGTAACGCCGCCGGTTCTTGGTCGACGATAACCAACTTGTTGTATCGGCTTTGGTTTTAATTTAGACTGTTTACTACCGCCTGAAGATGCCGACGAGCTTCCACCGCCACCTGAACTAGAAGTTGAAGATGATCGGCTTTTCGCGATACTATCTGATGCTGAACGATAAGCAGACTTGCCGTGTCCTGCCAAGAAACTTACGCCGTTAACGAATTGTGTGCCTAGTTGGCGAGTTGAGCGAGCTCCTAAACTAACATAGCTAAATTGCATCATCACACCTTGGGTTTTGAGTAAGATAATCACGGTAGATAGCCCTACAATCATCGAAGTCAGGACGTTAGGCACGTCTCCAGCCAATCCAGCTGCGGCCATTCCGGTGAATAAAGACGATGCCAATAGTAAGATAACGACATGTATAAACATGACAAAAATTGTCGTTATATAGGTTTTGATTGCCGTTTCCGAGAAGTCTCGAAATCCAGGGATTAACCATATTAAAAATATTAATGGCGACAAAACCGCCCCAATGTATAACGTCACTAAACGACTGACATAATACAAAAGCAATATGAAAGAAAACACTAAAAATACCAACATGACAAGTAGCGCAGCTACACTCTGTCCACCGGCTGCCTGTACGACCGAAGTCAAAGTGTGCCAAACCGAATTACTGCCGGAGACTTGTTGGATGGCCGTTATCAAAACGTTTGAAATCTCAATAATCGCATCGATTACAAAGATTGAGGTATTTACTAGTAAGAATATTAAAGCGATTCTCGGCAACAATTGTTTGATATCCACTTCATCAAAACCGAACGTTGACGCGCTCATAACATGAAAACCAACTAGCCCTATGACAACTACGAAGAGTGCATCGGTTATACCAACCGTTACTAACCACAAGTTAAACACGGCGCTATTATCCACCATACTCGGTGTTTGTTTTGTAAAGAAATCGAGAGCTCCAATAAATGGCGCTGCTATGGTTTGAATTATGTTATTTAAAAGACCAGTAATTGCCCCGATTAGTATATCAATCAGACCGTTACTCGAACTTGACGGTTGAATCGCTTCGATGCTTGGTAGTACCGCATTACTTGGTGAGGTTGTTTGTGTCATGGCACCACTCAAAATAGCCGTTAAAGCACCAGCCCCGATTATTAATGCTACGCCGATTAGAGTATTCTTAAGTACCGTTTTGGCTTGATCTAACTTTTCTGGACGACCGCTACTAGTCATGTACAGTATGCCGCCATACATAATGAAAAACACGCTGGCTATTGAAGCAATCGCGATTAACGCCTGCATCGTAGGCGTAACATAATTGTGTACCACCGTGATGGCACTAGATGAGTCTGCCATGAGACGCAGACTCATGGTTAGATGGCTCATCATATTGTTTACATTAACTCCCGAAAGAATTTGTCGCTATTTCAACGATGATATTACTAATGACGAATGCGGCTATAACAATAGCCAGACCTATTCCAGACCAGAGCAATGTTCTTTTTGCGCGATCCAAATGTTCTGGGTTTCCAGAGCTGGTAATGTATCCAAAGCCTCCAATAACAAAAAATCCGGTCGCTATTAGACCGGCTAGACCTGCTATGACTTGGATGACACTTCGTATGAAGTTCTCGACTTGGGTGACGTTTGCGCTTACCGCAAGGGCGTCTGAAGATAGTACTATTGGCGACAGAATTGCCACAAACAATATTACAATTAGGTTAATATTTCGCTTCGTCATAGGGCATGGACTCCTTACTACGCTAATATATTTCGCACTGAGGGCATTGTAACCCTAACATATTTGACTTGTCAACTACATTATTGCAAAGTATGTTTAAGCATAAATAGTATAAACCGTAGGCGTAGCTGTGTATTTCTGTACCTATAGATGATATATTCCTTCCAAAACGCTATTGCATATTAATGAAATTCTCAGTATTCTGGATACAAATAGGAGGGTTTAAGTATGAAGCGGGCAATTATGTGTGCGTATATTTCTAGTAATTTTAATTGGAGTATATGCAATGTCTAAGCAAAGCCGATTCAAGCAACTAAAAACCTTTTTACAAACAACAGTATTATTAACCCTCGTATCTATTCTTACAATCACCGCCATACAGCCATCCGAAGTGATGGCTCTTTATAATTTAAATAACCCTGCACCAATCCAACGTCGTAACGTTGCACCAATGGAGAGTGAAGACTATCAGGACTACAAACCTCAAAAATTAGGCGAATTTACATCAACGCCAGCCGATGAGCCAACACTTGCTAATAACGGCAAGAATCACGTCAAGGAGTTGACCGAAGAGCGAGAATCCAATTCGGTAACTTATCTAAACGAAGACGGTACTAAAACTACCAAGTACAGTACATTGCCGCTTAACTACAAGGACAAACAGGGCAATTGGCAAGAGATTAAAACCAGCATCAAAGCCGACAGTTTTTACTCTCTTAGTAATCCTTTTGACAACACCAAGTTTGACGATGCCTTAAACATAAAAAAATATGATTTGTTATCAGGCGATAGTAATACAAATACAAAACCATTCACTGGAGTTTCAGATGGTATCTTTAG
>Ga0066639_10000502_pt1 | contig 34067 bp, 32 predicted proteins | sample CryGeyCG2114_010_2_FD_59504 | JGI IMG/M metagenome (GOLD analysis project Ga0066639, IMG submission 59504) | Groundwater microbial communities from aquifer - Crystal Geyser CG10_big_fil_rev_8/21/14_0.10 | ecosystem: Environmental > Aquatic > Deep subsurface > Groundwater | place: USA: Utah...
TTATGGTATTTTCCATAACGGTGGAGGTATAATCTTTGCTTGCCCCTTATTGTGCTTGTCGGGAGTAAATTAAAAGCGAGACGCACTAGTTTTTTACCAAGCGGATGCTCATCCATAATATCTAATGGTTCAAAAATAACACGCTCTGTGCCGTATTCTCTTTTATAAAAATCAATCTTTCCTTTTGGCGCTACAATTATAAGTTGAACTTCTTTATCTTTTAAAAGTTCTGGATAGGTATCGGTTCTAAAAAACATGCGCGCTCGTAGCCCGTTGTAAATTGGAATAACTACTGTCTTCATCCCGTTATAGACCAGATTAGTTTAAGCGGCCTCGGCACAACCGCCAATAGCGGATTTAACGTTTGATATTCTGTTGTTACTCGATTCATATTAAATTAAACAAATTTATCGTTCCTAGAAAGATTCACGATTACTCTAAAATCTCTTCTGTCACCGGGTCAAATTTTCGGAGCGATTTTTTAATTTTTCTGCCGATCACCTCTTCATATTTTTCCGAAGGCAAACCGCCGGCTTTATCATATGGACGCATGGCATATAACATGTCTTTTGCAATAACAGTTCCTGCTGGAATATCCTTGCCAGCCATTAGAGCTTTCCTCCACATTGAACGGAGTTTCCCTTCATCGTCTTGCAGGATTTTTTCTTTTTTCCCAAGCACTACTTTTACATCATATTTTGCAAGCCACCTTTGTTTTTCGTTTGGGTCTTTTTCCATGGCTCTTATCCTATCCACTAACTCTTTAAACTCTTTTGGTTCGGAACAAATATGCTGATCTGCGCCCCAGAGATTCCTGTCTAGTGTAATATGCCTCTCGATAGTTGCCGCGCCCATTGCAACCGCAATCGTCGAAGTATCAATACTCAACGAGTTTTCAGAAAAACCAATTGGGACTCCAGAAAATTTTTCTGTAAATAAATCCATTGTGGATAAGTTGGCTTCTTCTGGTCTCCCGGGATATTTTGAAAGACAATGCATAAGACTCACTCTTTTATTTTTTTCTAAAAGAAAGTTTAGTCCACGCTCAACTTCTTCTAAAATACTCATTCCTGAAGACATTAAAATTGGTAGCCCTGAATTACGCAAATAATCCATGCAAACAAAATCCAAAATATCTGCTGATCCTATTTTCCAGACACTAATTCCAACTTCCATCAATTTCTCGGCGGCTTTCTTACTAAACGGCGTGGACATAAATACAATTCCTTTTTCGTCGCAATGTTGTTTAAGAGGTTTCCAAAAAGTTTCAACCGGAGTTGCATTTTCATTCCTACCAACCCATTCGTATCTATCAATGCCTTTGGCATGAGGGGAGTCAAATTTTATATTTAATATTTCATCCTCGCGACAATGCGTTTGAAATTTTATCGCATCAGCTCCAGCCCAGACTGATTCATCCACGAGGCGCTTGGCATTTTCTAAATATTTATCTACTGATTTCTCCTCAATAGAATCAATAAAATTCTTGCCAGCTTCAGCTATAACAAAAACGCCATTCGCTGGCAAACTTATTTTTTCCCAAATTTCTTGACTATTCATTATAAGAATAAAACCTGTATTTAATGCTTAAAGTTACACTATATTATAAACCAAAGATTAAATTAAATAAAAAAATCCGTCAATTAAGACGTTTTGAATTCATCCGAATAAAAGAGTTACCGCGATCCCCGCAAGCATGATAATCGTTGCCATCGCCTTTCGAAATATATTTTTCTCTTTTAAAAACTTGCCACCTATTAAAACCGCCCAAAGAGAAGTTAGCCTCTTAACAGATCCAGCATAAGCGGCGAGCGCGTAATTCAATGCTTCCATCGCAAGGAATGTTCCAAATGCGTGGATGATAATAAAAATCGGAAATTCTTTTTTTATCTTACCTAGCTTTGATATTATTTTACGATCCCACTCCTTAAATAATAAGCTTATCAAAATATTTAAGAATCCCACTGAAAAAAATGCAATACCTGAAAAAAACAATGCTGAAGAGCGAACAATTGCCCCTTTATCCAAAGGTAGAGTTATCGCAAAAGAAATTGCGCCAATTATAGCAAATAAAACTCCGGGGCGTTTAATAATTTCAAAGAAAGATTTATTTTCGATTAAAGCTTCTTCGTGCAAAAGGAAAAACATTCCAAGAACTGTTATAAAAATTCCAACTGCGCCAAACAGCGACGTTTTCTCTCCTAAAAAAACCAGACCTGCAACAATCATAAACGGCGGAGAAATTAAACGAAACGGAGAGATAAGCGAAGCGTCTTCCTTGGCGAATGCTTTAAACCAAAACCACTGGGCAAAGGTATTCATTAAAACAGTAGCGGTAAAAAATTTCCAGAATCCCGGATTTATTTCAGGAAAACCTACTATCAACGAAACAATAAAAAGTAAGAGTCCTGAAAAACAAAAAGTTATTGCAAGAACAATCCTTGGGTCAAGCCCTGTCTTTAAAATTTTTCTGGCAAGAGTGTCGTAGATACCCAAAAGAACTGTGGCTGGAATTATTAACCCTAAGAAAAGAGGGACATTCATAAAAAGTCTTTATTTTCGAAAAGATTTTTTAACTAAGCTTGCTAAAAATTCTTGCGTGATACTCATTGCCTCGCGCGTTGCGCCGCCAATGTGTGGAACGATAATAAGGTTTTTATTTTTCTTGGCATAATGCCATAACGGATCTGTTTTTAAATGAGAGCCATCTTTTTTCTCGTCCAGCATAATATCAATAGCCGCGCCTTTTATCCATTGATTCTTAAGCGCTTTATATAGTAAACCTTTCTCGAAGATTTCAGCACGCGCGGTATTTATAATATAGGCATCTTTTTTCATTTTTTTAATATTTTCCTCTTTTATTAAATTGTGAGTTTTGTCTGTTAGTAGGACATGGACTGAAAGAATGTCTGATCGTTCGAATAATTTCCCAATTGTTACCTTTTCCACTTTTTTTGACGCCATTATTTTTTTTGGAACATTCGGATCACAGGCAATAACTTTCATACCAAAGGCATTTCCATATTTCGCCATAATCGTCCCCAATCTTCCAAATCCTAAAATCCCTAAAGTTTTCCCGAGCATTTGATATCCAAACCACTTACCGCGGTTCCAATTCCCTTCTTTAACATCCTCAAATGCCCATGGGAGATTTCTCGATAACGCGAGCATTAAACCGAAAGCTTCTTCCGCAGTGGAAGGAATATTTTTCATAAAAGATGTCTGACCGCGAAGAGAAATTAATTTAATTCTTTTATATTTTAGATAATTAACATCGATATGGTTTAATCCTGTGGTCTGCGTTGCTATAATTTTTAAATTCGGCATTGTATCAATTAGTTTTTTATCAAGCTTATGCCCGAGCATAACAATTAAAACTTCTGCCTTTTTTTTAATTTTTCCTTTTTCTTGTTTTTTTAAATTTTCATATAAAAAAACTTCCCCTATGGATTTATAAAGATCTATGGCGGATGCGGAATAAATTTTTGATTCTAAAATCAAAATTGTTATTTTCTTATTCATTAGCTAATTTCTTTAAATCCTCTTCAGCCTGCGCCCAATCTTCCGGATCGTTTATATCTACAGTATATCTTGAATCTATATAATATGGAGCGACTTTTTCCCCATAAATAGGAGCTGATTCATTAAAAAGTAAATGAGTTTTGCAAAGATAGATTGATCCAACAGACCAATAAGCCTTTGGCAAATGTTGCCTTAAAGCTATTCTTTTGTAAATAGGATCACCGTTTATAAGAGTGAGTAAGCCGTTTTCATCTTTTACCATTGCCTTTTGAGGATTCATATGCGAAGGAATCTCAGAGACACTCATAACAGAATCGTAGTCAGACTTAATAATCAAATCCACCGATTCTTTTATATGATTTGCTTGTCTTAAAGGAGAAGTTGGCTGCAATACCATTACATAATCTGATTTATAGTTTTCGTTCATTTCAAGCCACTCAACTGCGTGTTGCAAAGCAAGCAAGCCTAAAGAATCATCTTTCGCCAACTCGCTTGGTCTTAGAAACGGGACTTCGCAACCATTTACTTCTGCAACTTCAGCGATTTCAGAATCATCGGTTGTAATTATTAATCTATCAAAAACTCCGGATTTTTTTGCTGCTTCAATAGTATAGACAATAAGAGGCTTGCCTAAAAGTGGTTTTATATTTTTTCTCGGAATCCCCTTTGATCCTCCGCGAGCTGGAATTATACCTAAAACTTTTTTACCCATTGTAAAAATTCTTTTGTTTATAAAGTGGAATTGCGCTTAAAACTTCACAGATCTTTTTGCTTGTATTTTCTTTGTAATACAGATTTGATTTTAGATACTTACCGTTTTTTAATTGTTTTTCTATCGCGCGAATTATATTATCGGTTTCGCAGTCAACGTCTAATACATTTTCTGCGCGCAAACGCTTTGCTTGTCGTGTTCCAATATTTACAACTGGCACGCCAAAATAAGAACATTCTTTTATTCCTGCGGATGAATTGCCGACCATCATACTTGAATTCTTTAATAATGCTATAAAATCCTCAGGCAGAATATCTGTGATAAATCTTATATTATTATTTTCCAATTTTCCTAGCTCCCTGTAAACTCTGATTGCCTTTGCCATTTCGTCCGTGCCAGCATCGGAGTTTGGCCAAAACCAAATTGCTTGCAAATTTAGAAGATCTACTACTTCTAATAATTTTTCCATTGATTCACGGTTGTTGTTTTCGGTTGTGACAGGATGAAACATAACCATTATATATGCTTTGTTAAAATCTATTATCTTGCCTGTCCCGATACTGTTTACTATATTGGGATCAATTTCTTTTTTAACTAAAGATGCAAATTCAACATCAGGAGAGCCAACATCAAAAACAGTTTCTGGATTCTCCCCCATTCTAATAATTCTATTTTTGGAGGCTTCGTTAGTTGCAAAATGAATATGAGCGAGTTTGGTAATCGCATGACGAACTGATTCATCTATTGTTCCGGTTAAGTCCCCTCCTTCTATGTGCGCAATTGTTTTATTTAAATACGCAGCTGACATTGCCATCGCTAATTTCTCAAATCTATCTCCTCTTATAATCACGATATCCGGATCAAGTTTATAGAGAGAATTCGCAATTTCGAGCGAAGTCAGTCCTGCGGTCTTTGCCATCGTTAAATGATTGCCGCCGTCAATGACGTTATAGAGAGTATCAAATATTTTTATGCCAGAATTTTTGATTTCCGGCATAAATTGTTGACCGTATTTTTCCAAAGTCACAGAGCCTCCTATGATAAGCTGAAGTTCAATATCTGGATGCTCATTTAGTAACTTTAAAAGATGTTTCTGACGAGCATAATGTATCCGACTTGTAATAGGGAAACAAATTTTTCTTTTTGATACTTGGTTCATCTCGTTATAAAGAGATCGCCTTGGGCGACCGTAGCAAAACCGCTTTTAGCAAGCTCGACACTTGATATCCCATTCTAAATTTATACATATTTTATATATTGATTACGCATATCTAACCCATAGGTTTATTGATATAGAACCAATAAATTCAGTAATTAGTTTCGTATATCATAAATCCAATCCTTTATTGATCTAAGGCGTAGAAATGAAAATCTTTTTGAGTAAATTCCAAAATGATAAAGTTTTAGATATGGCTGGCTAAGTTGAAATTTTGTTTTTTTATAAACTGCTTTTTTAAAGTTGTTTTTTATCTCCCCTACTTCTTTTGGCTTTTCTCCTATAATTCTTATATGATGAATACTTAATCCTTCGGATTTTTGTTTTCTTATATCATTTAATTTTTTATGCTCATCATCATCAATATAAACAATTTTGAATCCAATATTTTCTAAAAATAATTTTAGTGTTTCTGGAATAAACATAAAAGGATGATCAATCTGCACGCCTGCTGCGACAGTCCCCGCTCTTCTACATTGATATCTGAAATTTTTTACTTCTAAAATCAAATGGCTCCTTGGCTTTAAATTATTAAAGCACCAAATGAAAAATGACCTTGGATCAAGTAGATGGTTTAAGCTCCTTACGCAAATAATGTTTGAGAACTGCATTGGTTTTCTTTTATCTGTTTTAAAATCTTCAAAAAGCGCGTTGATGGTGCTAATCCCTTTGTCGTTTGCAAACTTTGATTCTTCAACCGAAGGCTCAATCCCTAAGACTTCGAGTTCCGGCAAGACTTCTTTCATGCCAGCTAGAACTCCTCCGGTGCTTGAGCCAACATCTAAAATTAAACCTTTTCTGCTTATATACTTTGCAAGTTTTCTTGTTAGGGCATTTCCGTACTTTTTAGTTCTTTTAAAATTATCATTCAAATCCCCTCCTTCATCGTGTCCGTCCTTTGCCACTTTTCTATCTTCTCTATATAAATGTTTGTAGTATTCGTCGTAACCTTGTTTTGTCATTCTTGGACTTATGTAAATTAAACCACAGTTTTTACAAAGGCAAGTCGTGGCGTTCAAATTGTTGCTTGTTGTTTTTTCTAAAACAAAAAAGTTGTCCTGTCCGCAAAGATTGCAAGGGATTTTTTCAAGCTTCATTTTTACATAATCAAATTTCATATTAGTTGAGTTCGCTTAAAATAAAATCTGATATTCTTTTGGCGGCATTACCGTCTTTATAATGACACTGGGCGTCTACAAGATTTTTTCTTTCTTGCGCGCGGGTTTCGGGATTCTTTAAATAGTGATTTATTTGGCTTATTAATTCTTCTTGATTGTTCACTAAACTTACTGCGCCTGTTTTCATTACTTTTTGATAGTGGTCAACAATAAAATATCTTGTTGGAAGTTTGTGTGCCGGTTGACTAGAATCAAGCTCGAAGTTAATGTTGATTATCGGCTTGTTAAAAACCGCCGCGTCAATACACATGCTCGAAGTGTAACTAATTAAAACATCCATGTGGTGAAGCGTATCTTTTAAATGCGCTAAATCGTTGAAATCCATATCCCAATCAACTCCGCGCTTTGATGAGAAACGAATTCCTGGATAATCATACGACAATCCTTTGATATGTGCTAATTCTACTTTATCTATAAAATCATTAGGTTGGAAACGGACAAGAAGATCAACGTTCTTTCCGAACTTTCCTTGTTTTGTAAATCGGCTTAATAAATTTATCATAAACAAATCTGAATTGCTTTGTGAACGCCCGGCGGATGCGTAAACTATCAATTTTCCTTTAGGATTAATATTTATTTTTTTGAAGAAATCATATCTTGAAGAAACACCGCCTTTAAAATACTGATCGTAATGAGGAATGCCACTTATTAGTATATTTTCTCCTTTGACTTCGTTATATTTGATAAGTTCATCTTTCACTATGTTATTAAAAACTACAAATTTGTCTGGCAATAATCTTAACGAACAACGCGCTGTGATTTTGTCCCAAGAATTTATAAAACCAATTGATTTTACTTTTCTTTTTTTTGCTTCACGCAACATGTAACTTTCTGTTTCATCAAAAAGATGAGCTAAAAAAACTAGGTCGGGTTTGTATTTATTAAAATATTTCGCGTAAGTGTCATTCCTTACAAATTTATAATCAATCACGCGCGCAAGTTTTCGGAAAAATGGGCGAGCAATGATAGTATTTATTAGAGAATTAAAATAATATCTAAAAAAATTTCTATCACTTTCGAAAAGAAGTCTTCTTTTTAAATCCGTTGTTGGAGTTTTTAAAAGAGTGAATTTTATTTTACTAAAAAATGCGTCCAGTCCTTTACTATCAATTTTTTCAACAACTTCGTATATTAACCTTAGGTCATTGAATTCTTTTTCGTAATAATCAACGCGGTCTTTATTTTTTGTAAACAAAACAACTCTTGTATCGGAGTCTTTTAAAATGTTATCTACTATGCCGGTGCGTAAAATATTTTTAACTTCAACGCCCTGGAAAATCGAAATAAAAATCGTTTTCATTTTAACTATCTTCTTTAATTAACGCATCAAAATCATTAGCGTCATATCGTGGAATTGTGAATCTGTGATCATTTTTTTCAACTACTCGCCTGCCGCCTGCGAAACTTAATATAATTCCTAATTCTTCTAAGATTTTCAGAGTGTTGTCGTTGTAACGTAAATGAGGATAAGAGAAAATTTTACATTCTTTGCCAATGACATTTTCAATTTCTTCTTTCCCTAAAATAATGTCTTTTTTCTGGTTCTCATAAGTTAGGGTTTCGAGTGAAAGATGACTATAAGTATGAGTGCCGATTTCCATTCTTTGATTTACCATTTCTCTTAATTGCTCCTTGCTAATAAAAAGTTCTTGCGAGATTTTTGCTTCGTTTTCATAGAGTTTAACAAACGTGTCATTTATAAAACTTTTCCGCTCTTCTAAGGGAAGTTTCATTAAAGTTTCTTTTAGATTAGAAGTTAAAATGTCATCAAACTGACGGCGAGGCTCAACACGGATTCTATCGCCAATTTTATATTTGTCTCCAAAGAATTCATGGAACATTTCCACCAATTTCGGCACACCTGTTTTAGAAAGAATGAGTTGAGTTTTATGAGTCAGCGGAATTTTGTTTTCTCTTAATGTCATTCCAACCGGAAAAAAAATTCCTGAAATTTTATTTTTTTTTAACAATGCCATTACAACTTTATAATGTTCCCCAAGTCCATCATTAAAAGTTAATAAACAAAACTTGCCTTCTTTGCCGGAAACCGCGGCATCATAAAGTTCTTCAGCGGTTACAACCTGGTAATTCTTATTAAAATAATCAATGTGTTTTTTGAATTCTTCAATGCCGCAAGCTTTTATGCCGTCGTCGCTTTGATCGCGAATATAATGATAATTTACAACAATGTATTTGTTCATAAGTTCAATATGGATTAGGTCTATCTTGATCGCCATCAGCTTTAGTGAAATAGCCATCAGATAAATCTACTTCAAAATCACATTCGATATTTATGGATGACCTTCTAAAAGATAAAGGGCTGAAAAGAATCGGGAAGTCTTTAAATTTTGTCCCCTCAACATTAAACCAATTTCTTTTCTCTAACAGCTCATCGTAGAAATTTCCAGAATTAAAAAAATCAAGGATGTCGGCTCCCGCTTTTTTGGCTTGCTCTATAAATACGTCTAAAAGTACTGAATCGGCTTGTTTTAGGGCTATACAGTCAATTATACGAGCTATTGTCACACCCTCGCTCTTTTCTAGACGCCAGATAAGATAACCGTTTATAGAGCTATTTTGTCGCGCTACGAGAGTTTGATAATTAAAAAACGGATGCTTGAAGAATCGCCAATTTAAGTATTTAAATGTACGCTCAATTGTAATCGGATATCTATCGCGAACTTTTTGCCAGAAGAAATTTACTTCCTGTTCTGTAATTTTGGAATTGAATTCGATTTTAAAGTCATGCGCTTCACTCTTATTATTTATAATTTCTGTTGGTTTAAAATCTTTTACGATTTTGTTTTCGGGATTCAAAATCCCGAAATATCTTTTTAGATTCCCTAATTCTTTCCAATTTCCACGGAAATGAGAAAACAATTGATGCGCGGCTGGACGTGCGTCTGAAACTAAGATTGGATTTTCCGTGTCAAAAACTTTCTCAACTAAAAGTGGAGCTATGCCCGCCATTCTGTAGGACTCAACGACTGATAAATTCATTAAAATTCGGGTTAGCTTTGTTTTGTTTCTAATTTTGTATTCAATGTCACGACAACCAAAATGGCCAACAATTTTTCCACCCGCATAGGCGACAAAAAGACTTCCGCCATATTGCCAGTTAATATATTTTTCATCGCCTAGGATGTATTTATCGTGAAAATTTTCGTTGATGTATTTTTTGAAAATTCCCTGTAAATCTGGCGAGTATTTTTTGATTTCTATTTTACTCATACCATTATAAACAGATCGCCTCAGGTGACCGCGGTATAGTCGCTTTTTATAAAAATCGACTGTTGATATTTCAATTCTGTAATCTGCATACTAAATAATTTACTTGTCTCCACCGAAGCTTATAGCTCGTATGGGATTTTATATTTATCTAAAAGTCGCGTGATATCCTCTACAGTCCTTATGTCCTTTAAATCCTCTATTTCAAATTTTCCATTGGCTGCTATTTCTAGTTCCTGAATCATAATCAGAGCTTTAAAAGAATCCCATCCAGCAATCGTTTCTGGAGAATCATTTTTATTTATTGATCGCTCGGTAAAATTGAAAACTTTAGATAATAGTCCGCTAAGTTTTACCTTCCTAAAATTCATAAACATACTTTTTGTGATTGTCTTTTTCCTCTTCTAATTTAAATTCCAGCCCATCCAAGAAATTCTCAGCTTGTTTATTTTTGGAAGTTGGGATATATTCTGCGGTGATATGCTTTACTCTATTTTCCTTGCACTTATTTATTAAAAACTCTACTGCTTTATCTTCAATCCCGCGACCTAAAATTCTGCAACTCATTAATAAATTATCAATTCGCCATTCATCTGCTTTTGGCTCAATCATGGCGAGCCCAATTATTCCGTAATCTCCAAATCTATCAGTTGCCGATATTGTCCAGATTTTCCAGTCCTCTCGTAGAAATTTTTTTATATCCTCTTCAGAATATCTTTTTGTTGTTAAATTGAATTGATTTGTTTTTTGAGTAAGCTGAGAAGCGCGCGGAATTGTACTTTCATTTACTTCATCTACTGTTACTTTTAAATCCAATTCTTTTAGGAAATCATCTAAACCTTTAAGCGAAGATTGTAATTCTTTCCTTTTCCGCTCTTCAGTATACATCTGGCCTTTTCTAATATCTTCTTTAGTTAATTCGAATTTTGAAAATCCTGCAAATTTCTTTAATATTTCTATTCCTCTATCCCAATTATCAAATGGTATAACTGCGACTTGCGGAAAGGCTTCTCTTATTAAATTTTGTTGAAAATAATCATCATCTAAAAATACAATACTATCTATTCCTATATTCAAATCTTTTGCGAGGCTTACCATATTTTCTGCTTTATCCTCCCAATTAATTTGCCACGCAGCGAAACTATCCTTCTTTAAAATTATGTCGTTGTGTTTCTCAATCACTTCTAAAGTTTCGTCTTCATTATTTTTACTGTTGATTGCTAAAATTATTCCTTTATTAAAAAGTTCTAATAAATAATTTTGCAATTCTCTATTCGGTTTTATATTTTTCAATCCATCCTCTCCTAAAATTCCTCGCCATAGAGTATTGTCCAAATCTGTTACAACGCATTTTTTTGTTGCGCCGCTTACTGCAACTGCAAAACTTAATAATTGTTCAGCTAGGTCCGGGAAAGCGTCCGGAGCTAAACGCATATCTCCTAATTCCTTGTATTTTGTGTACCAGTTTTGTTCGTGATTTGACTTTTTAAGCCAAGCAAAAAAGTCGAAAAATAAAACCTGTTTGTTGCCTTTGTAAATGTTTTTTATCTTCTTATCAAGGACAACTAATTTTGCTCTTGCCTTACCGGCAAGCAAGTTTGAACGAACTAAAAATTGATCGATAAGATCTGTTAATTCTCTTCTGTTTGGAAGAGTTTCTAAATCAATAAACAGATAAACTAAATCAGGTTCGAATCTATAAAGTTCTGATTTGTTATTTAAAATTTCCTGTATGTATTGATTATATGGGCTATTGTAAATTTCAGGTAGAAGATTATGAAAAATCCCGCGCGCGCGCATTGTTTCAGGCAACCCTTGAATTGTAAAATTACTTAAGAATGCTAAACGAGGACATCTAATGTAGTCTGGAAATTCTTTTATTCCGCTTAATTTTTTTTCGATATTTAAAAAATCAGAAACTGATGATTTATCATCACTTACTAAAACTGAAATTTGTTTTTGTATTTCGTTAAAATTCATCCCGCGCATAACAAAGACTGCAGAGCGAACTTCAGTTTTGTCGATTTTTAGAACGACTAGTTAAATTGTCCCTGTTATGTACGGAATCCATAATTTATATTATAACTACAACTGCGATTGCGGTTCCTGCATCGTGACTAATACTAAGATAATTGTTTAATTTTTCGCCTTTATAAAATAATTCTGGCGTGCCATCACTAGTGTGCTTGATTTCCCAATCTCTAAAATGAGCTACGCCGGCCTTTTTGTTTGCTTTCATTGCTGCTTCTTTTGATGCGAAAATTCCTGCTAAATGTTCAGCAGTGTGCGCGTCTTTAAAACCGTAAACCCATTCTGCCTCTGAGAAAATTCTGCACCATTTATTAAAATCGGCTTTCTTTACTCTCTTGAATCGGCTTATTTTTGCTAAATCAATGCCTATTCCTTTCATAGGTAATAAAACAAATTTAATGAAATAATGGTAACTATACCTTATTTGGCCTGTCTTGGTCGCCGTCAGCTTTGGTTAAAAAACAAGAGCTAAGTTTATGCGTAAAATTATATGCGATATTTATAATTGTTTTTTTATACGAGATTGGACTGAATAAAATCGGGAATTTTTCAAACTCTGTTCCTACTATATTGAAAAATCCGCTCTTGATTAAAGTATTGTCATAGTCAGAACCAGAGAACATAAAATCTGCGGCATGCGCATTTGATTTTTTTGCTTGATTTAGGAATTCTAAAATTAGAAACTCATCTACGCCTGCATACGAAATTAGATCAATTATACGCGCGATTTTAAATCCTTGGCTTACTTCTGTTCTCCAAATTAAAAATCCGCTTAGTTTATTGTTTTTATAAATTTCTAGAATTTTGTATTTGAAATGCGGATGTCTTGCAAATCTCCAAGAAAGATATTCAGCTGTGCGCTCGACTGTAATATGATAACGATCACGCGCTTTTTCCCAAAAATCATCATATCTAAAATCAAAACTTTGCCATTCTTTAATTTCAAATCCAGAAGACTTGATAGCCGAAATTGCTAAATTTGGGCTTTTGTAATCTTTAATAAAAGGCGCTTGATTATTAAAAACAGCGATCATTCTTTTTAAATTACCCGCTTCTTGCCAAGTGTTATCAAGTCTTGAAAAAAGTTTTTGTGAAAAAATTGTAAACCCTAAAACTAAAATTGGATTATTGGTTCTAAAGACCTCTTTAGCCAATAAAGCTCCGATGCCAAGAGAGCGAAATTTCTCGAGAGTTAAAAAATTCATAAGCACTCTTACTGTCCTTGTCTCTTTACTGAACTTGTAATCAATATCACGATACCCAAAATGACCGACGATTTTACCATTTGCTTCTGCAATAAAAAAACCGCCATCATATTGCCAATTAAAAAAACCGCTGTCCCGCAAAACATTTTTTTTACCGAAGGCTTCCGCGATGTAATCTTGAAATTTTGACCAGTCGGACTTTTGATATTGTCGGATTTTTATTCCTTGCATTTTATGCCGTTACAGATAAATTTTCGCCTGTTATGTTATCAGCTTCGCTTGATACAAGATACAAAACTTTTTTTGCGACGTCTTCTTCAGTTATTAATTTTCCTGTAGGCGATTCTTTTCCAATTATTTCTACAATTTTATCTGGCAACTTCTCATTAAATTTATTTTTGATAAAACTTGGAGAGACTGCGTTTACTGTAATCCCAAATCTTTTCGTTTCTTTCGCAAGCGCTTTTGTAAAACCGATAAGCGCAAATTTGGCCGTCACATAATCCACAACTCTTACTGGAATCTCTTTAAGTGTATAAATGGTCGCAATATGAATGATTCTGCCGTATTTATTTTGTTTCATCAAAGGTAGGACGATTTTTGCAGATTCAACTGCGGATTTTAATTGAGTTTCAAGATGCAACTTGAAATCGTCCCAATTCTTTTGTTCGAATGGATCGAGGTTCACTTTTGGACTTACAGAATTTACAAGAATATCTATTTTCTTGTGCTCGACAATTGTTTTTTCAATAAAATTTTTTAAAGCGTTTGTGTCACTGACATCTACCTTCGTTGAACTATGACGAACGACAGTTATGCCATTATTTTCAAATACACCAGCGATTACTCTGCCAATACTTCCAGTTCCACCCAATATTAAAGCCGTTTTGCTTTTGAGATTCATATTACTTTAGCTTTTGCTATTCCATCTACTAGAGTTCTACCATTATCATCTTCAATTAAAGTTTCAATTTCAATTAATTTCATTACATCTGATTTTGATATGACTTTACCTTTAACTGTTACTTCTCCGCCGGGGGCAAAATGATTTTTGAATTTTAAATCTTGAGAAAGATATAAAGCTTTTTTCCCGGGACACATCATGCCAATTAAAGTTGAAAACAAACTTCCTAAAGCCATACCATGCACGATGATACCGCCGAATTCTGTTGTGCTCGCGTATGAATCATCGGTATGAAGCGGATTCATATCTCCTGTTAATTTTATAAAGTTTGCAATTGTATTTTTGTCAACACGCTTTTTAAAAAAGAACTCATCTCCTATTCTAATATCTTCGTAATCTTTGTCGTTTAGTTTTAACTCTTTATCCATAATTCTAAAATTCTAAACCTCGAGCTTTAAGCGTTCTTTCAATATCACCAACATTTTTAACGTTTATCACTTCATCAACAGTGAACGAAATATTAAAATATTTTTCAAGTTCAGTCACGATCATCAAACCATTAAAAGAATCCCACGACTCGACGCTTTCCGGGCTCATGTCGTCGGTTATTGTGTCAGGATCGATTCCCAAAACTTTTCCTAATAATTCACGGAGTGCGTTTTTTTCCATATTTTTAGAACCTTAAATTACACAAAATTGTAACAATCGACTAATAGTTGCCAAATCGGATTCTGAATAAATCGATAAAAGAACCAGCTATATCCTTACGCAAACGAACGCGCGTGTCAGTGTCGTTTTTCCATATAACTGGAATTTCACAAATATCAAGACTATTTTTTTTGCAAGGTATAAAATTTCTGCGTCATAGCTCCATCGATCAATTTTTGCGGAAGGGAAAATTATATCTCTTGCCTCGCGTGAAAAAAGTTTAAAACCACACGTGAAATCGCTTACCCAAACGCCCATTATAAGATTTGCAAAAATTGTATAAGCTTCTCCTAATTTTTTTCTGAAGAATGGTTGAGGTGGAATCATTTTCGCACCCTTAACTTTTCGCGTGCCGATTATAACTGGATATTTTTTTTCAACAAAAGGAATCATTTTTTGAAGCTCTTCTAGGGAAGTCGACATATCAGCGTCAAACGTTAAAGCGTAATCATTTTTCGCACATAACATTCCGCGGCGCACTGCATAGCCTTTACCCTTATTTTCCCGATAAGAAATCAAACTTATTCGGAGTTCTGATTTTAAATTTTCTATTATTTGTTTTGTTCTATCTGTGCTCCCATCATCCACAAAAATAATCTCAAGGTTTTTCACGCCCGAGAAAGGCATTCCTTCAGAGGAAAACCTTTTTATTTTTACAAATTCTTCAAGTTCAGAAAAAGTTTTATTTAATCTTTTTTCTTCGTTAAAAACCGGCACTACAATGGAAAGTGAAAAATTCATAATTGATAGATTTTGATATCGCCTTGTTCGTAAACTTTTTTGAGTCTTGGGATTTGCATGATTGGATCTTGGCCAATTTCTTTTTCTTGTTTGCTAAAAATTAAATAATCAAGCTCGAATGATATTTGTGGCGATTTAATTAATTTTTTATACTCCTCGACTTTTTGATTTAAAACACTGTCTGGAAGCTCTCTTTGCGAGGCGCGAAAATACGCATTAAATGATCGGTTGCGATACTCGTCGTGAAACAAATATAAAAGTATATTGCTATCTTGCAATAACTCTCTGAATTTATCAACTGTAACTTTATAGATTGCATTAATTTCCAAAAATCTATTCCAAATTTCCTGGTTTGAAATAGTTGTTAAAAAGCCGTTTGCTAAAAAAAGTTTGTTATGCGTGAAAAGTAAAGTTTCATCGTTGATTCTAAATAATGAGCCGATTACTGAATTATTAGGAGTGTTTTTATTTAGCCATTTGTAAATTTCCTCATAGTTATTATCAATCGTGTAACGATTAAAATGTGCAATGCTAAAACTTTTTTGTGATTTAAATGCTCCGACTAAAACTATAGATATCAAAACTATGCTTGCGATTAGTGAAGTTTTTTTAGGAATACAAGAAAAGTATTTCTTGCAAAACCGAAAAATGATTAAAGCTATTGTGAGACCTATTATTAAAAATTGGATCTTGTGCCAATGGTCGGGTTGAGGATTGAATCCTAATATCACTTGAATATTTAAAGCAATAATAATGGTGGATAAAATACTTATTAGATAAATACTTTTGGTTCTGTCTTCTTTCCAAAATAAAAGCCGAATCAAGAAGGCTAGCCCGATCACGCGGACATAAGTTTTCCAGGCAGTTTCAAAGCGGAAATTGTTTCCTATCTCAACTCCAATTCTAGAGAATAAATCATTATAGTGGGGAAAACTTTGGAGATTTATAAAATTCACCCAATAGAAAATTGATGCAACAAGTCCAATTGCGAAAATTAAAAGAAGTTTTTTAAAGATTTTAAAATTCTTTTTTGCAAAATAGAAGATTCCTAGAATTCCAAGAGTAATCGTGAAATAGACCCAATCATACAGGTAAGTGTAAAACATTGCACCAAAAAGTATCCCTGTGAAAAAAAAGCTATACTTGTTTTTATTTTTAATAGTTCTGTAGAGAAATAAAAATGCGAGGCTAAAGAAAAGAAAAGTTAATTTTGGATATTCAAATCTCGAAAAATAAAGTTGATCATTTCTTGATCCTAAAATTGGTTCTAATGAGGCTTTAAAAAGTGATAATGAAATTGGAGGAATGTTTAAAAACAACTTCGGGAGAAATATGAATACAGTCGCGAAAACTGTGCCGAACATACGACTGCCGGAAATTTCTTTCCCTAAGTAATAAAGCGCTAAAAAGATTAAAAATGGAAAAAAGAAATCAGAAAAAATAAATCCTTTTTCAAGTGAGCCAAATAGTTTACCAAGTCCCCCAATTAAGCCAGGGTTTGCTAATGGCAACATTGAAGGACTTTTTTCATTTCCTTTAACAGTTATGTCTCCTGCTTTTAGTTGACCCCCAATAACTGCGTTTGCTCTTGGAGCATAAAATAATCCTTCGTCGCGGTTTGAACTAATAGTTATCGGATGAAAAATTTTCCCTTGATCTCTGAGGATCGCTGCTATAAAAAAATTGTGGCTCACATAAATCAAACCGACTAACAAGGCAAGCGTGAAAATTGCCCAATTAGATTTTATCCATTTCATAAGTATGATGTTATCACATCATATAAGCGTTCTGTAGATTTAGCGTCTTGAAATTGACATTCTAGTCTTACTATTACCCCCCGGCCTTTTTGATCGGTTTCGGGATTTTTAAGATATTTATTTACAAGATCAAGAAGTTCTTCTTTGGAATTCGCAATTCTTACGCCACCGCTTTTGATGATTGCCTTTAAATGATTATAATCAAAATATCTTTTAATACTGCTTAGGTATTCTCGTTTTTGAGGATCGAAACCGATTATTATAATTGGACGATTGAAGAATGCAGCGTCAATACACATTGTTGCCAAGTGTGCTGCCACGACATCTGAAAAACATAAAGAATCAATTAATCTCTCATCATCTTCGCGACTGATTTCATTTGTTTTTCGACCGCCTTTCCATATGTGAATTCCAGAATAATCAAATGCAACTCTTGCGCCTCTTGTTTTAAAACAATCAAAATTTGAAAAATCTCCTGGAGGAATTCTGACTAAAATATTTACATCCAATTCTGATAAAGTCTCTACGACAAATTTGTCAGTATTGTTATTGGTTATATAACGATTCCCCACCGGAGCCATTAAAATTAATTTTTTATTCTGGTCAAAATTAAATCTGTTAAAAAATTCCTGCTTTGTGTTTATTGCTCCGGACGCATATTTATCATAATGCGGAATCCCAATTACTGAAATTTTGTTTTTGGGAAAATTATTATACTTAATCGCTTCTTGTTTTGATAAATCATTGTGAACGATTAGTTTATCTGGAAATATTCTTAAAATTCCTTTTGAAGTTAAATTATCCCAAGAACGAATCATTGCGACAGTCTGAATTTTCCTTTTTTTTGCCGATTGCAAAAGCGCCACATCTGATTCCAACATTACGTCAGTAGCAAAAACTAAGTCAGGCTTATATTTATCGAAGAGTTTTTCGAATTTTTTGTAATTTACGAATACAAAATCTAGTAATCTAAAAAATTTTAGGAAAATTTGAAATCTACCAATAGTAAAACTCGGTAATATCGCAGCTAAGAAATGAAATATTTTTTTGTCTTCAAAAAACTTTACGCGTTTTTTAATATTTAAAGTTTTTGTTGATGATAAAGCTAAAGCAAATTGACGGAAGAAAACTTCTTTTCTGGAAGGCTGAATATCTATTCCTTCTATTGTAATATTTGTGCCGCTGAAATTTCTCTCAAAATATTCTTTTTTATAATCAGGAACTAGCAAAATAATCTTGTTGTCTTTTCCTAAAAGAAACAAAAGTTTAGTCTGTAGAATATTCCTTGAAATTAAAGAGTGGAAGCTTGTTATGAATATTGTTTTCATACGACACTCAACATCTCTGGAATATTATTTATATCTATGAGTAAAGGAAAATTCTCATCTTGCCATTTGTTAAATTCATTTTTGATTCCTATAAATTTGCAGTTGTGAATTTCTGCAGTTTCGCGATCGTCTTCTCCATCGCCTACGAACAAAGTTTGCTCGCCGTTTACTTTTTCGCGTTCAAAAATAGTTTTCAGATTTTCTTGTTTTGCAACAATCGATTCAACATCTCCTACTCTACCGTAGATTCCGTCAAACAATGAACGTATTTTAAGACCATCAACTACTTCATCTAAAGCCTCTCTTGGGGTGGAAGAATTAATATAGAGTTTGTAATTCTCCTTAAGTGTTCTGAGAGTCTCTGGAACGCCTTTAAAGAATCCTTTTTCTAAAATACTGTCACGCACTGCTTCGCGGAATTTGTCTGAATATTTGTAAACTAAATCCTCAAGCTTTTCTTCTTCTGTACCGAGACGACGCAAAGTTTCACGGATTATTAAAAAACGCGTAGCTTTCGGATGTTTGCTTAAGATTTGCCCGATTATTTGTGTCCGACGTGCATCGCCTGGAAAAAGTCCAAGCATTACTTCTTTTTTAATAACATTGGAATCGACAATAACACCGTCAAAATCAAAAACAATTACTTTAGTGCCTGAATAATCCATTAAGGAAATTTTATATGTACTGTCTAATGATATTCCCTTGTTCGTCAAATTCATCCAGCTGGTGTCGGCCCCAATTATAAAGACGGGTTTTCCTATCCTCGCGAGGGAGAGAAGATATTTTTCTATCAATATAAAATGAATCAGAACCGAAGACCGTGGTTGATACTTCTTCAAAAATCGCGCCCGTATCAGTGCCAAATCCGTGCCAAACTCCGCGTGGCACCCAAAGAGTGTCCCCTGCTTCTAACACTTTCCGTTTGCCGTCTATTTCGACATCTAATTTTCCATGCAAAATCTGGAAAGTTTCATCTTTCTTTTTGTGATAATGAATAGGATTCCATTGCCCGGGAAGTTGGATTATTAATTTCTTTGCGTATTCTTTATTAATGCATTCTATAAGCGTACAGCCGATTTCATGAAACCTTTCCAGTCCATAATGATGTGAAAGCTCAACTGAAAAATCGTGATTTAAAGGAATCTTACTGTTATTCAGCATTCCTTTAACGGCATGGATAGTTGAATAAATAATATCCTTTTTAGATATTCTCATAGGAGAAATTTTAAAACTTACTGCTTCGTTTACTTTGTAGTCGCGATCTGTTATTAATCCTTCTTTCCACATTCCACTTACGAGTTGCCCTTCTTCAAGCGGAAAAGCGAAGAAAACGTCGCCTCGCTTCAGAAGCGCGCCGGCTGGAATATCTTTTTTGACAAAAACACCGCGCCGTAAAATCTGCAAATCACGCAACTCTTCTTCCGGAACTTCACGTTCACCATCTTCGCCGCAAGCTAAAACCGCCTCTTTCCACGCAGCAAGCCAGGCGTCAACCTGTTCCGGACTGGCCGAATATTTGTTCAGAGTTATTTCGGCTGTCGGCACGCCAACGTGTTTCTCAAAAATGCGCGCGCCTTTGGCATAAGCCAATTTGACAGCCGTTAAATTGTCCGGCGCTTCGTGAGTAGAAAAACCTATGACAATCTTTGGATAACGATTTCTCATTATTTCAATCTGATTCAAGTGGAGTTTGTCCGTCTCAGTCGGATACATTGCGACGCAATGCATAAGCGCGAATTGAACTCCGCGATGTTCAAAAAAGCTTACAATTCTGTCAATTTCTCTGATTTTAAGTCCGCCGGTTGAAACAATAACCGGTCGGCCAACTTCGCCGATTTTAGTTAAAAGCGGCCAGTCATGCGCCGAACAACTCGCCACTTTAATAACTTCAATGTCTAAATCTAAAATTTTATCAACCGAAAGCTCGTCAAACGGCGTACACATTGTAATCATATTACGCCTTTTGGCCTCGCTTACAAGTTCGGCAAACTGGCTTTCGTTAAGGCGAGTTGAGAGAAACCGCGGCACGTGCTTATTGTCCGAATTCTCTTTATGAGCCGGATGGATAAAAGTATCTAAATCGCGGAATTGAAACTTAATAGCGGCGCGGATGCCGTATTTATCCGCTAAGTCGGCCATAGCGTTTATAATTCTTTTGCCGTGCTCAACCGACCCCTGATGGTTATTAGCCATCTCAAAAGTGAATAGATTCTTAAGATTGAATGATTTTTGTGCTCTATTCTCCATACCTATAGTAAAAATTCATCTATTTGTTATTTAGCTGCTCCGTAGCAGAATTTTGACCAAGTTCAACCGCGATCTCAAACCTCCACTGCGGATATAATAACTATAAAACCCTATTCATCTTGATGTTGTTTCTGGCGCTTTTCCATAAAAAATTCTGCCAACGAAAAATCTATCGCGTAATCAATATTTATTGAATCTTCTGGCTTCATAAAAAAATATCCAATTTTTTTTCCTGTTATGGAATTCATTTCTCGTATGGTTTTAAGTCGAGAAATATCAATTGCTCCGGTATGAACATACACATCTGGCAAAATTTGTCTGGGGCTATTGTATGGTTCATCCATGTTTGTAAAAGCTTTTGGAAGGAATGGGTTTATTTCTCTTTTATTATTTGATATTGTATACATTTTATAAGGATGTTTTGGAGTTTCCGTTATAGCACGGACCGAATCAAGTTCTGGATTTTTCAAAATTGTTTCTATTCCCTCGTCTATGCTTTCAACAGTTCTTAGCGGTGAAGTTGGAGCAAGGCGTAAAATTAATTCTGGTTCGTAATTTTCATCTTTTTTTAAAAAATCCAAAGCATGGTAATAAAATTCAATGTCCATCGCTCTGTCACCTGAAATTTCTTTTGGGCGCAAAAAAGGAACTTCGGCTCCGTATTTTTTGGCAATCTCGGCAATCTCAGGATAATCAGTTGAAACAATAATTTTATCGATGTATTTTGATTTTTTTGCTTCCTCTATTGAATATGCGATTAAGGGCTTACCAAGCAGGAGCTTTATATTTTTCCCTGGTATTGATTGTGAGCCTCCACGAGCTGGAATGATCGCCAGTATTTTAGAATGATTTTTCATCATTGATTAATATAACCAAAAATGGCTAACCACGGTAACTTACCAATAAAAAGAACCAGTTCACCTACTGGCCGTCTTTAAGACTAGTTGATATCAACCATTCCTTTATTTCTGTGTGTATGAGCAAGTTTCAAAACAGTCATGACATCAATTCCCGATTGAATTGAAACCGAAGAATGTTCTGCCGAAATATCACCGTCTAAAATTCCCTGCATATGCTTAATCTCACAGAAAAAATCATCTGGACGAGTTTTTTTAAAAATTTTGGAACTTTGTCCTAGTTCTGTTTCCCATTTAACAACATCTCCCTTTGAATGTCCATTACCAATCCATTCGATAAATCCTTTTTCTCCCTGAATACGGGCCCATTTTTTAGTCGGACTCGTAATCACATCTTGAACCACCCTTCCGACTCTTCCCGATTCAGTTTTAAGATTAAACAAAGTTATTGCATCATACTCAAAATCATTTTTTTCAACCATATCCATTGTGGCGCTAAATCTTTTTAGCCGGCCGAAGCTGTCAGCCAAGAGATTTGCAAAATACTGCCACATATGAAGAGCGTGCGAGTGTTCACCTGATGCCCCTCCGCCGCGCCTCCAAAATCCAAGATATGAATCATTTGGCCCCCCTAACCATGGATGCGCTTTAAAGATTCCAGCCCAATGCTCACGAAATTCAACATCAATAGTTAAAATTTCTCCAATGTCAATCTTCTCTGACCCTGTTAAAAGTTTAGCAACAAATTGAACCGAAGGCAGCAGTACATTGTCGTAACCAACAATAACTTTAGTCTCGGGTTGATTTTTCAGCTTCGCAAGAAATTCATCCAATCCTTCCAAAAAAGGAGTGCACAGTGGCTTTTCTATCTGGAGTAATTTCGGATTTTCTTCAAGCGCTTTTAAGGCGAGCGCAATATGCGTGTCAGGAGGAGTCCCAATGCAAATAATATCAAAATCGCCCATCGGCTCTTTGTCGCTCGTAAAGAGCTGGATGCTCTCATCCCAGGAGCCGTAGCGAGTTGGATAAATATCTTCTTTCATCCGACGAAGCGCTTCCGAATCTTTATCTATTACAACAACATCCCACCCCATTCTTCGCGATGCTTGCGCCAAGTGATTGCCAATTGAGCCGGCGCCAATAATTTTTACTTTCATAATATATAGATAAAATTAATTAAACAACTTATTTATAAAAAAGCGTAGCATATTAAAAAAAACTCCGCCATGTCTGGTAAAGTTTCTTATGGCGGCCGATGATTTTTACTTTTACATCACGCATGTTTTGCTCCTCCTTTCATTATATAGGGTGAATGAACTGAAAGTATTATATGGCTTGTTGAGACAATCTGTCAATTATTTATCTTAAATTGTCGGCCATTAATGAATATTTATCAGCGTTAAAATCCATTTCAATAAACATTGGTTTTTTAACTTTAGAGAATTCTTCAAAAGCGTTTATGAATTGTTCTAGATTTTTCACTTTATGCGCTGAGCATCCTATTGCTTCTGCTGCTCTAACCCAGCTGGAATTTCTAATTTTATAAGCTCTTTCGCTTAGATTATTTGCTTTGGCTTTATCTGAGAAAGTTCCATACGCGCTATCTGCCATTAGAATAAAAAATATTGGTAAGTTTTCTTCAACTGCTAGTTTGATCTCTGGGAAATAAGGTCTTATACCACCATCGCCTGCAGTGCAAATTACATTTCTATCTGGATTTGCAATACTGAAACCGATTGCTGTTGGGATAGCGGTTCCCATAAATCTTCCGTTGCTTGAACCTATGAATTCTTCTGGAATTTCCGCTTTAAAAACAATTTCACCAACAGTACAGAAAATTCCAGTGTCCAAAACTAAAGTTAAATTATTATTGCGTTTCTCGTCGTTTAGGGCTCTAAAAATATTTGCCGGCATCCAAAAATCGCTTAACAATTCTTTGTCCAATTTATCTCTAAGATTTTTGATTAAATTCTTTCCCCATTCTTTTTGTTTTAATCTTTGCAAAAGTTTCTCTGCTGTATTTTTTAAATCAGGAGTCATTATTTTTTCTTTTGCGTTAAAGCCTCTGTGAATCCTGCCTGAAACAGAATCAAAAATTATAAGCGGAGAATCAAATTTATGCGGGACAACAACCTCTGTATTTCTTAAACCAATTGCGATTATTAAATCTGCATTGACTAAAATTTTTTCGGGAGATAAGTCTTTTATTTCTCCTGTTATAATTCCTGCTGAAAAATCTGACTCTTCGTTTATCGCTCCTTTTGCAGATGCAGTTGTGAAAACTGGGATTTTTAATTCTTGCCAGTTGATATCTTTTAATTGCCTTTTTGCAACCGACCCCAAAACAAGCGCTGGCCTTTTTGTATTTTTGATTGAATCTAAAATTGTATTTATTTCCTCTTCAGCTGAAAAATTGTAATTTTCTTTTTTGATAAAAATATTTTCTTGAGGCGCAAGCTCAATATGAATTGGTCCGGGGATTTCAGTCTCAGCTAAAGCGATTGCTTCGTTTATATTGCTCTCATTGCTTGAATCTATGTTCGCTTTGACTAAAACTTGGATTACCTCTTTATGATTTAATCGTTTGTGCATTTTTTCAAAAGGGCTATCCTTACTATATGACTCGCTAATAGTAATCGCTGGTCGGTATTCATAATGGTTTAATAGAATTCCTGGAACCATATTTGCAAGACCCGGACCTTTGATGCTGATTGCTGCAGCTTTTGTTTCGCCACTGCCAGATGCTGCGCCAGCCATAATAGCTCCTGCTGCTTCATGTGCAACCGGATAAAATTTAACTCCCCTTTTTTCCAGCTCTGTTATTAAACTCAAACTTAGACCACCGCCCGACACGCCAAAAATATATTTAATTTTATTTGCCAAAATTTTTACTAAGCTTTCCATACATTCTAATTAAATCAGATAATGCTTCTTAGTTTTAAACAAAAAAAGGACCAGCTTAGTTACCGGCCTTGTTAATGAATGAAATTTTCCACAGCACTGGCGATGGATTTAGCATCCAAGTTGTGCTTACTTAGAACTTCGTCATTCTTGCCACACCTTGGGACGCTCTTTAGCCCAAGCGTCATAATACTCGCATCAATCGATTTAGCCATCACACTTGCAAGCATTGTTCCTTGACCACAATTCACCAAATGATCATCTACTGTAATGATGTTATTATACGTCATTGCTAGATTGGTAAACCACTCTGTATCAACGCAGTTTAACCACGGAAGATTCACAACACTAACTTTGATTCTTTTTTTGCTAAGTAAACGCGCTGCAAGCACAGCTTGGCTCAACATCACAGGACCATAGGCTATAATTACGCCTTCGAATCCTATGTGGAATATAGTGCCGCCTTGACCGAGTACAAACTCATAATCATCGTCAAGTGAAAATTCTGGAACTACTGGAATGCTTGTTAATCTTATGTATGTGCTTCCTGTAGTGTTGTAAACTGCCCAGTGAAGCGCAGCCCTCGTCTCCTGTTCATTGCAAGGCTGAATACAAACCATACCTGGAATTGAACCCATAGTCGCAATGTCTCTGACTGATTGGTGAGAATGCCCTGGTCCTGCTGGGATCAGCCCCGCAAGAGAGCCAACATAGATAATTTTTTTACCTTCTGTTGCGTTGTTGTAAATCTGTTCGTTTGCTCTTGCGCTCAAAAAACATGCGAACGAATGTACAATCGGTAGCTTGCCTTGCAAGGCCAAACCGCCTGCGACTGAGACCATATCTTGTTCGGCAATCCCGCACTCAATAAATCTTTTAGAAAATTCTTCTTTAAATGGAATAAGTCCGGTATCTTTAACTAAATCTGCGTCAAGCGCAACTATATCTTCGTTCTCAACCGCAAGCGATACAAGCTCATCGCCATAAGCTGGAATAAGCTGCTCTGTTCTACCCGATTTAGTTAAAACATCATAATTCACTCTCTCTAACGCAAGATGTCCCAAGCCTAATTTCCCAAGTTTTTTATTTATTCTGGACAAGATTTCACTTACGGCATCCTTATAGTTTTCTTGGCTTGGAGCGCCGCTATGGAATTGATACATTCCATCTTTCATTCCGCGCTCTCCTTCCATAAAAGATACGCCGTTGCCCTTTATTGTATCTGCAATAAGTATACTTGGCATCGGTAACATTACATCTAGACCTCTAAATGTATCGTTTAAAACATGAAAGTTATGACCATCTAACCTGTCGCTGACATGCCACCCAAAGCTAGTCAATTTATTATTAAGATTACCAAGGCTATTTACATCACGCACTAAAGTATCGGACTGTATTTTATTATTATCGATGATCACAGTAATCTCTGAGAATCCTAAATTCGCAGTTTGAGCAAGAGATTCCCAAAATTGGCCTTCCTGAAGTTCGCCATCTCCGGTTAATACAAAAATTTTCCCTTTATTGCCTTTTAAACGTTTAGCGATTACCATGCCACGAGCTTTAGAAACACCCATACCCAATGAACCAGTATTAGTTGCAATGTACGGCGTTCCAATATCAGGATGGCCCGGAAGACCACCTAGTCTGCGCAGTTTATGAATCATCTCGAATGGCAGCTTCTCAAGCCCGATCAGTACAGAATAAAGACCTGGCACATCATGGCCTTTAGAAGAAAAAAATATGTCTGAATCTGGATTATCCGGATTATTTGGATCATTCATCTCTTCTGCCCACAGCCAAGTTACAATTTCCATCGCGCTAAAACTTGAACCAATATGGCCTGATCCAGCATTCTTAATCATATAAAGCGTATTGATCCTGAAAATATCGGCTAGAATTTCACACCTTTGAAATGTATTTACTGCAGCTTCACGGATTCGTCGTATCTCACCCAAAGGAACGAATGAGAGTGTTTCCATGCCCATCATAACATCTCTCCTGAGGCCTTAGTTTTTAAAGAACCAATAGTAGAATACTTTAATTGATTTATGTTGTCAATTTTTGAAATAAAGAAAGCTCTGCAAACAACAGAGCTTTTACCGATCAATACTAAACTGAGTCAGGCTTGAATAGAAATCCAACGCCTGAACTCCAGGTTCTCTCCATCCGTTTCCTGACAATTTTTCGCCTCCAAACGGCCAATGAGGTTCAGAGCCAAAGGTTGGTCCGTTCACTCTTATAACCCCTGCTTTATGAAAATCTCTGAATTTTCCAGCAATATCAAAATTTCTTGTATGAACCGCGCTTGCAAGGCCGAATTTGGTACTGTTAGCCAGATTAACTGCATGCGTAAAGTCATTCGCTTTAAAAATAGCAACAGCAGGACCAAATATCTCTTTTTGCGCAAAATCATCCTCTGGATGAACATCTTCCAGAACGGTTGGTGATATAAAAAATCCATTCTTACCTCTTCCTAATTCTTGACATGCTCCTAATTTTTCTCCACCGCAGAGTAGCGTTGCCCCGCTTTCTTTAACAGATGCTATTTCACTTAAAATTCTGTCCATTCTTTCCTTGCTAATGATTGCGCCGAAATCGCATTCCTCAGTTATACCGACTTTTAATTTGCTTACAGAATCAATAAACCTTTTTTTGAATTCTTCATAAACGCCTTTCTCAATTATCATCCTGCTTGCAGCGGCACACCTTTGGCCAGCGTCCACAAAAGCGGACTTTACTGCCCAATGCACAGCTTTATCTAGATCTGCGTCTTCTAAAACGACAAATGCGTTTTTTCCTCCTGATTCAACGCAGACGCGAGCCATTCTTTTTGCGCATACTTCTAGAATTGACTGACCTGCCGTTACAGAACCGGTAAAACTTACAAAATCAATATCATTATTTCCAATTAGTATCTCACCAGCTGTTGAGCCTTTGCCTTGTATTACTGATAAAATCCCATCTGGCAGACCCGCTCTCCTGAAGATTTCTGCAAAATAAATTGCAATTGAAGGCGTTAATTCGTGTGATTTAATAATTACCGCATTGCCACACAAAAGCGCTGGAGCTAATTTCCATGCAATGCTTGCAGCCGGATTGTTAAAAGGAACTATTAAAGCTCCTATTCCGACGGGTTTTCTCAAAAGCACTGTCGTTCTATTTGGATTAGAAGATGAAAGCGATTCTGGAATAAAATTTAAACTCTCATTTGCAAAAAAGCGAATACAATCTATTGCAGCGCTAACTTCTGATACTGCATGCGGCACAGGCTTACCGCTTTCCAACGCAACAACTCTCGCTAAATCTGCGCAGTCATCCATTATTGAAGCTGCCTTTGCTAAAATTTCTCCTCTATCTTTTACTGGCACTCTTGCCCAATATTCTTGGGACTTTCTAGCAGAATCTATCGCTGATAAAACATCTCCTTCTAAACTCTGGATTACTGCCTCTAGAACTTCTCCGGTAGCTGGATCTAATTTGTCAAAACAGTGTCTTGACTTATGTAATCCAGACATTTGATTATTCACCCAGTTAAAGGACTTTATAGGATATGACCATGACATATATCTTCCTCCTCTCTAACGAACTTCTGCTCACTTTGGTTTTAAAGGTGCAAGAGGCAACTCGCCTCTTCTAGTATAAAAGTAGCTCGCAATACTCAACTTGTCAAATTAAACTAAAAAAATCCCACGTGTATTTTACGTGGGTTTATTTTGCGGTCCAGCCGCCGTCGATTGTCATAACCGATCCTGTCATGTAACAAGAAGCTTCTGACGCCAAAAACAAGACTGCTCCATTGTATTCGTGCTCTTCAGCAACCCTGCCAAGCATTGTTCGTTTAGAATATTGTATTAAGAAATCATCGGTTTGATCTCTTTTCACGCCGCCTAAGACTAGCGCATTTACTCTGATGTTGTCTGGAGCCAAATATTCTGCAAGCCAACGAGTAAAACCAATCATTCCAGCTTTTGCAACGCTGTAGCCGATAGGCTTGAAAAACCTAGGTTGCCTGCCTTTATAGAGTTCTTGATCCGGGGCAACAACTCCGTATATTGAACTGATATTAATGATGCTTCCATTTTTAGGACGTTCTGGAAAATCTTTAATTGCTGTTGCGAATTCGCGCGAAACAAGGAATGCGCCTCTTAAGTGTGAACTAACAATCGCTTCAAATACTTCGACTGACGTTGACTCGAAAGGTCCTGTTGCGTCACTGTCACTTCCTGGCGGATTATCAATACCTGCGTTGTTTACAAGGATCGTTGCCAGCTCCCTCCTATCCTCAATTTCTCTAAATGCTCTTCGCACCTGCTTTTCATTTGTAATATCGGTTTTGATTAAAATTGCTGAACCTTCTTCTAAATCCTGCGCGAGAGCTTCGCGCCCTTGGCCTCCTTCTTGAATATCGAAAATATAAACTTTTGCGCCTGCCGAAATTAAAGTCTTAACGTACTGAACTCCAAGCTGACCCATGCCACCTGTTACAATTGCAACCTTATTTTCTAAATTGAACAACATTCTCATTTGATTGCTCCTTTCTAACGTTTTTAAGGAACGACTCGATATTAATAAAACCAATTAGATTATACAAAGGTTTTAGATTGTATTTTTTCAACGAGTTCTTGAATAGTTGGGCAATCTAATCCTTGCTTTTCAGCGCTCCTTAGAATCGAACCGGCAATCGCGTCTAGTTCCGATTCTTTTCCAGCTGAAATATCTCTTTGCATTGAGGTTAATTGACGCGGATCTAAATTATCAATAAATTGCATTTCGTTTTCTAATTTAATTATTGCCCCATCACGTTCTGCGACACGAGCGGCTTCTTTAATGCAATCTTCTATTTTTACTCTCCAATAATAATCTTCTCTTAATACTCCTACTGGTTTATCTGTCACGGAAGTTGTAAGAGACAAAGCGTTCAAGCGCGCAAGTTTATTCCAGATTGTCTGCGCCTCATTTTTCCCCACTTTTGTTTTAATGCCGCATCCTGTTAAGAAAATAGCCATTTCTTCCAGGTCTTCTTTGTTAATGTAATTGATACGAGAAGCTATCTCAATCTTTACAAAAGGTGTTGTGTGTTTAACAAAATTTTTGCTTTCCATAAAGACTTCAATACTTATTGTTCCCACAGCAACTCTTTTCCCAAACCTAAACCGAAGGTCTTCAATATGCTCCATACCGTTTAAAAGCGGAATTACTACTGTGTTTGTGCCGATTTTTGATGTCGGAACCCGTTTGATAACCTTTTTAATCCCTGGCGCTTTTGTTGTCACAAAAAGAACATCTGGAATGAAATCAAGCTCAGATACAGCTCTCGGACTGGCTTCAATATTTCCGAAAACTTCGCTCTTGAACAATATTCCACGTGAATTAAAAATCTCAGCTTTTTCTTTGCTCGTAATTAAAACAACTTCATTACCGCATTGCCATAACTTTACAGCTAAGAAATTTCCAACTGCTCCGGCTCCAAGTATTGCTATTGTTTTCTTAGTCCCGGCCATACTTTCCTCTCTTCTTTTTTCAAGGTTCAATCGGTTTTTGGCCATGGATGAGACTCTAACACACTTTCATCAATCTCCACACCCCAACCAGAGCCATCAGGTATTTCCATATACCCGTTTTCTATTTTTGGCTTTTTGGTAACAAGTTTATCTTTCCAAGAAACGTCATCAATATCAACCTCTAGAATTTTAAAATTTGGAATTGAAGCGGCAAAATGCGCTGACATAATTCCACCCAAATGGCTGTAATGATTATGCGGCGCAATATTCATTTCATAAACTTCTGCCATGTCGGAGATTTTCTTTGATTGCCAAAGTCCATTCCAAAGTAAATCAACACTTGCTATATCCATTGAATAATTTTCGAAGTAAGGTTTAAAGCCTCGTGCGCCATACAAAGTTTCGCCCGAGCAAATAGGCGTTTTTGTTCTGCTTCTAATGTGAGCTAACGATTTTGGATCATATGAATCCATTTCCAGCCATTTTAAATTGAATTTCTCAAGAGTTTTTGCAATTTGAACATAGCCCTCGGTTTTAAAATTAAAATTAGTGTCTAATATGATTTCAACCTTCTCGCCTAATGTTTGTTTTAGATTGGTAATATAGAATTCTATTTTCCTAAGTAATGCAGAGTCAATATTTAATTCAGGACCGCCTTCGCTTTTCCAAAAGCCCGGCATATAAATTTTTGCGCCGCTGTCTTCAAAAATAAGTATATTTGTCTTGACTACGGTAAAACCTTTTTCTTTTACCTCATCTGCTAAAGGCTTTAAATCCTCAATTGTCCTTATTGGATTAACATTTAAAAATTCTGCCGATCGTGCGCGCGTTGTTATAAAATGAGACCAGTAAACCTGAAGTTTATCACGAACTTTTCCGCCTAAAAGCTCATAAACGGGAACCTCTAAAAATTTGGCCTTTATATCTAGAAGCGCGTTCTCAATTCCAGCAATTGCTTTTTGTATTATTCCACCCGTACTTTGCCTAGTTGAAGAATAAAGTTTCCAGAAAACATACTCAATATTTCTAGGATCTTCTCCAATTATTAATTTTGATAAATCCTCCACAACCGCTTTTACGCCAATGTGTGAACCAAAAGAATCGGAACATTCGCTCCAGCCGTGAAGTCCATTATTGGTTTTAATTTTTACAAACGTCCACGGACGCCATCCAGCATCTACTTGAAATACTTCAACTTTTGATATCTTCATATTATTAATGCTATTTATAATTCCCTAGCATACCCTCAAAATCTCAAGATTTCCAATTTCAAACTACGACAGCTGGGAATCTTGAATAGTTTTACTTTAAAAAACCCTCCGATTTTTTACGCGAAGGGATTGCTCAGTATCATTCTCCACCAGAGACAGCAATAGTTTGCCCTGTTATAAAGTCGCCGCTATTTGAACACAAATGCACAATAGTGCGCGCAACGTCAATTGGCTTCCCTGCACGACCTAGCGGCACCATCGCTTCTCTTGCCCTAAAACGTTCTTCGCCATACTCTGGAATTTTTGTTCTCATAGGAGTATCAATCAAACCACATCTTACATTATTTACTAAAATGTTATGGTTTGTGCCTTCGCGCGCAAATCCAGTTGTCATTGCTTCTAACGCAGCTTTTGCGCAAACATAATTCATATTATGCGAACCGCCGAATTTTATCCCAACAGTGCTTATATTTACAATCCTCCCCCATCCCCGTTTCTTCATATCCTGAAATGCATCGCGCATTAACGTAAATGGCGATTTAACATAAAGATCAAATGGCTCGTCCCAATCTCTTTCGTCAAGTTCCGAAAAATGCTTGTAATTAAAATACGCGCCGGCGTTGTTGATTAAAATATCAATGCCTCCGAAAATATTTACGAATTCCTCAACCAAAGTGGCCCTTACCTTAAAATCCAATAAATTTCCCTGAAAAAGCTCTGTTTTCACTTTTTGCGCTCGAATCTTATCTCTTACCTGGATCGCTCCTGCCATATTCGAATTGTAATGAACGCCTATGTCCGAGCCATGTTTACTAAAGAGCTCTGCCGTTGCTTTTCCGATCCCTGAACTTGCTCCTGTTATTAATATTCGTTTACCTTCTAAATTTCTTAACATATATCTACTCCCTTTCACAGTCTTCCAGGGAACTGCTTTTAATTTACAATATAATACGCATAGATTAAATTGTCAATAAATCAATATATAAACTTATATGCGGAATAAAAATACCCGTTTTGCGAACGGGTTTTATTCTATTTCTACTCCTCCATAAATTCTCACAAATTCCGCAAAAGACATAAAAGGTTCTGGATAGTCAGTGCGCAAAATTGGCTTAGTATTGAAATTCTTCCAATCGATGCCCAGATCTGGATCGTCCCAATTTATTCTCACGCCATGTTGCTCTGAGAATTCATTGTCGGCAGTGCTTATCAAACAACAATCATCAGTCCTAGAAATACAGCCATGTGCAAAGCCACGCGATGCGACCATTGTGTTGCAAAGATCCCCATTCAACTCAATCGCAGTCCACTGCCCAAAAGTTTCGCTTCCTTTTCTGACATCTACCGCAACCCATAAAGTTATACCGCGTATAGCTGTAACAGTCTTGGCTTCTAAATGCGGAGGGAGCGATATGTGTAAGCCACGCAAGGTGAATCGTTCTTTTGTGAAAATGCAACTCTCCTGTACTCGTGAAATGTCTGGCAAGTTTAATTCTTTAAAGATTTTCTCATCGAACAAACGTAGGAAAAATCCTCTTTCGTCTGTATTTTTTTCTGGAATAACTTCAAAAAGCCCTGCTAGCCTTTTCTGAATGATTTCCACGGAGTTTCTCCTTGTCAAAATAGCTATTTATAAAATAATCTTAAATTTAGAGTTTGTAAAGTCTAATAAAGAATCCCTCTGTTTGCTGAGGGATCATGCGTTTTGTTTTATTGCGTTGCTGTAAAGCATTGTGCAATTGCTGCAAATCGGGATTCTGTTTTTCTCGCCTTTTAAGTGCACTTCTCGTATCGCATTAAAAGATTTAGAATTAAAAACTTCAATAGGGCAAGCTTCTTTCACGTTGCCAAAAGTATGCTTGCCTTCATACCAATCTTCACTGCAGAGCACAACTGAACCGTCAGCTAAAATATAGAGAATTTCAAAGGGCATAAAGCAAGCTGCGCGCTCAACGCTCTCAACTTTACCTACAGTTCCGAGAGTGTCGTCTTTCGACGGAGTTGCATCACCCCAAGCATGAACGTCATAGCAACTTACTTCGTCTCCTTTATCACGTGATATTACATTAAGCCACAAGGCTTTAAAGGCATCCCATTCGTCTCTATTTGCATTTTGCTTAATAAATCTTACTACTACGCGTGTTGCATACCCGTCTTGATCTCTGATTTTGATCAATCTTCTAGAATTAGCAACCGCTGTGTCAAATTTAGATCCAACTCTGATTGATTCGTGAATTTCTGCTGTTGCGCCGTCAATGCTTATGATTACATTATCGATCCCGGATTCAAGAAGATCTCTTTGCCTCTCATCGGTCAATAAATCAGCATTTGTAGAAATGCCAATACTTCTGAAACCAAGTAATTTTGCATACCTAATTCTCTCATACAAAAAAGGATCGAGTAATGGCTCGCCAAGCCCGAAAAGATCCATCATTTCTATGTGCTCTAAAAACGGAACAAGTGAATCCAAAATCTCTCGATACATACCAATTTCCATTTGACCCTTTGCACGCTTTGCCGGTAAACGAATTGGACACATTATGCAACTCAAATTGCAGCCATAAAGTGTTTCGATCGTCACTCTTCGGGGAATAATTAATTCTCTGCCTTCAACTTTTAGTTTTTTAATCTTTGGTTCTCGTACTGTAAAGCTCGCTTCTGCGTTGTTCATCTACTGCTCCTTTTTTTGTTTTCAAAGGACCGAACTACTACTGAACTACTTTAGAGTATAGCGTTTTGGCTATACTTTAGTCAACTCTTTGTACTCGTCCAGCACATTTGAGACTGTTCGGTAGATAGCTTGTTGCAAATATACCTCAA
>Ga0066639_10000503_pt1 | contig 34039 bp, 27 predicted proteins | sample CryGeyCG2114_010_2_FD_59504 | JGI IMG/M metagenome (GOLD analysis project Ga0066639, IMG submission 59504) | Groundwater microbial communities from aquifer - Crystal Geyser CG10_big_fil_rev_8/21/14_0.10 | ecosystem: Environmental > Aquatic > Deep subsurface > Groundwater | place: USA: Utah...
TTTCATGTGTTAAAATCTGTAATGCCAGTTTTTTTCTCTCCTCCTCGGCGCGAGCTTTTTTTAAGGCACCAAACAACGCCCCCGCCACTAAAGAAGTCATGAGCAACGAGCCCGAAAAATAGGCGACATGGGATAGATTTAAAAACTCAAAAATCTTTTTTGAATTTTGGTTCCAGCAAAGTTGGCCATCCTGGTAAAGACAGCTTTGCCCTTCTTGGAAAACTGCCAATGTATAATTTGAATTTTTTAAAAAAGCATTTAAATCACGCCTGCCATAGACTCGAAACTCTAACAGCCCTGGGCCATCGGGATATATAATTCGCGCCAATAGATAATCCCTATTCAAAATTGTCCCTTGTCCTTTTGAAATCGAACGCAAATTATCTTCGGAAAGTCGAGAGAGGACTTCATAGGCACCACTCAGCTGCCCTGATAACTCCTGAATCTCGCGTAATTCAGTCACATGAAACAAGCGCAAATTTCCTAGCAGCCAGTAGAGACTATGAAAATAATCTCCGCCTCTTAAATAAGACATATAGGCAAAGCTCATTCCAGAGGGATGCATATAGGGCGGCTTTTCAAAAAATGAATCAGGTAATTTTTTTATCTTGCCGCAACGGAACTGTTCCCACAGAAAAATCTTCTCAAAACTAAAAGTTCCATAAAGATTTTTTATATTTTTAAAGCAGTCTTTATTGCCCAAAAAAGTTGCCCTAGTCTCAAATTGAGGTAATGGTACGGTATAGACGGGCGAAAGCAATTTAAAGAAATGACGATTGGGATAATGGGCCGAAATGTTAATAATGGCCTGTGGTGGAACCCTGGCCTGAAAATCAAGCTTAAGACTGGAAATGGCCTGAATATCCTCTTCCGTAGCATTAAAGCGACCTTGTAGATAGAAGACTGACTGACCGGTAATGAAGGCCATCACCAATGCCAGGGCCACCAGTACGTAGTAAATTTTCAAAAAATTCCTCCTAAAAGATCATGACCCCGGCCGAATGAAATCCACATATTCAGGCAGCATAAAAGCACACCATATCCAACCTATCAAAAAGATAGGGGATAATTGTCAAAACCATGTTAGCCGCGGGAAAGGTTTCCCATCAAATCCTCTTCAACCAAGCATTTTTAAGGTCATTTTGGGAAAAAATGCCACGAATTTTTCTCATTGTATATTGTCGTATACAATTTGGGCCGTTTAAAAATAGCACAAGGACAGGCCGGTCCACCAATTTTCACTGTATTTGCAGCATATTTGACAAGAACAACTATTTTTCTCCGATAAAAATGCTTCCTCTCATAGAATAAATAAGCAAGAGCAACTGTAGCTTTTCCGGTGGGAGTCCTCAGGCTTCCTATCCGGGTTTTCTGATTATTTTGATTAAATTAACCAAGGAGATTCTTATGGTTAGTGGTCGTGGGCTTCGGGTTATACCCAACCACGTAGTTTTTTTAACAGCACCACCTGGCCTTAATTAATTTTTTTCGGGGTAAGGTTCTCTTAGGAATTATCCCATTGGAGATGTGAGGTATCTCCATTACTTATGGACGAGAGCTTACTTACATTCATCTGGAGTCAATTAATCGCCCCTCGTTTGGGGAATAAAATTTAAAAAATTAAAAAACAAGAGGGCCTCTGAAGATTATTTTCCAGAGGCCTTTTTTTTGCTGCAAATTTTGCCTGCCAGAGTCACCCTAAATTGTCCTTTTTTTTCAATATGTTAGAACGATAACCTGAGTTTCTTTAAGAGCAGATGTGAGGTGCATTAAAGAGTGCTACCATAGGAAGGTGCGGAAAACCGTCAATCGGTCAATTCAAGGAAGAAAAGCATGAGTATGGAAAAAGGTTATCCTAAGAAACATAGGGCAGGCTTCAATCCTGAGCTTAAGGCGCTGGTAGATTATTTTCACCAGTTTGAATCTACCCAAGAATTTGCTTATAACCAGGCGCTGATTGCCCTTGATGCCCTCGAAAAATCGGCCAGCACACCTCAAGAGATCATTGAGTTCATGATGGAAGACATCATCTTTACCGCCTTATATACCACCATATATGAAGAGCTCTTTTCGGCCTTAAGAAGTAATCAAGATGTTGCTCTCCCCCTGATTGAGAAATTTTCTGAGTCTTCTGAGGAGCGCGATTCGCTAATAAACACTCATACTCAAAATCATATGAACTTCATTTTTCGCGGAGGCGAATGCAATGGCTGTACTAGCTGTGAAGGCCATGCTGACCTAGCGCCGCTTTTAGTTCATTGGCATAAAAAAGATATGGACTACTTTATACGACTGTATTTAGAAGTCCAAAGTATCCACTGCATGCTTGAAAGAGTGCTGTATGAATACTTGCCCATGCATCCAGATTTTATGAAAGTTGTAAATCCCGAGCTCATCAACAAATATAGACTTTATATTGCTGATTACGTACAGGGACGATTGTCTAATAGCTAGAGAGAGAACCCCAGAAAAAGCCCTCTTCCCGCGCCTTGTAACGTCAAGAATCTACCTGATGATGCATTATTGATACAATCACCATAGCCTGAGTCTTGATAAAGATAGCTCAAACCATTATTGTCATAACAAATGGCACGCATCTTGACTGCCCCTCTGGTCGCCGCTGGCGGCAATATATCTTGCGTCTGGGATGACATCACTGCCAAATCGCGAGTCCGTAGCACCGACGCCGGAGCGCGACCAGTACTTTTGTTTATATAAGCTTTTTTCCAGTCCAAATTTTGACCAAGGCCGGCACCTTTGGCCAGCCTCAGTGATTTTAATTCTAACCTTTTATGTTGGTTGGGATTCCATTCCTGTTCTTGCCCTGATACCAATTGCGGTATTGTTAGTGAGAAAAATAGAGCAATCATAATGTGAGATTTTAACTTGTGCATACATACTCCTTGGAACATGCATTCTAACTGCGATTATTCTCCTACCCAATTCTGACAAGTTAAGAGTAAAATAGAGCAGAAAAGGATTAAAATTATGGCCACAAATTGTGGCACTTTTCTGGCAGCAAGTATTTTTTATGGCCAAAAAAGGAGCATACTCACGATGATCAGATCCCATCTCCAACTTCCAGTGCTGATGCTAGGACTTTTTATTACCTCTTGTTCGAATATTAAAAGTATTGAGCCCCATTCCACTTTAGAAAAAGATTCCCAATCTTTGTCACGAGAGGAAAAAGAAAGAAGACAAAATATTGAACTGTACCAAAAAATGCGCCAAGAAAATTGGCGGAAATACCAAAAACGGCCAAATCGCAACAAGTCAAATACTTCGGCCAAAGCAGTCGCCAAGAAAAAACCAATGACTCAAATGGAGCCCGAAGTCTTTCAGATGATTGTATCCCAGAGAGTTTCATTTTTTTGCATCAAATACAGTGATTCTGAAAAGTTCAAACAGGCCAGTTGCGAGGTCTACGCTCAGAATGTGTTGGAAAACTGCCACGCCCAATTTGAAGGCACTTCACCTGAAATTATCGATTGTCTCAAACATAATCTAACCCCTTAAAAATTGGGGCATATAAAAAATGCTTTAGTCTGTTATCTCAAAAACCGATAAATCTTACTGCTTGTGAATTTATACTTCGTTTAGAAAGGAGGAGACCTTATGTCTTCATCACAGTCCGGTAGCAATCTGCCAAAAAATACGGACAACAAGCCAGAAGAACTAATAGTTCAAAATTCATTTGTCTCTAGAGGCAATCGCTTTCATATTGGCGGGCTACATAATATTTCATTTCGTGTGCAAGTTCCTAATCAGAAGAGTTTTGTGGCCTGCACGCTTAATAATCTTTCACATCAGGGTCTGGCCTTTCAATTTGTCAGCCAGTTGCCACTGCTGCAAGAAGGCTCAAATATTAATGCTGAGATTATTTTAGATGATACTCCTATCTCAATTGTTTTAACCATTCGACATTTTTCTCAAAATGGAGTTGGATGCGAACTCTTCAGTGATAAGGCCGAATTTAAAAAACATGTTGATGAATTTTTAGTAGATGAAATAAAAGCAGTTGAAATGATCGAAGTATCTAGCGACAAATTGAAGAAAGATAGCGATGGGAATGGCCATTATTTCACCACTCCAGATAGCTCGTGCACACTCTATTATGCCGAGAATAATGGCAAAGTTAATAAAATTCATATTAATGTTTTAGGCAATACAATTAATCTTTCTCCTGCTGGAGAAATAAGTTACGGATTTGTTTTAGATGAAGGTGGCCCAGATTCTATTATCTCGGTCAAAGTGTCATCTCTGCCACCCGAGATTATTAACCATGCCATGAGGTTTATCACTAACATAAAGTCTTTACCCGATAATCATCGCGAGCAGGTAGTGACTTTGATTGAAGATGCCAAATACTTTGGGCCGGCAGACCAGGATGTGGCCTGAAAACTACAAACTTTTTATCTTCTGTTGTCGCCATAAAAAAAATGCTAGTAGGATCGCATAGGTCGAAGGTGCAAAAAGTGAAGACTGGACAGTAAACTCAATTTGATCAATCACATCAGTGCTATTGCCGTGGAGATTCTTCATAAAGCGATGAGTATGCCGCCAAGACTTTAAAGGAAAAGGTAAACTCTCACCGACATCAACAAAATAGTACTCATTTTCGCTCTCACCAACTTCGATTATTCGCCCCACCCACTTGCCTTGCAAAGGGCCATATCCTAGCTTAATTTCAAAGCTGGCATTTTCATAAATACCATCAAATCGCGAGACTTTTAAATGCAACTTTTCAGGCGTTAGCAAGCGAAATAATTGCTCTCCCAAACTATCTTTAATTTCATCTAACGGCCTGGCAATGTTGGTAATTAAATTGATATTCATTGTTTCTCCTCGTACCCCTATTGCATTAAATTTTTTAGATCAATTTTTAAGGACTTTATTCCCTCTCCTATCCAATTTTGCATCTCATTTTGTACATCTGAAGAAGGGTTAATTTTTTGCGTAATCAGCTCAAGACCCAACTGGATAAGAAAGCTTTCCTCAAAAGTTAGACCCATTTTGGCATTTAATAAAGTGGGCCCCGTTGCGTTGACTTGCAACTGAATTCCACCTGTTTGGATTTTATCAAAATGGCCCAAAAGTTCAAAAAATTTCCGAGCATCTCTTTCCAATGACATCACCTTACGAGCAAAAAATACAGGGATAAAAGTAAAAAAGTTACTTTCAAAAGAAATCTCAGGGGTATGGCCAAACTCAAGTATTGCGCGATAAGAACGGTCTTCACCCTTTTTCCATAAAAGAGGCAGACGATATTTTTTAATTGTCGGCCTGACGCCCTGAAACTTTACCTCGGCATCCATGTATAAAGCACCGCTCCAGCTTGAATTTTTTGGCCAAAATTTCTTTTGTGATACGGCCAAAGGAGTGAAGTTGTTCTCATTAAGCGCAAACTTACTGTAAAAAAATCCTTTTTGAGTATCAATCTGAAAATTTACCCACTCATCACCGTCTAAATCTTCAAACCTACCCTGACCTTTAAATAAATCATCTAAATTCCATAAATACTTATATAGGTTAGGATAGGCCTGAACAAGCGCCTGTTTCTTAATAATACTTTTGAAATCTATAATCATGAGTGAGAAGTCTTGAGTTAAATTATGCCCTGAGATTTCGATTTGAAAATATCTCTTTAAAAATGCCATCGTTTGCGGAAACTCCAGCGCAAAAGTATCTAGAAGATTTATTTTCTGTTTTAGAATATTGTAACTAACGCTCAGCCAAGACTGCCAAAAGTCAAAATAGTTTGGTAATTTTTGCATTCCCAAACCCATATTAAGCTTTATTTCCGGCAAATATCTTTTGCTTTCGCTCCGTATGTCTTTTTGAACTCTAACCAGCAGGTCAAACTCTCCTTCTTTGAAATCTTGAGGTAATGAGAGATCTGGGCCTAGGCCTAAATGAAAACCCTTATCTATCTCTCTACCTTTGAGAACCATGTGTCTTGTGCTACCAAGACCATAGGGAACAATCTCAAATAATGCCTGCAAATCCATTTCTAACATTTTCTGTTGATACTTATGCTCAAGTTCTTGCACTTTGCTTGATGCTAGCCGCTTGAAATACTTATTTTCTATGCGTTCAAGCCAATTCAAGCTGTAAATAAGTCCCCTATTTTTCTCGCCACTTCCCAATTTTTCAAATGCTTGAGAAAAAATGACGGGCGTCTTGGCCATAACAGGAGATAATGAAAATACTTCCAGTACGATGATTGTATAAAATAGCCTGCAAATGGTAGAGCAATGGATTTGGTTTTTGTATGTCAGTAAGCATCTCATAAACATTACCTTAAATAGACCAAAAGGTTCAATTACACCTGATCCCAAATCATAATCAAACAATATTTCCCCAAAATGAGTTATAATCAATGGTAACCAAATCAGGGGGCGTAGTATAGCGGAACAAGCAAAAAGAGGGACAGGTGTTCTTGTCATCATTGAAGACCCGCAATTTTCAAGGGTCGTCAAAGTCTCTCTTGATCTATCCTTTAATAATCAGGTCACTGTACTAAAAAGTTCAGAGGAGGCCTATTTAACTTTGAAAAATGAGGAGCAATCCTTTGCCACCATCGTCTATAATAACAACAAGAAAGACTTTTCTTTAAATGATATTTTAGAAAAAGTTCATAAATCCGAGCCTAAAATACATCTCATTTTAATTTTAGATAATGAAAAAGATATTCAAACACACGCACTTGCTCGTTACCAATATATACATTTGATTTCTAAGGAAGATTTTTTAAAGAACTTCAATCAGATTTTGGGGAATCTTTTAAAAAATGAGAGCAACTCGGAAGAAGAAAATCAGCGCTTTCGCCATGTTGAAATTGATACTTTGAAATTTGTCGATGGGCTTGAAAATGATGTCTATATCAAAAATAAGGCGACCGGGCAAATGAGCGCCCTCTTTCGCAAAGGCAGCATACTTTCACAAGAAGAAATCGATAATTACAAACGCCGCGGCATTACCCATGTCTATATTGAAAAAGAGACGATCAAAGAGGTGATGAAACAAATCGATGGCCAGCGCGCTTTTTTTGCCAGCTTTTCTGGTTTTAAATTTGTTTTGCGCGGTGAAGATGATCCATTAAGTAAACGTTTTGAAAGAAAAATTTTACGCTTTCAAGATGAACTTCTGATCGATGGCGAGTTTCAAGAACAAATTGAATCATCCATCGATAAAACGATTCAATTTATCGGCACCAAGCCTAAACTTGAATCACTCTTAAAGCAGGCCTCATCCGCCAAGCGCAAAGACCGCTATCTGACCGAGCACATGCTGCTATTGTGTTATTTAACCGGCAACTGGGCCAATCGCTTGGGCTGGCACTCAAAAGGCACAAAAGATAAATTGGTCTTTGCCAGTATTTTGCACGATATTACTTTGGCGGGATTTCCTGAGTTGTCCTTAATTAGTGATATGAATGAGTTCAATCAAAAAAAATCAGCACTGTCACAAAAAGAACAAGAAATTTTTGTCGCCCATCCTGAAGAAGCGGCAAAACTCGTCAACGCATATTTTTCATTAGCACCACAAGACACTGCCGATATAATCATACAGCATCATGAGAAGCCCGACGGTTCAGGCTTCCCAAAGGGAATTAATTTTACTAAAATGAGTCCCCTCGCCATGCTTTTTATTTTGGCGCATGATTTTGTCGAAAATTTTTTAAAACAAGACGAATATAAAACAGAAGATTTTTTTAAAGAAGCAATGGAAAAATACCCCCAGGGAGTCATGCGTAGAATGATTCAAACCATAATGGGTGGTATATAATATCGAGGCAAATGACATCTCACTCTGCCTCATCAAAACACTGGAGTAAAGCATGATCCCTTCGCAAATTGCCGAAGAAGTCATTGGTTGCGGTCTAGGACTAGGAGCTGAATTTGTCGATATTTTTGTGGATAAAAGCTCCTCTCGCAGTATCCGCATTCTAGATAGCAAAGTTAATGAACTTGGCGGAGGCATTGATTTTGGCATTGGAATACGCCTACTCTTTGGTACTAACGTGGTCTATGGCCACACCAACTTGGCCGATCTTGATGAGCTCATTCGCATTACCCGTTTACTCGCTCCTTTGGGCAGGCAACAAATGTCCAAGGAGAGCAATGTCCTGGCCAATTTTAAATTAAATCCTCAACAAGCTTTTATTAATCATCATCCGGCAATTAAAGGCATTAATCATGCTTTTCCTTTAGAACAAAAAATTGCCTTTATGCAAGGGCTAGATAAATTCGCCAGAAATAGCAGTTCCCAGATCTCTCAAGTGGATATCTCTCTAGGCGAACGATTGCAACAGGTGCAAATTTTCAACTCACAAGGTCTGTGCACACAGGATGAAAGAAACTACATACGCCTTTACACTTCCTGTATTGCAGAAAAGCCAGGGGAAAGAGCGACGGGCTCTGAAATTCCTGGGGCGATGGCAGGTTACGAATTTATAGAATCTCTCAATGCCCAAGAAATTGGCGAAAGAATCGCCTCCCAGGCCATAACAAAGCTCAACGCTGATCACTGCCCGGCAGGCAAAATGCCGGTTATTTTAGGCAATGGCTTTGGCGGAGTTATTTTCCATGAGGCCTGTGGTCATTTATTAGAAACCACTTCAGTTCAAAAAAAGGCCTCGGTATTTTGGGATAAGATGGGAGAGCAAATTGCCAACCCAGCTCTGAGCGCTTGCGATGATGGCACAATCGCGGGAAAATGGGGCAGCATAAATATAGATGATGAAGGCATGCCGACACAAAAAACTCAGCTTATAAAAGATGGCATCCTGACAAATTTTTTAGTCGATTACGTCGGGCACTTAAAAACCGGCCATGCCAGAAGTGGCTCGGGCCGCCGCCAAAGCTACAAATTCGCTCCTGCTTCACGCATGAGAAATACCTTTATTCAACCTGGAAGCTATAGCTTAGAGGATTTAATTACCAGTGTTGACCACGGCATCTACTGCAAGACCTTGGGAGGCGGTTCGGTCCAACCAGGAACTGGTGAATTTAATTTTTCGGCCGATGAGTGTTATTTAATCAAAAATGGAAAAATTGGCAAAGCACTAAAAACCGCCACCCTCATAGGTACCGGACCTGACATTTTAAAAAAAATAAGTATGGTGGGAAATGACCTGAAATACTCTGCCGGAGTTTGCGGAAGCGTCAGTGGCAGCGTACCAGTCACAGTTGGTCAACCCAGTTTAAAAGTAGATGATATTTTAGTTGGAGGACAAGCATGACACCTCAAGAATTAAACCATACCTGGAGTATTTTGCAGCAGATAATGGACATCTCTCGCAGCAAGGGTGCTGATGCCACCGAAGTTATCTACGCTCGCGGCAATGGACTAAGTCTTAAGGCCGAGAAAGGGGCGATTGCAGAGTCCAAGATTTCCGGCTCACAAACTTGTGGTATTCGCATTACCAAGGGTGATCGTGTCGCCACTTGCTATTCAGAAAGCATGGATGAAAATGCTCTTGAGCAAATGGTTTCACAGGCGATGGAAAATACCGCTTATGTCAAAGACGATCCATTGCAAAAAATCCAAGACTTGGGACAAATTGAGCTAAACAACTTATCGCCTAAAAACTTTTCTCAAGACGATACATCCATAGAGAAAAAAATTGAACTCAGTCTGGCCTTGGAACAAAAAATTTTGGATAAAGGGCCGGAAGTCAAAAATGCGCCCTATAATGGAGTCAGCGAGAGTGAGGGTCATAGCTTTCAGGCCAACTCCTTTGGTCTTAAGGCCTATTCGCGCTCCCGCTCTTTTAGCTGTTACACTTCCGCCTTGATCGACAGTAATGGCAAACAGTCAATGCACTATCACTCCTCCATCGCCCGTAAATTTTCTGATCTTGACCCTCAAAGTTGTATTGATAAATCCTATGAGGTTGCCTCTGGGCTTTTGCATGGCTCCCCTATCCCCACTGGCAGCTATGACGTCATTTTTGAGCATGATACCTTGGCGGAATTCTTGTCACTCTTTTCCATTATTTTCAGTGCTCGCTCTGCCATGGAGGGAAAAAATCCCTTCAAAGATAAGATAAATACCGCCATTGCACCCAAATTTTTAAACCTAAGTGATATTCCCAATTATGCTGATGCCTATGGCGAGTCGCTATTTGACAGCGAGGGATTTTTGCATCGGGAAACCAGTCTGATTGAGGAAGGCGTTTTAAAAACATTTTTACACAATTCCCAAACCTCCCGTTATTTCGATACTGCCAACACTTTTCACGCTTCACGTACCAGTCGTGGCACTCTAGGAGTGGGTTCAACTTATAAGGTCTATGGCCCAGGCCCAATTCCAGAACAACAGCTTTTTGATGGTGAAGTTTTTTATGTGATTGATTTGCAGGGAACTAGTTCTGGCAGTGACCCCATTAGTGGTGATTTTTCGTTTGGAGCATCAGGCTTTATATTAGTAAATGGTCAAAAGCAAAGAGCGGTTAAAGGCGTGACTTTGTCGGGGAATTTCTATCAAATTTTAAAAACACTTCAACTGGCGGGAGATAAAATTCATCCCGACACAAGTCGTAGCATTTTCCTGCCAAAAATACGCTTTGAAAAAATTAAAATTGCCGGTACCTAAAAAAAGCTCTACGCCAGCCCGGCAGTTTTAATCGCATCGAGAATCATGCTCTCACGAATTTGTGGATCGGCCCAGCGCTTTTGCGCTTCGGCTGAAAGCTTATGAATAGGATCAAAGTAAGTAAAAACTTTTCCCGGCTTCACGTTGGGTGCTAGCCATACGGATATACCATTTTCCTCGTCATAATATTCGTAGCTGGCAACATGGCGCTTGCCACCTCCACCAGGAAGGTCGCAGACAAATGTCGGGGTATTGAATCCAGCGGTTGTGCCACGAACGGCCTTTTCAATCTCGACACCTTCTCTTAAGGTCGTTCTAAAGTGTTCACAGCCAGGCACCATATCGTGCATATAAACATAATATGGCTGGATATTGATGTAGCCAATCTTGCGGGTTAAAAGCACCATGTCCTCAATCTTGTCATTAACTCCGGCCTGTAAGACCGCCTGATTGCGAACCAGCACGCCTTCAGAAAAGAGTCTCTCCATCGCTCTTTCCGACCATTTCGTCATCTCATTGGCGCAAGAGAAATGGGTGTGGATCATGACCTGTTTGCCATAGCTTTTTCCCATGGCATGGACATCTAAAAGTGCCTTGACCCAATCATCGTCAGTTAATATTTTCATGGGAAAAATAGCAATACCTTTTGTGGCGTAACGAATGCGTCTAATATGCGGGATTTGTAATAACTGCTCGCCAATATATTTTATCTGGGCAGCAGTTAGCATGAAAGCGTCGCCGCCAGAGATGACGACATCTTCGACCGATGGTTGTTTTCTTAAATAATCAAATACCGTCTCCCACTTAGAGGCCTGAGCACCATAGGTCTCTTTGTCTAAGGTTTCAGTTGAACCGCCAATAATGCGGCTGCGAGTACAATAGCTGCAATAGACAGGACAGATTGTTGTTGGGAGAAACAAGACCTTGTCAGAATAACGGTGAGTTAAAAGCGGAACTGGCGAATCCACGTCCTCATTTAATGAATCCGACATAAAGTAAGGGTGGTCGGGAATAAATTGAGAGCCCACAGGCAAAAACTGTTTACGCAAAGGATCGTTATAAGGGTCCTTCCAGTCAATTAAAGAAAAAATATAGGGAGTAATGCGAATATTCATTGGGGTCTTGGCCTGACCTTCGAGAATGTCCTTGATCAAATCCTTACTGACCAATTTGCCTAGAATTTTTTCTGCTTGCTCAACCTTGCGAATTGAGTTTTTAAGCTGCCAAGTATGGTCGGCGAAATCATCGCGCGAGACATCGCCCCAACCAGGGATTTTTTTCCAAAAATCGTCATCGCGAAAATTCCGATGTTTTAATTCAGGAATATTAAATTTTGTAGCAACTTTTTTGCTTGTCTTGCTCATAGATCACTCCTCTCATCTCTTAAAGAAACAGTGACAATAGAATTAGTCGTTAATATCTATGTATCTCAAATCTCTCTAAAAAACAGGCCCCCTGCCTTTAACTTCATTTTATCTTGTTTCAAGTTGATTAACGCAGCTATACTTATGCAATTTTGGCGATTTCCCCTCAGACGACACCAACAATTCAGACGGGGAAATAAATGTTATCGACTCTGCCTGTTTAAGTTTCTTGATTGGGATGACCCAATAATCCTTATCTTTTTTCAAGCCAGCGGCATTAGAATAATCAGCGCCTTCGTGCCAATTGAGCAATAAAATAAATTCGTAAGTCAAAATTGCCAACTGTTTACCATTAGGATGAAAGGCCAAATCAGTAACCAAAAGCCCGTCATCGCTGGCCGCCGGTAAAAAACCCGGAATATCAATTTCTCCCGATAAATCTAACTTGCCACTAGCACTGGTAAAAAGTTGCTGCCTGGAAAATCGATAGACTTTGGCCTTGCCTGGCGACTGCCAAAAAAAGAATTTTGATTCTTTAGAAAGAATTACTAAGTCTCCTGTTGGAGTAATTCCCATCGCCTCCGCATTGTGGGCACCATCGGGATAAACTAAGTTCAAAGAATTGAGAACATCCTCATCTTTTTCAAATTGATCCTTTTCGCCAATCACATGAATTTGAATCGAGTCCCTGTGATAGGCATTATCCCCAATATCCCCAACAAAAATGCAACTCTTGGAGCTATCCTGGCAAGGGCCAACAGCGATGGCCTCATAATCATTATTTTCTTTGGCCTTTAACTCAAATTGCCCAAGACTCTCTCCGCTCAATCCCGTAATGAATACACTGGCGCTATTGCCTGAGTCGTTGACGTGAAAAAGTCTGTTATGGTCACGCGACTTGGCCATGCCACTGGCCTCGTTGATTGAACCAGGCAAGCGCGTCTCACTCTCCCATTGCCAATCAGTGCATGTAGCACCAGAAGTTTGTGCCAGCACCGTTTGGCCGGCGGGTAGAACAAATAAAAGAGTCAAAAGGCCACTTGATAATTTTTTCATAATGACAGTATTCTAAGTACTTACCTCAGATTTGTCGCTGAAATATTTTTTCCGCTGAGCAGCCGGAGCATTTAGACTCCACGCATTATCAGAAGTCCTTGAATTCACATGCTATCTCGTTGGCAAGCAAATTGCTTTTAATCAGGTCAGGGAGAACAAAATCTCACAAACCGGTCAAAAGGTGACTGGACAGTAGGTTTTAAGCAAGATTTTGGAGGAGACACTATGAGAAAACTAATTGCAACATTTTCACTTATTATCGGATGTTACGCTTATTCGGCCGCCGATTTTTCAGTTCTTAGCCAGCAACAAGGCATAAGGCAAAACATGTCTGACAAGCAAATCCTACAGTTTCAAGTTGGTCAAGTGATGGCGAAAACAAGAAGTTTTAAGGCCCTAAAAATCAAAAGGCCAACCATCTAGCCTGCCCTTTTAGAAATTGGACTTACGAATAATAGTCGCTCCGTCATTGGCGTCAGGTATTTCAAAAGTAAAGCGTTCGTCCTTTCCCAGTCGCTGCCTCAGATATTTTTTTAATATACCTTCTCCGTGACCGTGAACCACTGAGAGAAAAGGAATTTCTCCCAGTAAAATTGCGGTCAGGCCATTTTCCACCAAGAGTTCAAACTCTGGTAGGCGCAGACCCCTTCCATTAATTTCAATATTTGACTGCACTTCGCGCGAAAACTGAACCTTGACCTCTTGTATTCGCGAGCGCTGCTTCTTGCTCAGATATAATTGATCCATAGGGTGATTAATTTTTGGTCCGGTTCGAGATTTATTGGCCGAAACCTGAACTTCTTTCTTTCGCTCGTTAATATGCAGAACCAGGACTTCGCGTCCAAGCAGTTTAGAATAATAAACCTCTCCCACCTCAATAAGCTCTGGCGCCAACAGTTCCCCATTGGAATGCAGTGCCTGGAGCGGCCTTGCCTGCTCGCTGCCGGCGCCAGCTAATTCGCCTAATTCAGAACTGATTTCATAGACTCTGCGCTTAACAGCTTTTATCCCCCACTCGGGATTGGCGCTTTGCTCTTCTTTCAAATCAATCGCCTGCTGCAAGACCTTCTTTAATTTCTTTTCATATTCCAGATAGGCCTTTTCTTTTTCTAAACGCAAGATCCCCTGGGAGGCCATCTTCTGGTTTTGCAATTCCTTGCGAAGAGAGTTTGTTTCAGTTATTTGCTTATCTAATAAGTGCTCTTTGGTTGATACGTCCTCAAGTAATTTTTCATAAAGGCGTTTAGAAGATTGCATTAAAGATTTGGCATTGTGAGGAATGCTGCTATCGCGTCCGCGCGTCATGGCAACTTTTTCAAAAATGTTAAAAGCAAAGGATGGGCCGGGCGTGCCGGTAATCAATTTATAAGTGGGAGAATTATTTTCCACATCAAAGGCCATATGGGCGCTAATGAAACGATTATCTTCATGAATAAGCGTCTTGAGTAATTGATGATGGGTACTGACGAATAATTTAATCTTGGATTTTGATTTCATCTCCTCAAATAGTGCAAAGGCCAGGGCAGAGGCCTCTTCTGAACCGGTCGAATTAAAAATCTCATCAATAGCCAAAACGCTGTGATCTTCAAGATTTTCTAAAATTTCCAGGTATTGATGAACTTCACTGGAAAATGAACTCAACCCCGCCACCAAATTTTGGTGATCATAGCCAATAAAAAATAATCTTTGGGCGGGATATAGGATGCCCTCGCGCGCCGGTATATATAAACCTTTTTGCAAAAATAAAATGGCGAGAGAAACCGCCTTAAGCATGACGGTTTTCCCGCCGGTATTGGGGCCTGAAATAACCATGCCCAGACAATTCTCGCCTATAGAGACATCATTGCTAACAGCGCCGTCAATCAAAGGATGAAAGAGCCCGCTCAATCGTATTTCAAATCGATCGGATAGAACCGGTCGACTTAGATTTTTCTGGCGTATATAGCTGGCACGCGCCTGCAAGGAATCCAGCAATAAAAGAAAGTCAAAGGCCTGCACAAACTCACTTTTATAAAGCTCCAGTTTGGCCTGATACTCGCGCGCAATCTTGGCCAATTCCTCATCGATTTGGGCCAGCAGCCGCAATCTTTTATTCGCCTCTTCTTTTAAAGCAAAGGGTTCGACAAAAAGCGTGTGGCCGGAGGAGCTGCGGGCCAAGATCGCTCCCATAGACGAGCGATAAGTATCAGCGCGCACAGGAAGAACAAAGCGATCATTAACCACATCATAACTTTGAAACTGCATGGCAGTGGCAAATGGCTCCTGCCTTGAAAGTGATTGTATCAGATTGCGCAATTTGCTCTCAAGAGTAGAGAGCTCACGATCGAGCGGGCCTAAAATGGGATGGCGACCATAATGAATAGTGCCATCCTTTTGAACAAATGCTCGCCAAGGAGCTATTAATTTTTTTTCCAGCGTGCCCTTCTTAGGCAGAATATCGCGCGCCTGCTGAAAGAAACTGAGAACCGAGAAATGCGGCAGCAATTGCAAAAAGGCCTCAAAATACAGCAGGCATTTATTCAGCTCATCCATGCTCAGCAAGTGCCCTTTTAAAAACCTTTGTACAATGTGCGATTCATCTTTTTTGCGCGGGATGGTTTGCAAGACATTTTCAAGATATTCAAGCAGCTCAGAATGCATGGAAAGCTGACTTAGAAATTCATCCATTTGGCAAAGTTGCGCTTCAATCTCCTGATGTGAAGACTCTTGGGGTGGGGCCTCAAGTTGAGACTGATTTTCCTCTAAAAAGGCGCGTTGTCCTAGGTCTTTAGAAATGGCGGACCAATCCAAAGAATGCATTAAATTCACATTTTCCATCATCTAAGATCTGGCCCAGTTATTAAAGAAAGCGCGTTTTGTGACAGCTTAAAAAATCCTCGGATTCCAGGTATAGCTTGGCCAAGGTTTGTCCCAGTGGCCCTACCAGAACCCATATTTGACGAAAATATTGGCCGTCGTCACTTTCAATAATACCAAAATGACTAACACTTTTGATACGATCAAAACTGATACCTGCTACCTGCGCCATTTTGGTCACTTTTCCATCCTGATTATATTCCGCCAAATCACTGCCTTCATAGAGTGTATAGGCGATATCGTCAGTGGTTTGCACTTCTCGCGAAGGCGCCAAACGGTATCTGGCCATAAGAGCATCGCCTTTGCGAAAGACTTGGTACATCTCTTGTGTATCACCGTCGCGCATCACGCACTCCACAATAACTCCATCTTGAGCAAGAAGTGATGTGGTGAAAGATAACAAGATAAACAATAATAGTACTTTCATGCCAACCTCCATTGCGCCAAATTATACTAGTTGCACAAAAGGCCGCAAGGTATAAAGTCACAAAAATATATTTCTAACAATAATTTCTGCTATTATGTGAATTCTTCAATATTTACACTCTGGATGCGGTGCAGGAGAATAACCCATGTTGCAAAGGCAAAAATACAAAGTTGGATGGCAGCGACTCTTTTTGGCACTTTCTCTGGCATTGGCCCCCCTGTCTGGCCTTAGAGCGATCGAGCTCATGACTTATAATTTAGGCCTGGCCAAAGGCTTTGTTGATCACTATGAGGAAAGAAGAATTCCCATTGCCACCGAAATTAAAAAGTCACACGCCGATATTATCTGCCTGCAAGAAGTCTGGTTTGCCCAAGACCGGGAAAATATTTTACAAGAATTAAAAAGCGACTACCCATATTCTCTCGTGCCGGATATCGATGAGGTAACTAATGACCACGCTCCGGCCTGCCGCTTAAGCGATCTCTTTGGAGAAAATAAAATAGTCACATGCTTTCGCTCTGCCTGCGAAAAGCTAACCGGGCGTGAACTAACCGCTTGTGTTATCGATAAATGCCAAGCTTCCCTGAACAATCTCAAAAATGATAATCCCCAGTGTGGCAACGCACTTATGGCGCAAGTTGGAACCCACCCACTCCTTGTTATCCTCAAATTACTTATGCCCTTTGGAAAAGTTGACCTCTACACCTATGGTGGCAGCAATGGACTGATGCTCTTTTCAAAATTTCCTTTCAAACAGGGCGGGTCCGGATTACTCCCCCTTCGCCAGTACTCCACCCTAACTCGCAGAGACTTTTTATACGCAACCATACAAGCAAGTGATGATAAACAGCTCTTTGTCGGCTGCACTCATCTCACTGCGAATTTAACCGATAGCGCGCCTTATGCCGGAGCGTTTGAAAGCTGGGGGAAAGAAAATCTTAAACAGGTAGAATATCTTTTACCCCAATTTGAAACACTGGCGGCCGGCCTGCCCATGGCGATTATGGGGGATTTTAACTTTGGCCCGAGCTACACTCATAGTAATATTCAAGCAAATTTTGAAGACAGCTACCAAAGTTTTAAGCAGAAGGGCTATATGGACCCGATTGCCATGGCAGGAGTTCCTCAATGTACATTTTGCAATAATAATAATTTAAATCTTGCCAGCGATAATAATCAACAAATCGATCACATCTTTATTAAAAATCTAGATCATAAAAAAGTTAAAGAAGCGCAGGTCATTATGAATCACAAAGTCCAAATTCCCGGCGCCAGCAAGATGCTTGATACCTACTTGTCGGACCATTACGGACTAAAACTTGAAATTTCCCTATAAAAAAAGGCCCGGTAAAGGGCCTTCTTTATAAAAGCATGACGAGAAAGACTACTTGGCCTTAAAAGTCACGCTGTCTTTTTTAACTTTAATTACATAAACAGAAGCTGTATCAACAGCACTGGCCTTCATTGCCGTTTCTGTCTTGTCCATTCCTTTTTGATCTACCAATACTTCAAAAACTTCAACTGCATTGGGTGTAAGGGTAATGGCCTTCTTGAAATTTAACTTGAAAGTCTTCTCAGTTGTCTTAAGGCTTAGACCGTTACCAACACAAACACGCTCAGGAACTTGAAATCCTTCAAAAGCAGCTTCGGCGCACTGATGAGTTCCATCAAGATTGCTAGTACATACTGTTTTCTTGATTTCTGGTACGTCGGTATATTTCAATTCGTACTCGGTACACTCTGTTCTGACATAATTCATTTTATACTTAACAGTTACTTCTTTTGGAGTTTCAGCTGTCCGCTTAAAGCGCAATGTTTGGTTAACACTGGCATTGGTTGGCTGAGATAAAGCGCCAAGATCCATTGCGGGAGCATTGAGAACTACGGCGTTATCATCTGCAATCGCTGCAAAACTTAATAACGAAGCTAAAAGTGTCATCGATAAGATTTTCTTCATAATTTCTTTCCTCGTTCAAATAATGTTTAACTTGAGTGACAAGATCAGTAACCCAAATGCTTCTCAAGTTCATTGCGCGGCGCATTGTTTGTAGATTTTACTGGTACTTCTCTCTAAGCTCCCAATTATACAGGGCAATTCCTGCAAAATAGCTCGCGCGCCAACGTACTTTAGAGATCTTAAGGGCATTTTTTCATGGAGAAGAGCGGCTTATTCTGATAGCTTAAAATCAAAATAAACCTGAGGTTAGAAATTATGTCAGAGATTATCGAACCGCGATTGCAAGCAAATGAGAGCGCTCACATTGCCCCGCTGGCCATACCAAAAGGTGAAGAGGTGACGGCCAATTCTCTTCGCCAAGTCTTTTCAAAACAAGACAGTAATCGCTGGAATATGGCTTCTACCTCCGCCGCTCAAAGAATCGCCAAGCTGGTTAGAATTCGCCAAGCAATTTTTTCTCATCAAGAAGAACTGCAGCAGGCGATTTACCAGGACTTTGGAAAAAATCCAGCGGAAGTGGACCTGACAGAGATCTACCCGACTATAAGTGAAATCAATCACACCATTAGACATCTTAAGAAGTGGATGAAACCAAAGCGCGTGGGCACGCCTTTGGCCTTATTCGGAACCCACAGTAAAATTCACTACGAACCACGCGGCCTAGTACTTGTGCTGTCGCCTTGGAACTATCCCTTCAATTTGCTAATTAATCCACTGGTGGCGGCGATTGCTGCCGGCAATTGCGTGATTGTGAAACCATCCAGCAAGGTTCCCCACACTTCAAATTTTATCAAAACATTTTTGGGCAAACTTTTTGATGAAAGCGAAGTGGCGGTCTTTGAGGGCAGTTCCGACGTCTCAAATGAATTGCTCAAATTGCCCTTTGACCACATCTTCTTCACTGGCAGCCCGCGCATTGGCAAAACAGTTATGCAAGCAGCGGCCAAGAACCTGGCAACTGTGACTCTCGAACTAGGTGGTAAATCACCTGTTATTTTAGATGAAACGGCCGATGTAAAAAAGGCGGCCGAACGTATTATGTGGGGAAAATTTATTAATGCCGGTCAAACCTGCGTTGCCCCGGATTACTTACTGATTCACGAAAGTAAAATTGCCGCTTTTGTCGATCAAGCAAAAAAAGTCATTGCTAAACGTTATGGAGAAACAGAATCAGCACGCAAAAGTAGTCCTGATTTTTGCCGCCTGGTAAGCAAAGGCCATCTGCAAGGTCTTAAGTCGATTCTGGACACAACTGTTGGTCAGGGCGCTAAGATTGAGATCGGTGGGCAATTTGACCAGGAGCAAAGATATCTCTCTCCCACCCTACTTTCTAATGTCAGTAACGACATGCTGATCATGCAAGAGGAAATTTTTGGCCCGATTCTTCCTATGATAACTTATCGCCATATCGACGAGGCCTTCAAAATTATTCGCTCAAAAGAAAAGCCCCTGGCCTTCTATATCTTCAGCCAAAATAAGGCCGCCACTCAGAATATGATTATGCAATCAACCGCCGGCGGAACTTGTGTTAACTCTCTTATCCTTCACCTGGCCAATCCCGATCTGCCTTTTGGTGGCGTCGGCCACGCAGGAATGGGGAATTACCACGGGCATTTTGGCTTTCGCGCCCTATCCCATGAAAGGGCCGTGCTGCACCAAAGTAAGCTCTTTGACTCGCTTAAATTCTTCTATCCTCCCTATACCGATTTTGTTAAACGCTTGATCCGACTTGCCACCAAGTACTTATAGTTAGGTGGCCTTCTCCAGCAACAATTGATGTGAAAGCTTTAGGAGCTGAGAATCTATTAATTTTCAGCTACTTATGCCTATAAAAAGAGCAAACTTACCTTTGACTAATTAGGACGCAATGTTTAAAACCGTGAAGTTCTAAATTAAAAGTTATGAATCTCACTGTGACAAATAAAGGGAGTATCTAATGAAGCTTATTAAGATTTTACAAGTCATGCCAATGGCATGTTTGGTCACCCTCCTAACTCTATCTTCTGTCTCTCACGCCAAAACTGTAAAGATTGGTTTTCTTTTGAGTACATTACAAGAAGAAAGATATCAAAAAGATAAGAAGTATTTTGAAGATGAGGCCAAAAAACTTGGCGCTGAAGTATTATTTTTCTCTGCTGACAATAGCGAGCGCGTGCAAGTTAAAAAAATGGAGAACCTACTCACTAAGAACGTTGATGTGGTAGTGGTACAACCAGTTAATTCTGATGCTGCTTCAACTCTAGTCGATCTTGCCAAAGAAAATAATGTTCCAGTTATTGCTTACGACCGAATTATTAATAATGCTGATCTGGCCTACTATGTAACTCAAGACAGTAAAGAGGTTGGACGCTTACAGGCCATGGCCGCGGTCAAAGCGACTGGTGGAAAAGGAAAATTTGTGATTCTTTCAGGCCAATCAGGTCACAGCGTTGCCAAGGCCATTACAGAAGGCGTGAAAGAAATTCTTTCACAATACCCTGGCATTGAAGTCGTCATCGAAAAAAATCACGATGGCTGGAGTCCTGCTCTTGCCATGTCAACGGTTGAAAATGCTCTGACTAAGTACAACGGAAAAATAGATGCAGTACTGGCCAATAATAGCGGTATGGCAAATGGCGCGGTTCAAGCGGTAGGCGATTTTGACAAAAAACTTGTGGGTAAAATATTTATTGCAGGAGCAGATGCCGATCTGGCCGCCATGAAAAATCTAGTCAAAGGTTACCAACAATTTGAAGTTTTAAAAGACATTAAACTATTGGCCGAAACAAGTGCCCAACTGGCCTTTGATGTTGCCACAAAAAAGACTCCATCTTTTAAAACAGTTAATATTAATAACGGCAAAAAAGATGTTCCAGTAGTCAATACTCCCGTATTTCCTGTGACTAAAGACACCATTGATAGTGTGGTTGTGGCCCGAGGCTTTCACACTAAACAAGCTGTATACGGTAAATAATTTATTTTTAAGAGGTACGTAGATGGAAATCGGCACAAGTAAAATGCCCTTACTACGGACAGAAAAAATCAAAAAAAACTTTGGGGGAGTTCAGGCCCTCAAAGGTGTCGACTTTTACATTAACCAAGGTGAAGCACTGGCACTTGTGGGTGAAAATGGCGCCGGCAAGTCCACGCTCATGAAAATTATCAGCGGCGTTTATCCTCAGGGACAATATGAGGGCCGCATTTATCTGGAAGATAAACTGGCGGAATTTTCAGGAACAAAAGATGCGGAGAAATCAGGCGTCGCCATTATTCATCAGGAACTCAATCTTTTTCCAGAACTAACAGTGGCAGAAAATATTTACCTTTCTCATCTACCAAAAAATAAATGGGGAAAAATAAACTACGCCAAACTGTTTGAGGACGCTGGTAAAATCCTACTTGAGCTAGGAGCAGGTTTTTCACCAAAAGATCGCGTGGAAGATCTCAATACCGGCAACCAACAAATGGTAGAAATTGCCAAAGCATTGTCTCTCAAAGCAAAGATTCTTATTTTAGATGAGCCCACCAGTTCCCTCACTAATCAAGAAATAGAAAAACTTTTTCATGTACTCCATGGTCTGCGCGATAAAGGGATGGGACTTGTTTATATATCCCACAAGCTTGAAGAGGTTTTCGCCCTATGTGAAAGAGTCACTATCCTCAGAGATGGCGAGAGTGTCACATCTGCCAACCTGAAAGATATGACAGAACATGATGTTATTTCTCATATGGTCGGAAGGGAGCTTTGTGAACTTTATCCCGCAAAGCAAGTGATTGAAAGCAATCTTCCGATTAAAGATGTCGCCTTCGAGGTTAGAAACTGGAGTGCATTTAAAAGCACTGAAGGTAAATACCGGGTAAAAGATGTCTCTTTCCAGGCCTACCGCGGAGAAATTCTGGGATTTGCCGGACTTATGGGAGCCGGCCGTACTGATCTTTTGCTCTCGCTCTTTGGTCACAGCAAATATGAGTCCAAGGGCGAAATTTATATTGATGGCAAGCACGTTCACATTACCCATCCTAAAGATGCTAAGAATTTGGGCATGGGATTAGTCACTGAGGATCGCAAGAAAAATGGCCTGCATCTAGAATTTTCAATCAGTGAAAATATTATGATGGCAGGATTAGGCATGGATTCGGCCTTTGAGGCCATCAACTATCAAAACGTTGGACATTTAGTTGAGACTTTGGTGAACAAGCTTCACATAAAAATTCCTGGCCCCATGTTTCCGGTTAAATCTTTAAGTGGTGGCAATCAACAAAAGGTGGCAATTGCTAAGTGGTTGGCAATTAACCCCAAGGTTCTTTTTCTTGACGAACCCACGCGCGGAATCGATGTCGGCGCCAAATATGAAATTTACACGCTGCTAAACAAATTAGTAGACGAGGGCGTCTGCGTTATCATCGCCAGCAGCGAATTGCCCGAAATATTAGGTATCTGCAATCGTGTTATCGTCATGCGTGAAGGGCAGCTGGTGGCAACTCTAAACGGCGCCAGCATGACACAAGAAAAAATTATGCAAGCGGAGGTTGGTGTTATATGAACACAAAAACAAAGTCTCTAAAAACAAAATCATTTATCATGCAAGAACGTTCATTTCCTCTTCGCGGTTTTGACTTCAAAACCTACTCAACACTTCTGGCACTAGTCGGACTCTTCATTATTTTAGCGATTATTACCAAAGGCGATTTTGTTTCTGCCAGAAACTTTACCAATCTTACGCGCCAGATAGCGGTTAACGGTATTTTAGCAGTCGGCATGACAATGGTTATCCTAACCGCTGGAATCGACCTATCGGTAGGATCTGTCGTTGCCCTCTCGGGTATCGTGGCCGGACTTTTACAAGTTAAGCTAGGACTTTCCATGTGGGGAATTAGTGGCGCCATAATTTCGACTATCGCTGGCGCCGCAACTGGCATGCTCTGTGGCGCTATCAATGGTGGACTCATTGCTGTTTTTAGAATTCCTCCCTTCGTCATCACCTTGGGAATGATGGTCATTGCTGCGGGCGCGGCCCTGATCTTCAGCGGTTCCCAGGCAATTTCACCTATGAGCGCCGAATTCACCACCATAGCGAAAGGCATGCTGTCCAAGGGGATGACTATTACCTTAGGTGGCGGGCTAGCATTTTTATGGTTAGCAGGAGTGGTATCTCGCACCAGAAACCGGACACAAAAATGGCCGGCACTTGTGACGACACTTGCACTTGAAATTGTCGTTTTGGCATTTCCACTCTACGCTTTCACCACTGATCGCGGGCTTCCCTACCCTGTTGCCATCTTGATTATTCTTGCGGTGGTTTGTATCTGGGGACTAAAAAATCTTCCCTTTGGCCGCTTTATCTATGCCGTCGGTGGCAATGAAGAAGCTTCTGAACTGTCTGGAATCTCGGTGGTCAAAGTCAAATGGCCAGTTTATGCCATCATGGGTTTATTGGCCGGTTTGTCCGGAGTTATTTTAACTGCCAGACTTAACAGTGCATCCCCAACCATTGGAACCATGATGGAGCTCGATGCCATCGCTGCCGTAGTCATTGGCGGAACTTCTTTAATGGGCGGCATGGGAACTATCGGCGGCAGTGTTATTGGCGCTTTTTTAATTGGAACTCTCAATAACGGTATGGATCTTATGGATATCAATTCCAATTATCAAATGGTGATCAAGGGTATCATCATCATCTTTGCTGTTTGGTCCGATGCCAAAACCAAGAAAAAATCTGCATGAGCTTTCTTTTAGGACTTGATATTGGTGGCACAAAAATGGAGGCCGCCGTTCTCTCGCAAAAAGACCATCTGGTACTAGCGCGCAAACGCATTCCCACTGAACGGGATCAAGGTCTTGAATCTGTTTACTCTCGCATGCTCGCGCTCATTCATTCCGTTTTAAAAGAATCAAACACAAGAGCCGATCAGCTTGCCAGTATAGGCATTGGACTGCCAGGCGCAGTCTCGCCTAAAACTAAACAAATGCTCAATGGCAATACTGATGTTTTTGTCGGGTACGATTTGGCGGGCACACTTAAAAAAGATCTTGCGGCCAAATGCCAAGTAGAAATCGCCAATGACGCCAACTGTTTTGCTCTGGCCGAGGCCTTATGGGGCGCCGGCAAGGTTCACGCTCAGAATCATCATGCTCATGTTAATAGCTTCACATCAATTGGAATTATTCTGGGAACCGGAGTCGGTGGCGGACTAGTTGTCCAAGGTGAGGCCTTGATCGGCAAGAACGGCGGGGCAGGCGAAATTGGCCATACCCAACTCGATTCTCAAGGAGAACTTTGCTTTTGCTCCAGACGCGGCTGCGCTGAAAGCTATCTCTCCGGCAAGGGATTAGAGAACTGGTTTTTTAAGAAATATAACAAGCAACTTTCTTCTCAGGATATTTTTACTGCTGCCACAAGTGCGGACAAAGATTGCCAAGAGGCCATCGCCATTTATAAAAACTATCTAGATGAATTCTTGCTCAACCTGATTAATTTTTTCGATCCCGATTTTTTAGTCCTAGGAGGCGGCGTAAGTTTACAGCCTACTATCTATGATAGACTGGAAGAGAGGATATGGAAGCGAACATTTATTCCCAACGGCAGGCCTAGTATTTACCAAAATAAACTTGGAGACTCGGCCGGAGTCATTGGCGCAGCTCTTTTAAAATCCTAAAGAGTTCGATTAAAAATGAAAAAGACCATCTAACATATTTTCTGGGTTTCGGCGCATTTGCTTGGCCCATAAAAGTTTGATGTATTCGGCATGGGACCAGGCCAAAGGTGTGGCACCACCCGTTCCTTCACCACTATCCTCATAGACCTGTTCTGGTAGTAATAAACCGTCGTTAGCAAAACCTACAAATGATGCTAGAACCTGATCGACTTTTTGACTTGCCTGCTCCCATGAAAGGTTGCCTGCGCGATAACGTTCGACTGCAAATCTTCCCTGTTCGCCAGAAAGTAGTGGCCATAATCGCCCCTTGGCGTTTTCACCATAGGCATCAAAAGAATAGCGGTACCAAGCATAACCATGAGGAGTTTGAACTCTTATATTTTCATTCACAATATCTAGTGAACTTAAAATTTTCTCATCACTACCCTTTTTTAATCCTAGTAGTGCCAATTTCAAAAAGCCCTGGTCCAAAAACTGAGATGGTTTTATTCTGTTGCCTGAATTGGCGATATGGCATGATTCTTCATTTTCAGGATCCCACACTGCTATATAATTCTGGCAACCAGCAATGCGTAGATAGTAATGTCCATCACCGTAGACTCCTGAAGTGGTATATGTCCAAGTGTCAATATTATCGCCTGGAGTGTACATCCACCCCATGGCGGTTTTATAAAGCGAGTCTCCAAATTCGCTACCACTAAAAATCTTGGCGCCCAAAAATAGAGCTGAGGCCGCGACAGAAAAACTGGAGGGAGAAATTCCAAAATTTTCCTCCCATCTTTCTTGCGCAGTCCAAGGACCAAATTTTTGGATAAATACCAAGGCCTTCTTAAGCATATCCTGAAACTCTAATAAAAGTAGTGCGCGCTGGCCGGCATCTTTTTGTCTCAACAGCTGATAAAAAAGATGGATGGGATAACCAACTTGATCAATTTGCAATCCTTGCCAGTATTCTTCTCCCGTCACCCACGTATTCTGTGGAAATGCACCCAACTTAGGAATATCTCTTGGCGAGTATTTCCACACTCCATCGACTGCTTGATATTGAATTTTTTTCAAAAACTGCAGGGCGCGGTAAGGCGTATCAAGGTCGCCTGCGAGTAGTAAGGCGAGTGCTCCATGATAGAGATCGCGCGGCCAAATCAGATGATAACCTCCAATTTTCTGCCCTTGATATTCAAATTGCTCTTCCCCCCAGGGAATCGATAGTGAGGCAATCAGCGCGCCAGGATTTAATTTGTCTTCATGGGATTTTAAAATAACCAAACTTCGTAAATATAGATTCCGCTCTAATTGTGAAAGGCCATCTGGGACTTTCAACCTGGCAAGATAGCTTTCCCAGCTACTGCTAAATTCTAATTTCTCTTGGTCATAATTTGACTTAAGTGCTTGCAGTGGTTGAGGTGGACGTCCAAAGCGGTAAACGACGTAAAATTTATATAGGCCCTTTTGCTTGGGAAGGCTCAACTCTCCCAAGGTCGCCACGTTGCCGTTCATGGCCTGTTCAAAAAAATAGTCCATGTTAAAATCGCGTGATAAATCTTGGTATCCGTCCGAGTGCCCAACAAAACCAACAGAGCGTTTGGAAAAACCTACACTTGATTCAATCGACAACTGAGTTTCGCCCTCCGAGACCATGAAGCCTGTGCTGCTTAATTCGGCAGAATCATAATAACCGGTATTATCCAGGTGCGGGTTGGTTAGCAGATAAAATGAAAGCCCATCGCGAGGGCTGTTAATCGTCACTTCATCAATCAGTGTGGGACTATCCTTGAGACTAAAAAATTGGTGAGAGATCTCTAATCCACTCTTGGCATGAACATTTTTTAAAATGTTGGAAGCTGGGCCATTGGCAATAACCCCGTGACTAAAATCCTGCCTTTCTTGCAGAAAAAAGGAGGAACCATCACTGACCAAAATTTGCGAATCCTTAATTTGACCATGGTCAATAGTAGGATAAAATACCTCTGTCAGAACGCCGTTAGCTGCAGTAAACCATAAAAGACTTTTTTTAGTGGCAGTATCTTCAAAATAAGTTGCAGCATCCACTTTACGCGCGTCTGACCAGTGAGGCCTAATTCCAGGCCGGCCAAAGGCCTCGCTCTTATACTGCTTGGAAGCATCTGGGGCATTAAGCATCTTTGCCAGACATGGTGCAGGAAGCAAAATATTTAGGCCAACAAGAATCAAGATGAGAAATGAAAATACTGGGATTTTTCCAAAAAAAGTCATAGGGATCCTTAATTTTGCTGGCAAATATTATAACTAAAAATATTGGCAAAATCTTCTCACTCCTGAAAGCATATTCTGCAAGAACACAGCGCGAAATCGACTGATTCTGCCCAAACTCGATTTACACATGGAACGACCTACCCCTATAATCAGCGGGTTTGCATTTTCACCCGCCTGGAGCATTTATGGCACAGAAAGAAATTATGGAATCGCCCCTGAATGTCGGTCGCCCCCCTTCCCTACTTCTTTCTCTCATTCCCATTATTATTTTAATGATTTTTCTGGGTATTAATATTGTTCTCTTTAAGGATGACGCAACTTCAGGGCCCAATCAAATTGCTCTTATGCTTTCAGGACTTGTTGCCATCGTTATTGGCGTCTTCATACAAAAAATTCCCTACGGAAAAATTGAAGATAGTATTTTGAAGAGTATTGAAATTTCCCTACTGGCAATCTTAATATTAATTCTGGTTGGTGCTTTAATCGGAACTTGGCTTTTATCCGGAATTGTCCCCGCCATGATCTATTATGGGCTCAAGATTATCAATCCTTCTGTCTTTTTACCAATTGCCTGTATTGTCTGTTGTATTGTCTCGGTTGCCACCGGCTCAAGCTGGTCGACAACTGGCACTGTTGGCTTAGCACTTATTGGTATGGGGCGTACTCTGGGACTTCCCGATGGGTTGGTAGCTGGGGCAATTATTTCAGGTGCATATTTTGGTGATAAAATGTCGCCCTTGTCAGACACCACCAATCTGGCGCCTGCCATGGTGGGAACAGATATTTTCACTCACATTCGACATATGATGTACACCTCAGGACCAGCGATTATCTTGGCCATCTTGGCATTTTTTATCATCGGACTTTTTTATAATGGTTCAAATGCCGATCCCGCCCTTATTAATGAAGTATTGGCTAAGATAAGTGCGACTTTCAATCTCACACCTTGGCTTTTCTTATCACCACTTTTAATTTTATTCTTAGTGGCGAAAAAGACGCCGGCCTTACCCGCCATCGTTCTGGGCATCTTTGCCGGCGTTATTACTGCCGTCTTATTTCAAAAAAGCTTTCTCACAAGTCGTATGGATGGTGGCATCTGGACAGTAACTGGAACCTATAAAGAAATATTAAAAGCTGCCTACTCAGGGCTTAGTATTGAAACAGGTCAACCCTTATTAGATAAGCTTTTAAACCGCGGGGGAATGCAAGGCATGCTCACAACCGTTTGGCTTATTTTCATGGCAATGTTTTTTGGTGGAGCGATGGAAGGCACAGGCATGCTGGAAAAAATTGCTAATACTATCCTGTCGTTAGTAAAAAGCGTGGGAGGACTGGCAACCGCGACTGTTGGAACATGTTTTTTCATGAACACCACTGCCTCTGACCAGTATTTGGCGATTATTCTGACTGGACGCATGTTCAAAAATGCTTATGACAAGATGGGACTGCATCCAAAAAACCTGTCTCGAGCGCTTGAAGACTCCGGCACTGTGACCAGTCCGTTGATTCCTTGGAACTCTTGTGGTGCTTACGAATCGACAGTACTAGGAGTGGCAACTCTCACCTATCTTCCTTTTTGCTTTTTTAATATTTTGAGCCCTTTGATATCCATCATTGTTGCCCATATGAATTGGACAATGGAACGATTGCCGGGCCATGAAATAGAGGCAAGTGATACAGTCGATATAGCTATTCGGCCGACAACTTAATCCTAAGTTAGGCCTTATCACTACTTTCTTCCATACCCGCTCCCCAGGGTGCCACCCATTTCAATAGAACCATTCCAGGAACCGCCAATAATGCGCAAATAAGAAATGTGTTTGAGTACCCAATGCCGTGTATTTTTCCAAATATCGAATAAAAAATTCCATCACTCTCTTTGACACCTTCTTTCAAAATACCAAAAAGTATGCCTGAAAAGGATTTGGGAATGGCAAAAAAAGATGAGAGTAAGGCCAATTGAGTGCCAGTAAAGTTTTTATTTGTACTCTTTGCAATATAGGCCATTAAAGCTGCCGAACCAAGCCCCACCCCCACGTATTCAAAGGCCACAACAACACCCAAGGCCCAGACGACGGGTCCCATTTCATTTAGAACGGCAAAACCCAAAATAGACAGCATTTGAATGACACCAAAAATCCATAGTGACTTATTAATTCCCCAACGAAGCATAAGCAAACCGCCAAAAAATCCACCCAAAATCATAGACCATAAACCTACAATTTTTGCCACAGTTCCTATGACTGATTTGGAAAAACCGACATCGATATAAAAGGGGGTAATCAAGGCGGTGGCTACAATATCTCCAAATTTATAAAAAAATATAAATGAGAGAATAAGAAGGCCTCCTTTGACGCCATCTCTTTTAAAAAAATCGTTAAATGGTTCTATCACTGCTTCTTTTAAGGATTTTGGCGGAGTGATATCCGCTTCAATTTCGTCGATCATGAGAGTGTGAATAATGCCCACAAACATGAATAAAGATATGATAATGAAAACCATTGACCAAGGCATAAAGTCCGCCAAGATAAGACCTAAACCTCCAGGTATAAAGCCTGCAACTCTGTAGGCATTAGCGTAAAATGAGTTACCTAGCCCAAGTTCGTTGTCAGGCAAAAGTTCTCGTCTATAAGCGTCCAGAACAATATCCTGAGTTGCAGAGAAAGCACCGACGGCAAAACCTACATAGATAACAAATTGAATGTCGACTGCGGGTTTCAAAACTGCACATGCAACCATCGAGATAAGTAAAAGAACCTGCGAGATCATCATCCAGCCCCTACGCCTGCCTAAGAAGGGAGGAATATATCGATCTAAAAAGGGCGCCCACAAATATTTAAATGAGTATGGCAACATGACAACGCTGAAAAAACCAATAGTTTTTAAATCAACATTTTCGGATCTTAGCCAAGCAGGTATAAGCTGTGCCAAGAAGTAAAGAGGAAGACCGGCGGTGAAACCATTAAAAATACAAATAAGAATTCGCTTATTTAAAAGCGCCTCTTTTAAACTTAGCTTATCCTTCATTTGTTTCTCCACTTCAGGGACATTTTTTATAACTTAACTTTATTAAGAATAACCATTAAAAGACGAAAATAACAATCAAGAGTTAAGGATAAGATGAGGAGACTGGAAAGCTGCAGAAAAAAAGAAGGGCCTGAAAGAAAGTTTTCGTTGGGATTTTAGGAGTTGGAGGCAATTTTCTCTTTCAAGGCCCTTAGCTTGTAATGCCAGTTTAGACCATTTCAATTTTCTAGTCCCCATCAAAGCCCTCAGCATAAAAAAAATTTCTATGCTGAAATGGCATATGCCTTGCCCTTTTTAGTCATGCCCATCTATATCCAGTTGTAATGCGACACAAGTCAAAAGCCAGGCGGCTTGATTATCATCTTGCGTCTGATCATCCCCAATATATTGAGAAATCTCACGACTGGCATTTCGCAAAATCTCTGCCACTTTTTGAAATTTTTCGGGATTGGAGGGGAAGACCATATGATAGAGATAGTCACTACCAGTACCGAAGACATTACGATTTTCAACAATCTTACTTTGGGTTTTTAAATAATGCCCATACCGACGCTTTAAGTCTTGTGGCGTTCCGGTAATTCTAAAAACGTCGTATTGAGACATCCTATAACTCTTATTAGCAGTCTCGATAGTCCCTGAGGCGAGTAAGGCCTTGATGATTTCATCTTCTTGTTCTAGCTCGAGCCCAAAAATTTGAGCGAAATGTCCACGCTCATAGACAGCAATATGCTTAAAAGGACTGGTGTGCATATAATTTAATATAAAGCTCACTTGGGGATATTTGAAAGTAATGGACTCTCTAATCTGATGGTTCTTGATTAATGGGGCCAACTCCGAAATTTTCTCGGCCTCCCCCAAAAGATCGCAAAATTTAATCAAATGCCCCATGTGATAATGCAAAATTAAAAGCATTTGCTCAAGCGTTGGTGATGATTCTCCCGATAGCCATTTTGAAACTGCCTTGCGCGGAAAAGCATATCTTTTTGAAAAATTTTCAATACTCATGGCGCCTAGCCACAGCTTCAGAAGCTTGCCTGTGTCCTTAAGCGCCTTGTTACTTTTTATATTAGTAAAAATAGGCGCCAGAGTGGGTAAAAGTGGCTTACCAGCGGCAGAGCAATATTCCACAAACCCAGGCCAAGAAATTTTTGTAATACCCTTCTCCCATCTGTAAGACTGATTAAATGAATGTCCCAGACGATCATTCATTTGCTGCTGAGAGCGCTTGCCGCGAATTAACTTGAGTAAATCGATTGATATTTTTTTAAAGCATGGGCCTTTTTCAATTTTCATAAATCATCATTCTTTAATATTGCGTTTCATCATCATGAAGTTATTATTTTATAGTAAAACCATTTATATGCAAACTAAGGTCAATAACCTAAGCACTTATCCCTAGAGAGGTCTTTATGCAGGAATTACCAGCGCAAGAAGTAAGTAAAAAACATCCCGCAGGATTTTGGATAAGATTGGGAGCTGCCATTATGGACAATCTTATTTTATTAGTCCTGTCCTGGCCTTTAGGCCAGATTCTGGGAATTATTTTTGGCGTTAATAACTTGCAGTTACAGCCAGACATGACAGCAGAATTACCACCTCAAATGATTAGCTTTATGATTTTTAATTTCTTGGGGGGATTAGCTATTTGCTACGCCTACTACGCCATCTTTTATACTTGGAAAGCTGCTACTCCGGGCAAGTTGGCCCTAGGCCTTCGCGTCTACCGCCTAAATACCCAAACTCCGCCTAGCTTACTTCAAATATTTTTACGCGAAATTCTTGGCAAGACAATTTCCGCGGCCATGTTCTTCATCGGATACTTATTATGTGCCTTCAGAGCAGACAAGCGGGCCTTGCACGATCTGATTGCCGACACTGAAGTAGTGAGAGAAAACTTTTCTGCTGTTTCACAATAAAAAAAAAGGGCCAAGATTGTTCTTGGCCCTTTTTAAGTCTTAGAAGGGATTTGGGAGTTTAGGGAGTCACTGAATTTTTTCTAAGACTGTAAACTCATTATGCCACAACGCAAAATATAAAATAGGGAGTTTTTTGCGCCATTACTCTTCGAACAAATCCATTTAATTTCAAGGTATTATGTGCAAACCCCCTTCCTTATTCAGTTATTTTTGAACGACCAAACTTTGTCCACTAGGCGCTCATGCCTATAATTTTTTCATCAGACCCCGCCCCCAAATTTTTTTCACTTAAAATACCAGCGTCGTAGAAAAAATGGGGATGGTCTAAAAGGGAGTGTGTTATGAAAAGGTTACTTGTAGTGGGCATCTTTGCCCTGTGTGCTCACGTATCTGCCGCCAAGGCAGACACCTCAACTATCGATTGCAACTTAATTCAAAGTGATAATGGCAAGCTACTGTGCCAGGCGATTAAAAGCGTCGATCGCAAAGTAGATCGAATTTTATCTCTTCTTTTGACGCCAGGTCAGCCCTATCCTGGGCCGGGTGATAGTTACCCTGTCAGTTATACATGTAAAATTAAATTTGGCAGTAAAAGCATGGAAGGCTTTGGAGATAGTCCAGAAAATGCCCGTTTGGATACTGTAGAATTTTGCAAGGGTGCCGGCTACTATGCCTCTGACTGCAATAAGGCGCTGACTGGTTGCTCAGTAGATTCTCCTTCTCCCACCGGGCACTATTCATGCTCAATTTCTTTTGGTTCACGCGTCTTTAATGGGCTAGGAGTATCTAAAACACTGGCGCGTAGCGAGGTTATGAATATCTGTAAATCTTCAGGTTATTACGCTTCTGATTGTCACAAAAGTTTCTCTTCATGTCGGGTCGTCACACATTATCAATAAATCATCCCACCTTTAACTTTCCAATCATCTGCCAAGGTCTAAACCGCCTTGGCATCATATTTCAATGCAAGTAAAAAATAGTACCCATAAGGCCTAGCGGCCTTTAAAATACTCTTTGCATATGAAAATCAAGTGGACCCTTCTCCTACTAATTTTAACCATTACTTTGCCCCTTTGGGCAGGCGATCAAGCTATTGAGGAAGTGCAATATCCCTATTTTAACAAGGGAACTTTTAGTTTTCCCTGGGGACTAGTGATTAAATTTCCCACCGAGCAAAGCCATTTAAGCTCTATCATTCCGCAAAAAGAAAACTTGGTCTTTCCAGTCCAAATTAAATTTCCCGAGATGAATAAATTCGTCCAACAAGATATCATTGCCTCTCGAACAATGACGATACAAACAGGGGCCGAAAAAACTCTGAACTTACGATTGCCCTCAGGTAGAGGGGCTGAAATCAACTGGGTCATTGGCGGACCAACTGTGACTTTTGAAATTAATAATCCCCTTCAAAGACCACTAGGCTCGATTCTCTATCCAAAAAGAAGTAAAGAAATAAAGGAATATATAGGAGAATTTCAACAAGGCTTTCCAAATGGAGTCGGAATGCTTTATTACAAGGACAATCGTATTCTCTATGGGAATTTCAAACACAACGTTAATCACGGAACTTTTATCAACCCAAAAGAAATGGAAATAATACAATTTACTATCGGCAATGAAAAAGAACACATCTCTTTCAAAGGAAAAAAAGGCTGTCGCCTTAAAGGCTGGGGCACATTCTATTCGCCGCTAAAATTGTGTCAGGGCCACCAAAAAAAAACATGGGGTATCAGCTTTTCCCCTCCCCGAATCTTAAAAGAAGCCGAAATTAAGAACAACAAGATTATCTCAGGAGAGATGATTTCTCTCGATCCTGTCTCCCTTTCAACCAATTATGGCAAAGTATATATGGGAAAATTGGTGGGAAGATCATTTTATAGCAAAAATGATACAATATATTTGGGAGAAATGATTGCCGGCAAGATGCATGGAGATGGAATTTTTATTAACAAAAATAAATTTGAAATTA
>Ga0066639_10000506_pt1 | contig 33976 bp, 29 predicted proteins | sample CryGeyCG2114_010_2_FD_59504 | JGI IMG/M metagenome (GOLD analysis project Ga0066639, IMG submission 59504) | Groundwater microbial communities from aquifer - Crystal Geyser CG10_big_fil_rev_8/21/14_0.10 | ecosystem: Environmental > Aquatic > Deep subsurface > Groundwater | place: USA: Utah...
GATGATCCGTGGGGTGTTGTTTACTCTGGATTGCAGACATCAAACACATTCACAGCTGCTGATGGATACAAGTATGAGTTCTATTGCAAGACCATAAATAACAACAACCAAGAAGGCATATCTGCAGTGGTTTCAACCACAGTTGATATAACCCCGCCTTCAGCAAGCATGACGCAGCTTCCACCCCTAACCGGCGAGGAGCAGTTTGGTGTGTCATGGGACGGAACAGATAGCGTTTCAGGTCTTAAGTGTTTTGATGTTCAATGGAAAGCCGGTGGCAGCTGGGATTACATAAAGTATACAGAGTCTGGTTCAAAGACCCAATGTGTTACATTCAAGACTGTAACCTTTGGCTCCCTGGCAACAGATATACAGGATGGTACTACTTATGAATTCAGGGTGATAGCAAAGGATAATGCTGGGAATGAGAATTCAGCATCCACTTCTACAAAAGTGGATCTGGGAAATCCGACGTGTGTTATAAATGATTTAGGCGGCTATACAAAAGATGCAACATTCACAATAACATGGCAGGGATCTGATAACTCAGGTATAAAGTACTACGATTTGATGTGGAAGACTAATTCAACGTGGGCTTATGTTCCAAACGCTGAACATACAACATCTACTTCTGCCCAATTCACAGCATCTGCAGAAGGCATATATTACTTCCAATGCATTGCAACAGATAACACAGACAAGACAGGAACATCTGAGATAGAAAGCTTGTTATATGACAGCAACGGGCCATTAATAGAGGTGGATTATGATGAGCTTGCAGGACTTGGAGATATTGTAGATATTAGAGCCAATATAACCGATGTGGTTACAATCAAATCCGTGAATCTCGTTTATGAAGATAAATGGGTTGAGCCTGTTGAAGTGATTAAGGTTAATGATTACAGGTGGGAGATTTATTGGAGGTTACACACAAATGAGTTGGGAGGCTCTGGGTTCATGATATCCACAGAGAATGAGAGGGGCAATACATATGAAAAGACATATACATTCTCTGTACAGGAATGCATTCCAGGCCAGACAAAAACTTGCGGTAGTGGTTTAGGCGCATGTGTTCCTGGGCATAGGGTTTGCGGGAATGACGGCAGATGGCTGTTTGATTGTGTAGGCGGTATAGGACCATTGCCTGAGATATGTGATGGCGTGGATAACAACTGCAACGGCATTATTGATGAAATCTTGACACAGGAGTGTGGAACTGATGTTGGTGTGTGTGTCAAGGGTGTAAAAACATGTAGCCTGGGGAGCTGGGGCGCATGTGAAGGCGGTATCCAGTCTGGCTCCGAGATATGCGACGATGGATTGGATAATGACTGTGATGGTGAAACAGATGAACTATGCGTTTGCATGAGCGGATCTACTCAGAGATGCGGGATAGACACAGGGGCTTGCGTTCGAGGCACACAAACATGTGCAAATGACAAATGGGGAACATGTGTGGGTGAGATAGGACCAGTAAACGAGATATGCAACCAGATAGACGATGATTGTGATGGCAGAACTGATGAGGATGGCGTATGTGATGTTCCACCTCCTGAACCTGACCCAGAACCTGATTACACGTGGATGTACTTAATAGCAGCCGGTGTGATAGTACTTCTAGTGCTGCTTCTATTATTTGTATACTTCAAGTCAAAGGGTAAAGATCTTACATGGGCAGAATTGTCTAAGAAGTGGACAGGGACTGACTATCTATTCTCATTCCGTCTTTAGCTGCTATGGTTTTTACACCAGTGGATCCTTCTATCCATTTTGCCTCTTTTTCAGCAACACCGCCAAGCATCTTCATCCCAAAATCCTTCAGAATAGCTGCTTTCGGTTGCACCCCTTCTATTAGTCTCTTCGCACCGTCGGCATTCATATGCCTAGGCCATGTTTCTGTTCTGGGCCTCAGACAGTTTATAATCAGATAGTCGCATCCTTTATAATTCGCTGCCATACTATTATAATACTCGCCGTCACCTGTCAAGCCGAGCTTGACTGACCCTTTCAGCACAAAACCCAAAGCCTTTGGGTCCCCATGGCTTGCATGAACTGCTGTAATCTTCAGCTTGTTTATATTAACACTATCTCCTGGATTCATAATTCTATGAAATTTAACATAATCCAATGAATACTGTGATATTGCAGGCCTGTATTTGCCATCATTCGATCCTTTAAATACATATTCATTAGACAGGAAGAAACCTCTCTTCTGCTTTGCACCACGGGTCATGGCTATGCTGACAACCTCGGCATCTGTATAGTGGTCTGGATGCGCATGAGAGATTATTATGCCTGTGAGTTTTCTTAGATCAATTCCATATTCCTTGGCATGCACAAGGGCTCCTGGACCTGGATCATAATGGATCATCTCACCATCCATTTCTATTATTGTTCCACCTGTAGCCAGTTTCTGCGTCATTGTGACAAAGCGGCCTCCGCCGCTTCCCAAAAAAATCAGTTTCATTTTCGTCTCCACCTGACACCATTCTGTGTGTCTTCAAGAAGGATAGACATATCTGCAAGCTTGTTTCTAACATCGTCCGCTTCCTTCCATTTCTTCTCTTTCCTGAATTTCTCCCTTTCATCTATAAGCTTCTTTACATTCTTTGGAGCTTTGTTAACAGGTTTCCAGGATTCAGCCAATTCAAGGTTTAGCCCAAGAATGGAATCAAACCTGTTTATGGTTGACATAATCAGCTTGAGATCAGATTCACTTGCCCCATCTTCTGTGACTGTTTTGTTGATGTCTTTGATCATGGTAAACATGCTTGATAATGCCTCAGGCATGTTCAGGTCGTCATCCATGGATCGGTCAAAGGATTCTTTGGTTTTTTCCAGTATCTTCTCAATCTCTGGATTCCCTTTTGTCGGCTCTCTTGACCTTGCAAATTCGACGAAAGTATGAAACCTTTTCACAGACTCCTCTGCTCCTTTCAGTGCCTTTGTAGTAAAGTTGAGCTTGGTCCTGTAATGTGCAGATAGGAAGAGGTATCTCAAAGCTAATGGGTCATGTTCCTTCTCAAGATCCCTGAGTGTGTAGAAGTTTCCCAGGGACTTGCTCATCTTCTTCCCATCCACTATAAGATGCTCATTATGTAGCCAGTAGTTGGCAAACTTCTTGCCTGTGGATGCTTCTGCTTGGGCTATCTCATTCGTGTGATGGGGGAATATCAGATCCACACCACCTAGATGCATGTCAAAGGTTTTACCGAGATACTTGGTCGACATCACAGAACACTCTATATGCCATCCAGGCCGTCCCCGGCCTATATCTGTCTCCCACAATATTTCTCCATCATCCTCGACCCATGCCTTCCACAAGGCAAAATCCCTTATATTATCCTTGTCGTAGTTATCATCAAGCCTGCCCGCAGCATTCTTCTTTAGCTGATCCTTCTTCAGGAGGGCCAGCTTTCCGTAATCCTTGAACTTGGATATCTTGAAGTACACAGAACCGTTTTTCTCATAGGCGTAGCCCTTCTCCATCAGGGTGTTTATCATCTCTATCATATCCTCTATATGCTCCGTGGCCTTTGGCATAAGATCTGGCCTGGATATGTTCATCTTATTCAGGTCTTCCAGGAACTTATTCAGGTAAAATCCGCTCAAGTCCTTCAGGAACTTGTTCTCCTTGTTCGCCGCCCTTATTATCTTGTCATCCACGTCCGTGATATTCATCACGTGCTTGACCCTGAATCCTTTGTATCTGAGATATCTCTTAACCAAGTCATAGAAAACCATGGCACGTAGATTGCCTATGTGCGCATAGTCGTATGTTGTCGGACCGCATGTATACATGCCTACAAACCCGCTTCTTATGGGCTTGAATTCCTCTTTCTTCCTCGTAAGGGTGTTATAAAACTGGATCATAGGCACCACAAAGTATTTATATAATACTTATTAACTAGGAATATATACAAAGTTTGTGGTATTATGACTGAGACCGCTTTAATACTCTCTTACAGGAGAGGAAGACACACGCAGAAGCAAAACCAGATTTTGGTAGAGATAGCTGGGATTGATTCCAAGGCCAAGGCATCCAAATTCATAGGCAAGAAGCTCGTCTGGATCACATCAGCAGGCAAGGAGATCCATGGCAAGATCACCCACGCACATGGAACAAACGGTGTCCTACGCGCTCGTTTCGCCAAGGGTATGCCAGGCATCTCCATCGGCAAGAAGATCAAGATGGTGTGATTATTTCACTTTCTAAAACACATTTGCATAAACTTCATGCAAAACCAGTATCCATCAAAGGGTAACAAAAGACTTAAATAATTTTATAACCAGTTATTAAACGTCGCTAAAGGCGTACCTGCAGTACGTCGATTAACGATTTAAAGGGTTGTGTAATAAGATGGCAGAAGACTCGGACCGTAGTTGGGAATATGGGAAATCACACTATTTCGAACGGAGCAAAATTGTATTCTTTAGAGAATGATATAAATTATTCAACTGAACTTACAGATCGTATTTCTGGATATAATTTTTTGATAATAAATGATCATTTACCAAACACAGGAGTTGGAAAATCAACCTTTAAGACGTTTAGTGAAATGCGAAAAATTGGTGCAGATATCACTATGTTATTACCACATCAAGATAAGGAATATAGTTTTGAAGGAGTTGAAACACAATTAAGACCAAAACCACTCAGAGGAATTAAAAAACATGGTTTACCTTTCGAACTATTATCATATTATTACTTTCCACGAAGAGCACCCGAAGGCTATTCTTTATATCATGTATTCAGTCAGATGTTAGGTCGTTATTGTGCTTTCTTAGATCCTACAGTAGTTACATGCTGCGATTCAATAGCATTTAGAGTAGAACATAATCATAACAAATTCCCTCAACATTTATTAAAAAAACATTTCTGTGATATTAAAAAATCGAACAGAATTGTATTTGTTTCTGAACACGCTAGAAAAGATTATTTAGACTTATTTGATTATGATCCTGACAAAACAAAGATAATACACAATGGAATAGATCGGGATGAATTCACTCCTGGAGATAAAACTATGGCAAGGGAATACTTGGATTTACCGCAGGATGCAGTTATTATATTAAATGTTGGATCGGAGGATCCAAGAAAAAACATGCAAACTCTTATGAGAAGTTTTGAAAGGGTTAGAAGGAATGTGGATAACGGCCTTCTAATAAGAGTGGGAGCCAAAAGGGATGAAACTACTTCCATTATTTACGAATTGGGGCTTGAAAATGATGTCCTTCGAACAGGTCCCGTGAGTGAAGAGGAGTTAATATCATATTACAGGGCTGCTGACGTTCTTTGTTTCCCGACGTGTTATGAGGGTTTTGGAATGCCTGTATTAGAGGCTTTTGCCACTGAACTTCCTGTTGTATCAAGCAATACAACATCTTTACCTGAAGTGGCAGGTGGCGCAGCACTTATGACTGATCCAATGGATGTTGAAGGTATGGCATCAAATATAGAAAAGGTTTTAGATGACAATACATTAAGAAGTGAATTGATACAAAAAGGTACTAAAAGGGTTGCTAATTTTTCATGGGAGAATGCAGCTAAAGAAACCCTAGAATTATATGCAGATGTTCTAAGTAAATAAGTCAATTTAAATCTTCCACCGAACCATAAAACATGATCATTTCTGTGATTTCTGACACGCATCTTGGATTTGGAGCTGGTAGCGAGAGGTCTGAGGATTGTTTCACCGCGTTTTCTGAGGCGCTTGAGAGGAGCCTGGATTCGGATCTGATACTGCTGGCAGGGGACCTGTTTGACACGAAAATCCCAACAACAGAGGTGATGGCCAAGACCATGACGCTTCTGATCAAACCGCTTGTTCGGGAGAGTCCCACCCGGATAGTAGAGGGGATTGACAAGGATCTAGATGAAGTGCTGCCCATCACGGACATGGGCATACCTGTGGTGGCTTTGCATGGAAACCATGAGAGACGCACGCGGGATAGTTTAAACCCTGTACAGGCTCTGGAGAAGACCGGATTCCTTGTGCATCTCCATGCAAATGGTGTGGTTCTGGAGAAGAATGGAGAAAGAGTCTGCGTTCAAGGCTTGTCTGCAATACCTGAAAACTACTTCGAATCTGCTGTCAAGGAATGGAAGCCAAAACCAAGGCCTGGCTGTTTTAACATACTCATGCTTCACCAGCTGTTTGCACCAATCACGTACTCCAAGATACATCTGAATACGCTACCTAAGGGGTTTGACTTATATGTGTCTGGTGATCTTCATGAGAAGAAGGAAACTGTATATGAGGGATCGCCTGTTCTTGTCCCTGGGTCCACAGTTGCTACGCAGATAACAAAGGATGCTGTAAACAGGAGGGGGTTCTGGAAGGTGGATACAAGAGGCAAAACTGAGTTTGTGGATTTGGACTCAAGACCAGTATATTACATAGAGGAGAAGGTGGATAATCTGGAAGAACTTGACAAGAAGATATCAGACGTCATCCAAAACCATGAGAACAAGCCTGTGATAAGAATGAACCTTGCTGAAGGGGTCTCTGAGTCTGAGATCAAGAAGAAATATGATGACAAGGCTATTCTGATATTCAAGAGGGAGAAAGAGGTTGAAACCAAGAGTGTGGAAACCCACAAGCTGTCTGTTAAAGAGACTGGCAAGAAGATACTCGAGGATAATATCAAGGAGTCTGGTCTCGATGAAAAGCTGTTTTATGAGGTGTTTGAGATTCTTCTTGATAACCGTATAGATGATGCCATAAAGATGTTACTTAGAAACAATCTCAACGCCAGGCTGAATCCAGTCTGATGATTTTCTCTTCATGTTTTCTTTTATGATTACATCTGATGTTGCTTTTTTTATCTGGGTATCATCAAACCCTAACAAGTGTCCAAAGGCCTTGATGTCAGAATGCGATCTCAAATCCCATTGAGACAAGGCTCCAGAGGAGAGTGTGAAAGGTGTTTTATATTTCTTTACAATCTTAGCTACCTTTATCATACTTGAAAAAAGTTTGATGCGCGTCTTCTTGTGGCTTTTTAATAGATCTGAGAAGGCAAAATCTATGAAGACATTATTCTTTCTTGCAAGCTTGGCCATTATATAATTTATTCCTGGATCATTCCTAAGACCTGTTATGGGATCCCCCCATGGTTGGATTAGCATGTCCACGAGTGGTGATTCTACTGCAAATCTATTAAGAGCAAGATCTCCCCCGCGAACAACTATGAGATCGAATCTTCTTCTTATATTATGTAAGATCTTTCTCATCTGATCTGGGTTTCCTGTTATCTCAACCCCTGTTATCACGTTTACACCTGCTATCTTCTTGCTCTGGGGCTTGAGGCTGGGACTGTACTTTTGTATTACCACTATGCCTGACCAGCCAAGCTGCTTCGCCTGCTTTGCTGATTCATTTGCTTCATCAAACTCCACGTGATTATCATAATCCATAACTATATTTAGTTTTTCACTAACTTAATAACATGGACAATGAAAAACTTGTGGAATATCTCATGTATAATGGGTATTTGAAAACCAATTCTGTGATAAAGGCATTCCTGGACACACCAAGGGAGAATTTTGTGACGGATAAGTATAAGAAGCGTGCATACATGGATGAGCCTCTGCCAATAGGAAGAAACCAGACCATTAGTGCGCCTAGTATGGTGGCCATCATGCTCGAGATACTGCAACTGAAGAAAAAACAAAAGGTGCTGGAGATAGGCACTGGGTCTGGATGGAATGCAGCTCTCATGGCTAGAATAATAGATCCTGGGGCTGTATATTCGCTTGAATTAGAGCCTGAACTAACCGAATGGGCGCGAGGGAATATAAAAAGTGTTGGGATTGAGAATGTGGATTTGAGGAGCGGTGACGGTAGTTTTGGATTCAAGAGGTACAGCCCGTATGATGTTATAGTTCTCACATGCGCTACGGAAGAAATACCAGAGGTCTTGTTTGAGCAATTAAAAACAAATGGTGTGTTAATGGCTCCTGTGGGTAGTATTCAACAGATTCTGACCACGTTCAAGAAAAGAAAGGACCGTCTTGAGAAAAAACCTCACTGTGGATGTGTTTTTGTGCCTCTCAGAAATCACACATAATCGTCGTCTATCTCTCCTTCCTCAATCCTCTTCTGGAAATCGTCAACGTTTGTTTTCAGCACCTTGTCAAGCTGTGCCTTCTCAAACATGTTCCCATGACCTGGAAAGACCTTCTTAATATCGAGCTTGCTTAATTTTTGCAGTGACTCTTGCATAGCTGCCGGATTGCTGTTTGGGAAATCTACCCTGCCTATGGCATTTTCAAAGACAGTATCCCCTGAAAATAAGAACTTATTCTTTTTATCATACAGGCATATGGATCCTTGTGTATGGCCTGGGGTGTGTATTACCTCCAATTCGAGGCTTCCTGCCTTTATTTTATCCCCTTCCTTCAGCTTCTTATGCACCTCTTTTGGATGTGGATTGCCATCAAAGAATTCAGCGACACTTAACTCTTTGTCACCTGACTCAATTACCTCAGCGTCAATTTGATGTGCAGCTATCTTGGCGTTAATAAAATACCCATTACCGCCCGTATGATCAAAGTGGCAATGCGTGTTTATTATCCACTGAATCTTGTCAGTAGGTGTCTTGAGCATCTTCATAACATCCCGAAGACGGGTGTAGTTAAACCCTGTGCCTGCATCTATGATAGTATCTCCTATAAGAAATATGTTGCAATCGGCATCAGAAAGCCGTATAACAGTAATTTCACCAACCTTTTGTATTCCCATTTTAAATAATTGGGCCAGCACTAATAAATATTTAAAGCGTCATCATGAATAAAAGATTTCCTTCGAATTATTATGTATGGATACTTACAAAATATCATGTGATGAAGGTATGTCAGGGGATGTTGCAGTTGAAGTAGCTGTTTCTGGCGGAAGATATAATGATATTAAATGCCCGCATTATGCTGGTTGTGGCCTATGTGATGATTACGTTGATATACAAATATGCACTAAATCAAGGCTACCAGAAGATCAATTAAAGCAAATACAGATCTAGTTCCTTGCCATTTAAACGCTTGAAAATAAATCTTCTCCAAGCATCAATTCTCTGAGCCCTATATCCCTTACTGATTTATAGACCCTTTCTCTTTTTTCTTCAGGAACGCAAAGCCTTAAGGCCCAATGACCGTCTATTTCACTCTCAACCTCTCGGCCAAGATCGGTATATATTTCTCCAAGATGAACCTTTTCTGGTTGGTTGCTCTTTCTCGTGTTTTTCGAATTATTCTTATTTTCTTTTCAGCACCATCACCAAAGTTCCTAGGAAGTGATAATAAAACCTCTCTTGGTTCTAATTTGAGTGTTTTAGCTATCTTAGTCTCCAATTCCGTTATTTTACCCAAATCCGTATCAAATCCGTTGGATAATTTCCTAAGATCATCTCTTTCTGCTCTACTTGCTGACTCAACATGAATTGGCATGTCTGACGTTCGCTCTCTGTTTTCATAACCTGTGAGTCTCAATACTCCAACAGTCTTAGGAAATTCTCTTCTTTCCAACATAGCTACATATATCTTTGCATTTTCATCTTCACTTTTTCTAAGGGCGACATTGAGTTGATAATCATCCATTGTCCATCCAGAATGAGGATCTATATCTCCGTTTTGGATGGCGTAATAAATAGCCCTTGTTTTCAATCCCTTGACTATCTCAACAGGCTTTCTTAAATATATCCGATGATAATTTCCAAGATATGTTCTCAAATAATCCCTGGCTTCTTCCTTTGCCTTATCATCTATGCATACAGTTTCCCCATCAAATGTTATGTTTTTTATTAATGTCTGCATGTCACAACCACCATCGAGAGCACAAAAATGCCTATCTCTCCACACATAATCTAGTTTATCCGATCCTACTAATTCGTATATTATTCTAGATAGGGGGTTCTCTCTCGTATGCATCTCTATAAGATCTTGTTTTTTTATCCCAGCCTTTTTCAATGCCGACGTTATTTCAACCTCTCTTAGTCTCTTAATACCTTCTGTTTTATGATCTCTACCTGTAATATTATGAACAACATACTCCCATATATGAGACTCTGGACCATGGCCTATATCATGCGTGAATCCGTAAGCTACCAAGAGTTTTATTTCTTCATCAGAAAGTCCGATATTCTCACCAATTCTACGTGCTGTATACCCAACGCCTATTTCATGGGAAAATCTGTGATGAATAGCGTCTGGATAAACCTCAGCAACACAGCCTAACACAGATATTCTCATGGTCCTTCTCATTTGAGGTGTCTGAGTTAGATCACGAAGTTCATTTATCGGCACATCCGTAGGTCCGTATAATGTCCTTAATCTGTACGTTTTTCCCATATAAGGAGTACAATAATAATCTTTTTATATCTTCTTGCTGAACCAACCCGACAGCTTGCTCTGCTCCTTGTCTGCCTTTATAGTGTCTGTCGTGGCCCATGTCTCCCTGACTATATCAGGAAACTTCTTGTTTCTTGACAACCAGTCCTTCATCCATGCTATGGTTTTTTCATTGCTTGAATAGCCAGGCCCGAAGTCGCCGTATTCCTTCTTAAGCTTCTCGATCTTGTCCTCCCTTGCAACCTTAGCTATTATGGATGCAGCGGCGCATACAGTATATGTGTGATCTGCCTTGTGCTCCACAACAAGCTCTGTATCCACCTTGGTCATTTTCTCAAGAAGCGCTTTTAGCCTTTCTGGCTTTACATCGGGAGAGTCCACGTACGCCTTCTTGGCATCAAGATAATCGAGGGCGTCCACAAACTTCATCACTTCTATCTGGTTCAGGTTGATGCCCTGCTTCCTGTATGTATCTATCCGGCAGGCATCCACGTTTATCACAACAATATCCTTCGCGATCTTCTCTATGATCTTGGCTAGCCTTACCCTCTTCTTGTGGGCCACAAGCTTCGAATCCCTGACTCCCAGCTTCTTGAGCTTGTTCTCCTGCTCGGGCTCCAAAGACACCCCTGCTATGACTAGTGGACCAATGACAGCACTTGTAGGCATATAACATTGTTATATTACTCTCTACCAGCTTCATCAATCCCAGCTATTAATCCATTTTTCATAAAACCACGACCTTTTTATTTGTTGAAGTTTTTTTCCATAAATTATTAGAACATTTAACCAACGTCAACTTTTCCAATTCCTTTAGTCTTCTATGACTAGATTTCCAACAAACATTCATATTGTTTGCTAATAATTTTGTTGATTTAGGATTTGTTAAATTATTTAGATAATTTCTTTTCACATTGGATATTATTATTGTATTCGAATTCTTTTTAATCCAATAAGTACTACTTCTAACACGAAAGCACTTTAACTTATTTTCATCTTTTAATTTTTTTAGTATGCGCTGTATTCTACTTTGACTTCTTTTAAACAATAATGCCAATTCTGCGCTCGTTTTGGGAGTGTCCAATAATTTTAAAATGTTATATTTTATGTAATTCTTCTCATAGTGCCATTCTTTAAAATCGTTATATGTTTTATTAAATAATTTCTTTTTAATAGGATGTAAATTTGCAATTCCTATAAGGAATAATATTCTCCAGTTATTTCTACCAGAAATAACATAAGCTCTTTCTTGAATAGAAAATCTAAAAGTAACATTCAACTCGTTTAACATCATTTCCAGTAAAGTATTTCTCTTACCCTGAGATATTCTTATTTGTCTACTGTTATGAGAACCTATTTTAATGTTTCCTTCGCCAGCAAAAAAACCCTTTAAAATAAAAGGAAACAGTTTTCTATTTTTTATGGCATCTCTTATAATATTTTTCCATTTTTTAACTAGAATAGAATTCGCCAAACGTAATATATAGTACGGTTTATTTGCTCTTTTATCTATATACACATTGGTTTGTATTCCTTTTAGTTTTTCGAATTTATGGTTTTTATTTGGCAAATAAACATAAACTCTATAATTTTTGGCTGGTATAATTAACTTTAAATTTTGATAAAAAAATCGTATCAAAGAAAAACAATTGTTTGTAAAAGTAATTTCACTGTTAGTTTTTGTATCACCTTCTGCCATCCACAAACCTACACACTCAGCTATTCTACTTTCTATTTCACTGTCATCAATGCCTGCAATTAGCATACATAACTATTGACAATAGAATCAATTAAAGGTTGTCTTCTCCGACCAGAAGTTCTGGTAGGTAGTAAAGCCTTTCTGCGATTAGGGAGGCAGTTGGAATGACAGCGTGTGGATTGTCTATCGTGTCCATTGTGTGTATACGAATCTTCTGTCTTCTATCCCTTTTTATCCCTTTGATTTTATTCAAAGCCCCTTCAACAAAAGCTCCATGAACAACAAAGACGTGAACTTCTTTCGCACCGCCACTAATCGCTGACTCAAGACCTCTTATTAGCGTACCCCCTGTTAAAACCCAATCATCAAAAATAGCAACATTTTTTCCTCTTATAACATCTGGGTCAAATACCTCTTTGATCTCAAATTCATCTGCCTTTGCTCGAGATCTGTGCTTATCTATGAAGGGTACTTGATCTTCCCAAAGACCAAGATACTGCCTTATTGATGTGGCTAATGGATTTCCTGAAGGGTCTGGAGATGTTGCAATATCAATATTGATCCTGTTTCTTCTTATATAACTACTAAATTCATCTGTTGGGTTTATAGCAAAGACAAAGTTTGTCCAATCTTCAAGCTCTACAAGCTCTTCTTGATCATATTTTCTCCAGTCAGTTATGATTCGGTGTTCCTCTCCTTTTTTGGCCTGCTTTCTTATCCATCCTTCTCTTCTATAATCATGTGGATACACAGTTATGATATGATCGCATCCAATTGCTTGTAGTATCCTTCTTTTCATTCTAACCGTGACAGGCTCACCTTCATATCTTCTGGATACATTACCCTCATCATCATAATCTACAAACAGATGATCCTGTTTTGTGAAAGGCTCATGAGGCATCACAAGTGTGAGTTTCTTGGCTTTCTTGCCCCTTAGATACTCTGGAGATCCTGTTGTCAGGATCTCTGTAGCTTGTTCAGCCATTCCAAATAACCTGTCAGAGTTCCAATCCTTTCCATGTTTTCCTCGGATAACCACATAAACTTCTTCTTTCTCTATTTCCTCGCCAAGCTTGGCTGGATTGTGACAGGAAAGATCACAATCTCTACCATAGGCTCCACAATGCTCATCAACAAGCCTTATCTTATATTCCCCGCCTCTGAAATCTTTTGTGCAGAAATAATGGAGTTTAGGTTCTTCTCCAGATAGTCTCCCGAATTCACCAGCCAGATTCTCTACATATGTATCCCCAAATGGGGCAAGGAATATAGCCATGACAATCGGTTTATTGTTGATAGAAAATAATTTAAACCCTCTGTTCGGATCCGGAAAAGAATAAAAACCTTCACTTGTTCCATTTATTAAGCCCTGGACCTATTATTTTAACACAGCGGGGTGGAGCAGCCTGGAGTGCTCGTTGTATTTCATTCTAAACAGAATGTAATGCGGAAGGCTCATAACCCAAAGGTCAGTGGTTCAAATCCACTCCCCGCTATTTCATGTTAGTTTCTTAACAACACTCTCAAGACCCATGGAGACTTGTTTGCGGGTTTTCATGTCTTTCAATGGGAAGGACTTGGACTTGAGCTCCTGCGCGCCTACTATCAGAACATAATTGATGCCTAGGGCATCTGCATACTCGAGCTGCTTCTTGAAGTTTCTCTTGTTCAGATCTATCTCCACATTCAGACCGCCGCGTCTGAGCTTCTCTGCAATCTGTATTACGTTCTTCCTCACATCATCTGAGACAGCTGCCACGAAGACCTGCGTCGTACATGCAGGCAGATCAAACATCTTCTTGGATTCCATGATCTCATATATCCTCTCTATGCCCAGTGAGATGCCTACTGCAGGTGTGTCCCTTCCGCCATATGTTTTTATCAGATTGTCATATCTGCCGCCTGCTGTGATGGAGCCCAGGCTTGCAAACTCCTTGACAAAAACCTCGAATATTGGCCCTGTGTAGTAATCAAGGCCGCGCACAAGGGAGAAATCTATAACTATATACTTATCTATATCATACTTCTTGGACAGCTTGACCATCTCCTCTAGCTCGCCGAATCCTGAGGACTTGTATATCTCATTACCCTTCTTCAGCATCTCAGTGGCAGATCCCTTCAGTTTTATGGCCCTCATGAGAGACTTGCACTCGCTGTCGGATACGCCTTTAGATTTCAGTTCTTTTATAACATCTTCCTCGCCTATCTTCTCAAGCTTGTCCAGTGATCTGAAAACGTCAGGAACCTTTCTCTCCTCTATGCCTATCTTCTTGATAATAGAGTTTAGTATCTTCCTGTTGTTGAGCCGTATCATGAAATTCCTGAAGCCAAGAGCTTCCAAAGCTCTTACAGCTGCTGCAATGCACTCCACGTCAGCATCCATCTTCTCAGAGCCTACTATATCCACATCAGCCTGCCAAAATTCACGGAAGCGGCCTGCCTGAGGCCTGTCATACCTCCACACACGACCTATCTGGTATCTTTTGAATGGTTTTGGAAGCTGAGGGTTTGCGGCTACCACGCGTGACATGGGAGCTGTCAGATCAAATCTGAGTCCAAGCTCCCTGTCAGACTTGTCCTTGAAGTAGTATATCTCATCCTTTACATCGTCTCCTGCAGCCCCTTTCTTGGAAAGGATGTCCCAGGATTCAAAAGCAGGAGTCTCAATAGGGTTAAATCCAAAGGATTCAAAAACCCTTTTTACTGTACTGAAGATGTACTGTCGTCTAACCATGTCATATGGCATGAAATCCCTTGTCCCTCTTGGTGGCTGTAGGCTCATATATACTCCTTTATTATTTGTCATGTTTGCTTATTAGTCAATTCCTGATGTAACATATCTGCCTGATAGGATTGTCCAATCTCTGTAATCCTCTTCTGTTATTTCTCCTTTATACAACTTCTGTGACATCCCGACTAACTCTTTATCTATAAGTTCATCGTCTGTGAACTGACCTCCTATTATATCCGTTCATATATTCACCTCTTTGTTTTTAGGGTCAGAACCGGGATTTCCAACTACACTATTACCAATGTCATTACAATATGCCTTTTTTTTGGTACTGTAGCTTTTCTTTCGCGAAAGAAAAGGAAGATTTGAACCCGGACTAGAAGGCCTTTGCAAACCCTTTAGTTTTGGATTAAACCTTTTCCTAAAAGGTTTACCACAACCTTCTGTGCTGCCGATTACACCATTCTGACCATAGTCTTGACTGCCTTCGCAAGCAGTCGGTCTATCTAAGAATATAAATACTGAATTGGATCTGATGTCAAAGATGAGCTTGATCACGTCACCTTCTTCAATACCCATGGATCGTCTGATGTCTGCAGGAATGGATACACGACCCTTAGAATCAAGGCGAATCTGTCTGGTGGTACGTCTAGAAAAATCACTGTCTTCTCTTGTGAACTTGACCACCGATCATATTCTCACCTAAAATTAGTAAGATCAGGAGTTATTTAAAGGTTTGGTGGGATGCATTCTCCTGTAATAGAAGGATACAGCTACCACAAATAGAATTAATATAGCTATTTCTGTCAATCCAGAAAACATTGCAGGGTAGACAACCTTGACTAGAACAGCATCGGTTTCTAGTTCGCCGCCGTTCTCTGTGGTGGCGTTGACCTTTATGTATTTTCCAACCTCATCATAGTCTCCTGACACAACTTCAACAAAGAAGAATGTTCCTTCATATGGCTGGAGATTGTAGATAGTTATATTCTTTTTGTCAGGACTTATGGAATAATTTACCCAGCCCACATCAAGGAATCTGTATAATTCGTTTGGGTAATCACCGTAAAGTTCCAGGGTTATGTTATCCACAAATGATTCTGGGTTTGTTACCTCAACCTTCAGGTTATACACAGCTCCTATTATCAGGTTAAGCTCCTTGATGGCGAAGTTCACAATATTTCCAAGCGTTAATTCCCTGGATGCCAAGTTATTAGCATAATCTGCAGCTATAATCTTGACCTTAACTCTGTCTTCAGAAAAGTATTTGTTGCACATGTTGGATACTCCAGGAGGTGAGATTCCGCAATCAATGACACCGGTTCCAGGCCTTGTCCATTCTATCAAATGGCTGGCTATACCAGATACCAAATCTGTTGCATTTGATGTTATATTCACACTGCCAAACTCTACATCCACTAGTAAGATTGGACTAGTTGCATCAATGGTTGTGTTTGTGTAGGCCCAGTCTCCCATGTTTCCATAGCTGTTATTTGCCCGTACCCTGAAGAAATATCTCTCATTCTCTTGTAAAACAAACGGTAGAACAGGTCCGAATATGATGGACTTCTGTTTTGTGCATGTCTCGAGAGGGTAGTATATCGTGTTGTTCAGGCTCCATTCAAGCTGGAAACAATCCATATCATAAGGATGGGATTGGTTGTCCCATGAAACCCTGAAGCTGTATTCACCTGGCTCAGTCCCGCCTGTCCAGTCACCCCACTCAGGCCCTATCCATCTTGGGAGTGTGTTGAAGTATGCAACAGGCCCTGTACCAGTTATTAAAAACAGTTCTATCTCCTCTGAGTAATTGACATTCCTTGCATAATCGTTCACAAAGCATCTGAAATAATTAATACCCGGAGTCACATCTGTGTCAGTGCATGTCCTGGAAGTTGAGAATGAAGGATTACCTTCAGGCACGATTGTTCCAGCACCACAAACCCTTTGCCATGTACCAGAACTGTTAGTTTGTAATTCTGTGTATTGGATATTAGACCTGTAACCATCCTTTAGTTGATCTTCGGTTGTCCATGTTACTTGGAAGCTGGGGTCAACAGTTACTATATCCCCGTCATGCGGGGTTGTGATCCAGCACCTGGGTTTTTGTGTGTCCACATATATTGTGTCCTGTATGCTCACCTCCGCTGTGGTGTTCCTAACCTTTGCCATCACAGTCTTGAGGCCATCCCCAGAACCTAGGTTCCATGAAGATCGTGTCCATGGATTGGTTGTCAATGCTGTCCACGTACCAGGTTCACTATCCACTTGATTCCAGATCTTGTAGTCAGTGGCGCTGCTATGGGCTGCAAAATCCACATCATTATCAGCAGGTGTCCTTGTATATTTGTATCTATCTGGGTGATTATCGGTTCCATCTATGTTCATCGTTGCCCAGAGGTTTATGGCAATTCCATAATTTATAACATCAGAAACCTGCCTGACATTACCTACATTATCCTTGACCTCATATAACACGGTCTTGAGGCCAACGCCTGGATTCAAGGTCCATGTTTTCAGGTTTGTGCATGGCTCCCAGCTTGTCCAGTTAGGTGAGGTGTCGTTTTTGTATCTGCATCCGCCTGCCTGATCGACACCGGATCTTGTGTCATTGAAGTTGAGTCTGAGTGTTACAGTCAATGAGGATGTCTCGTCTGCTCCGTCGTTTATCTGTATGCTCGCGTTTGGAGGTGTAGAATCTATGCTCCAATTAAGACCAGTATCAGTATAACCAAATCCCCACCATAGATCATCATACATGAATGTCCATGCCGTGAAGTTCCCTTCTCTAGGGCCTGAGGTGAAGTGCCATTCATTTGCTTGAGGCTCAAATCCACAATAGCCTAAATAACATTCAGAGTCTATAATATCAAAATAATCATCATTCACAAACCAATCTGAATAAGCACCAAATATATTGGTGTTGGTGTAGGACCCTATATAATCGCCGCTTGGGCATGTCCATGGTACGCATGCATCCTTGGTCAGCCATAAATATTGCCAACCACAAGAACTGTATATATCTGAATGCATAATCAATATACTACTTGTCGTTCCCTCCTTTAACCAGCACACATTATATGCATCATAATAATCACATGCTCCAAATACGGCAGCTCCTGTGTATGTAGGAGGTGAGAAGTCTATGCTGAAAGCTCTTGAATCTGTATCAGACTGGCTTATGGTTGTGTTTGTGATTCTTACAAATACTTGACAGGTATTAACTCCTTCATGCCTGCAGTTCATTCCAAAACCCAAAGTCACGTTGAAAGTGTTACCACAGGTTCTTGTTGTCCATGGAAGGGTTTCCACACCATTGCTTACCACTCTATATTCACATGAATTTCCGTCATTATCCGTGACGCCTATAGGCAGATTTATGTAGCCGAAGGCTGTCCAGGTGGAAGCACTCTCGCTGTTATATATTCTCTGCCATGAGCCTGCTGTTGGGCTCACTATAGCAGTGTCAGGTAACACAATCGATGTGTCTATCTGAAGAGTGTCGCAGGATGGAAGTGCGCCATTATGAGATACGTCATAACCAATTACACAGAATGTGTATGTGTTGTCTGAAAGCGGACCTGGGGTAAATGTAAACTCCTCATTAGGCTCATCCCATATCCCGTCTGCAGGCTGAGCCAGCTGAGGCACGCCGCCGTTAATTGTATATGATACGTTTAGGATCTTACTATTCCCCTGATCTGTATCATCTGCGTTTCCTGTGTATGTAGGTGTATTATCACTCGTCGGATCAGGTGAGTATGTGTTCAGTATGGTTATCGGAGGATCTGTGTCAACTGGTGGTGAATCACATCCACAGTCAGGATCCTGGTTACCTGCAACACAATCAATCATACCATCACAGTCCTGATCTCCTGCAAGTTCACAATTCTCTTTCCCGCCGCAGAAGTAGTCAGCACTATCAGAACACCCATTATTCCAGGCACTTGGATGACCTTCATCATCAACGCCGTTGCTGCAAACCTGATCAAGGCAATCCACATCAGTACCAAGCCATGTATACCCGCCTGCGATGCATGCTGCTTGTGTATCTGTTATATGGTCGCTGCAGCATCCGTAAGCGTCGCAAGCGCCGTCACAGTCATTGTCGTGCATATCCTGACAGCCATTATCAATGATATCAGGATCTGTCAGATCATCTCCATAATAGCTTTCATTCTTTAGAATCCCCACGAATTGGGCTGAACCACTGCTTGTGTTGTATGTAAAAAATGGGTAGGGTTGTGTTTTATAATGGTTGTAATGGCATACATTAGTCACGGTCACATAATCCTCAATCCCTGAGTTATACACGCTTGTAGTAAAGGCTTTACACTCTGTTTCTTCCTGGCATCGGTACACCTTAGCTATGCAGGCCGAGCCTATGCCGCAGAGTGTTTGTGGATCTGCTGGAGAGTCTCCAAGATAGCAGATGCATGCATCTGCGTCAGTGCACTCCCAGTGGATTCCATTATAAGGATCCAAAATTGCCTGGCTACGGCAGTCCTCCGGGTAATAATAAGGGAAGAATGAATGCCTTGCTACACACTCTCCTATGGAAGAGCTTTGGCCTTGAGTGCCGCTAGCATAAACAGGCCAATCAACAACAAGTATATTATTCTCGTCAGAATAGCTTGAATAGCCTACTAGCCCTGTGTAAATAGGTGGCTCAGCTCCAGATACATGATCCCTTGGGCATCTTCCTGGACCGCATGATTCAGTTCCGTCATACTCGCATAGACAGTCTATAGGATTACATGGAGCAGAGCCTGAGCATGAACCCGTAGTTGGAGCAAAACACTGACCGCATGTCCAGGGATCACTTCCCCAGACCTGACAGCTTCCCCATGTGTCTTCGAAGCAGCTGCAGAATGGTCCAGACTGTCCATCTACAAGATTGACGTTAACTATAAAAAGTGACATGCTAATCAAAGCCACTATAACAATCCCGAACTTGTATCCGACGCAACCCCTTGTCATATATGAATATTTCGCTGTCATTACATAAAAATCAAATCAAGAGTAGTTTTTCAGATAGAAAAGCAGGCATGACAGGAATATTAGTATCAGGCAGGCCAAATCCGTGAGTCCTGAGAAGCTTGCTGGATATGTCACATGAACATAAGCTATATCCGAATCCTGAGTCCCGCTATTTTCCAGCATGGCGTCAACCTCAACTGTTTTTAAGCCTGAATAAACATAAGGTGAAACCATGTCTATGAAAAACACCCTTCTGTCATTTGGTTTTACATTATAAACAGTCAGTGTTTTGCCGCCGTTGGTTATGGAATAGTTACCCGAACCTATATCAGCGAATCTTAGTAGATCGGGCGGGTATGTACCGAATATGTCAAGTGTTATGTTCTCTGTCACTGTCTCGGGATTGAGAACATCAACCCTTAGCAGGTAGTTATCACCTAAAACAATATTAAGGCTATGAGTTTTGAAGTTAACAATCCTGCCAAAGAACATTGTTGTGGATATGTTATGACCTGCCCTGTCTGTGGCATTTGCTGTAACAGCGACTGATGTGGCATCTGCAATGAAATGCGTGCATAGACTTTCACCGCCAAATGGATCACCAGGTGAGCAGGATGTGCTTCCTGAGTCCCCATATGAATTCCAGCTAATCCCATGTACTTGCACGCCTGAAATCGAATCCGTAGCAGTGGATACTATATTCAACCCGTTTCCGATGAAGTTAACCTCAAGGTTTATATCTGGTTGTGTGTGATCTATTGTCGTGTTACCATAGACCCATGAACCTGTGTTTCCTGCACTGTCATTTGCCCTCACCCTGAACTCGTAGGTAACACCCTCCTGTGGCTGCAGGGGATACTGTGGCCCAAAGGTAAGGTTTTCTATGAGTATGCAGTCTGTTTCATTGCCATCGGAATCGAATATGAAGGGATCCCAACTGCCTCCATTATTCCTGCGCATGTTATAACAGTAGAGCCCTGAAGTCTCCTCAAAGGAGCTCCAGTTAAGTATGAAGGCGTTGTTAGACGAATCGCCTGCCCAGAATTTAGATGTGTTGCTGACCCACTCCCCGAAGTTCTGGCCTTCCTGGAACGTTACTACAGGAGGCATCCCATCTATGGCTGTTGTTTCTTCTGCAGACCATCCGCTTGAATTTCCTGCAATATCAGAAGCGCTGCATCTAAACTTATACACATTGCCTTCAGTAAGGGAGCATACTCCTCCTTCTGGTGGGGTGTTGCCTTCGTAATCACATGTTATGGAAGGGTCTAAAAAATCAAGCCAGCTGCTTCAATCATGAACTTGTACTATATAGCTAGTTATACCGAAATTATCTGTTCCTGTCCAATTAAGAAATAATGGATCCCCTCCCCACGGTCCTAGGGATGTGACCGTGCAGTTGGGCCCCTGCCAATCTACACTAAACACTCTTGAATCTGCATCAGTATCTACACCATTGGATACGCGTGTAGATATATTACACATATTAATTCCTTGATCTCTACAGTTGTTCCCTTCCCCAACTGTCAGGCTTATATCAGCATTGCAGGTTCGTGATGTCCATGCCACTGTCTCTACGCCATTACTCTTCACCATGTATTCACACGTGTTTGCATCTGTGTCTGTAACACTGACTAAAAAATCCCCTGAGTGGAATGAAGAGGCTGGTGGGTTTGTTATAGCAGTTGTTGGTGGGTTTGTTGGTCCTGTTGCATCACAACAGATCTTGGTATTATAGGCATTACAGTCGCCAACATGCGCATTAGTGTCTCCTGAAATTGATGCTAAACAAATATACCCTCCAGTACATCCTCCATTCTCGTATCTGCAATCTGCTGAAGTGGCGGCTGCTATACATACATCATTTACGTAGTTTGATTCTGTATTCTTTTCTGCATGCGCATTTGTCACGCCAGATAGTCTGAGAACTACATCATAGTTCCCATTGCATGCATTGTTCAGACCATCTACACCAGAACAGCACACATAGTTGTTGTAATTGGACCCTGTTATTAGCTCTGCATGCGCATTGCTTGTGGATGACATCTTGAATATCTCTACATCGCCCGCACAGTCATCTGTTCTGACTGTGCATGTAAGGGCAGCATGAGCTGAGCTGGGGATTAACAGGAAAAAAACTAGGCTAATTAATACCAACTTACCTGAAATCGCATGAAAAGGAGTGTTTGTCACCATTCTATCCGCATTTATATTTTGTATTTGCGCCTTAAATTAAGACTTAAAAGACCCTGAAGCCAATTAATTAACATGCAAACTAAATCACGACATCTGATTTTCATCTTCTTAACTGCAGTAGTAATCGGTGGTATGGGTTATGTAATAGCACAGACACCTTCTGAATTTGGACATCCGCCTAGCCAGATAGGTCCCGGGACCTTCTATGGTGGCGGTGATTATATCTTCCCGGCAACAAGTAACCTGGTTGTTCAGGGCAATCTTAACGTGAATGGAAATATTGGCGTTGCAGGTAAAAACAATGTAGATGTCCATTTCCCAGATGGGTTGGATGGAGAATACAAAAATTTGAGAATATCATCATCTGAAACCTATACAGTCCCTATGGGTAAAACCCTGTACATAATGACGGCAAGCTCACAGGCCACTAGCGATCTGAAGATTACAGGTTCTTCATATTATCATATTTCCGGTCCCAAAGGCATATCATTTGAAAGCCCTTTTATAGTTCCTGGAGGCGAGACTTTGGACGCACCGAATACCATGTACTTGACAGGGATTGAGGTTGATACATCAGTGACACCGAAAGCCTTCATGCTTAGTACTGGTACCAGCTATACTGTTCCGGTAGGAAAAACCCTTTTCATACACACTATCTACGCTATCGATGATTGTGATATAACAATTGATGGTAGCCGCTATTTTCATGTTTTAATGGGCAGTGATTCTCTGGCGAATCCGCTTGTTATTAAAGGAGGCCAGATAGTAAGCTCTAATCCAGATCCCGTATATGTAACGGGCTACGAAAAATAACTATCTCAAGGCTATTCCAATTCTCTGCAACACCGTTATGTTGGACAGTATTGCAAGCAGAACGACTACGTAAGCCAGGTAGTATATGCTCAGCGATGCTAGGAATATTCCTACAAGAAGTATTATCATCCTGTCTGTTCTCTCAATAAGGCCTCCTTTTATCTCTTTCTTCGTAAGATCCTTTTCCTTGGCAGCTGCCTTTACATAGGTGGTCATAATTGAACCAAAGAAATACAGGAAAAGCCAGATAGAGGCAGGAAAGAATATCATTGGAAGTGTTATTACTAAAAGGCCTAGGATTAATATTGCCTCCACGTACCTGTCCACAACTGTGTCCAGGTAGGCTCCCTTAGTAGTAGATTTACGTGTGGCTCTGGCCACAGAACCATCCACGACATCCAGGAATATTGTTATTAAGACGAAGATGCCTGCGAGCAGGAAGCTGTATTGTGTTATGAAATAAACGCTTATCACAGCGAAAACCAGGGACATGAAAGTCCATTGGTTAGGTGTCAGACCCAACTCTGAGAAAACCTCGCCAATCCTAATGGAGAGGCTCGAAAACTTATCCCTGTTTTTATACAATGTCATTTAACCACTTTCTCAAATCCAAATTCAACGGATTTCTTGTCAAACTCTATCTTACCCTTTGGGTACTTGAGGTTTCCAAATACAACTGTTCTTGCTCCAACACCTCTAAGTAGCTCTTTCTCAAACTTCTTCAAAAGTGTTTCTGTGCTTTTGTCTGATTTGAAGTAGATTTCTATAAGATCGTGAACATTAAAGCCTTTTTTCTTTCTGGTCTCCTGCACGTGCCTAATAAGCTCTCTCAGTAAAGCCTCATCCTTCAGGACATCACCAAGAGCCACTGTTATTCCATCCTCTTTCTTGATCCTGCCTGTTAACTGTTTTTTATATTTCACTGCCTTTACATTAGCCATCACACGAAGTGTGGGTTCAAGAGCCTCGACGACTTCATCCATCCTGTCTCCTGATATCACAAGCTGAGATACAGGCCATCTAAGCTTGATCTTGAGGTCCTGCCTTAAAGCACCTGCAAGCTCTATTATATTTTTCACAGCAGACATGTTTTCTTCTAGTTTTTGATCCATGTACTTCTTGTCTGGTTCTGGCCAGGAAGCCTGATGAACAGAGGTTCCATACATATCCTGGTATATATTCTCTGTTATGAAAGGGCAGAATGGTGCTAGTATTCTTACCACCCTTTCCAGGACATATCCAAGAACAGCCTGGGCTGCCTTTTTATCTACATGCTGGTATGACGGTGAAACCCTGTCCCTGATAATCTTTATGTACCATCTAGAAAAGTCATTCAATATGAAGTCCGCAATAGATCGTGAAGCTTTATGAAAGTTAAAGACTTCAAGGTTCTCTGTCATCTCTTTAATCACACTATTCATCCTTGCAAGAATCCACATGTCTTCGATGTTCAACTCCTTAGGAAGCTCTGTTTTATCTGTATATGTCTTAATGAACAGATACGTATTCCACATCACATTCAACACCTTGTCCAAATCCTTTGCTCCTTTGTAGCTAAACTTCTGTGTTTCCCATGGTGGATTGTCATGACATGAGTATAACCTTAACAGATCCGCTCCTAGTTCCTCGTATGCATCCTTTGCCATAACAACATTACCAAGAGACTTGCTCATCTTTTCTCCCTTCTCATCCAACGTCCAGCCATTCATGCATACGGTTTTGTATGGTCTCTTACCAAAAACTGCCTGCCCGCAAACCATTAATGTGTAGAACCAACCTCTTATCTGATCCTGAGATTCATCTATTAAATCAACTTCCCACAACTTCTTGAATAAATCCTCATTCTGGAATGGGTAACCCAAGGATGCCCATGGAGATATGCCTGAATCAAACCAAACATCCATGATATCCTTAACACGCTCCATTTCGCCCCCACATTTACATTTCAGCTTGATCTTATCCACAACATTCTTGTGAATATCAGTGTTATCATCCACACTCTTTGTTGATTCCTGCGCCAGCTCCTTTCTAGAACCAATCACCTTCTTGGATTCACATTTTGTGCATGCCCATACAGGTAACGGGATTCCCCAGTATCTCTGCCTTGTGATTGCCCAATCAGGAGCGCCATCAAGCAGGAGGTCAAACTGCTCCCCACCAAATTTTGGAAGCCAGTTAACAGACTTGTTTTCTTTCATCATATCACTTCTGATCTTGTCTACATCCAAAAACCATTGCTTGCTCATCCTGTAAATCAGGGGTGTCTTGCATCTCCAGCATAGTGGGTATGAATGTGTAACTCTGCCTACATGAAGCAGCTTGTTATCCTTCTGTAGGTCCTCTATGATTACAGCATCTGCTTTTTTTACATACATACCCTTGTACTTCCCGACCTCCTCTGTGAACTTGCCTTGATCGTCTATAGGGGATAGGAATGCAAGCTTGTAATGCTCGCCAACCTTATAATCCCCAAGCCCGGGAGCTGTATGAACCAGGCCTGTTCCCGTATCCATTGTTACAAAATCGTCAAACTCATCCTTTTTATCACCTGCAATCTTTGACGCTGCGCGCTTCTTCAGCATCTTGATTGACATGATCACGTAGTGGAACTTCTTATCCATCTCCTTCTGGATATCAACATCTACAACGCCTAAATACTTCATTCCTTCAAGCTTCTTTCCCTTAAACTTCTCAACGACTGTGTACCCTATATCAAGATCAATCAGGATCTCAAGCCTCTTCTCAGCAAGTATGAACTTCTCGCCTGTCATCACCTCTATCTTGACATAATCCTCCTTTGGATGTGCAGCTATGGCCACGTTGCTTGGAAGCGTCCAGGGTGTGGTTGTCCAGACAAGCAGATACGTGTCATTCTCACCTTTGACAGGGAATTTGATAAATATGGAAGGGTCTTCCACGTTCTTGTATGAATCCGTGACTTCATAACCTGCAAGAACAGTCTCACAGTGTGAACACCAGAATCCCGGCTTATGACCCTCAATCAGGAGCTTCTTCTCATACATCTGTTTTATGCTCCACCATCCGCTTTCAAGATAATAATTCTTGTAAGTCATGTAAGGTTCTAGCCATCCTCTCCATGCACCCACCTTTTTGTACAAGTCCATCCAAACAGGCTTGTTTTTCTCCGCGAGCTTCTTGCATTCTTCTATAAACTTGTCCACACCAAACTTCTCTATGTCCATCTTGGATTTGATTCCAAGCTTCTTCTCGACCGCATTTTCTATAGGCAGCCCAGAACAGTCGAATCCAGGCTGGAACCATACAGCATGGCCTTGCATGTACTTGAATTTACCCCACACATCCTTGAATGTGGTGGTTTTGATGTGCCCCACATGCGGATCATAATTCACATAAGGGGGGCCATCAAGCAGGTAGAACTTAGGCTTCTTCTGATCAAACTCCACGATCTTCTCAGGCGTACCAGAATCCTTCCAGTACTTCTCCACATTCTTCTGGATCTCCTTCGGGTTGTAGGGCGTCATAACACTCTATTGGACGTCTGTTTTTATAAAAAGTATGTTTATGAGAAGTAATCTTTTATTTAAGTGGATCAGGACCGCCTATACAATAGTGACAGAAATTCTCTCTTGGCTCATTATATGATGAAAACATGCCGTCTTTGCTGATATAATAATATTCATCTACGTATTTTGAGTGTTCTGACATCATTTTCACATCTTCTCCGCTTTCTCTCCATATGAACTTATCATCAGGAGGCATATCAATACCATACAAACATCCTCTGGGAACACTATCCACAAATCCGCCTATTGGAGGTGTTGCTGAAACGAAATAAACTTTTTTTGCTCCTCTTTCTTTACACTTCATTGCAGCATCCTCATTAACATTGCCTCTGACTACGCTATCATCTACTATTAGAACAACCTTATCTCTCAGGTCAACATCATCTCTCACATATAAATTACCCTGTATGGAATTGACCCTATCTGTTTCTGAATCGTTGATAAAAGACCTATCAGCTGTCATCTTGTAAAATATTTCCGTTGTTTCTATGCCTACTCCCATGCCATAACCCTTAACTATGGAATAAGGTGTCGTAGGTACATACGTTATAATATCTACATCATCAGGATGGAATTCTTTAGCTAACTGATTTCCGAGTTTTCTTCTTATGACTTTTACAGATTCTCCTCCCAAATGGGTTTGCCAGTGACAAAGATAATTTCTTTCAAAAAAACAGTATCTTTGCGGTGAGTCAGTGATCACATCTTCAAACCTAAAACCATTAACATCTGAACTTATATAAACTATACTTCCAGGCCTCAATTCTTCTTCTGCATGACCTCCTATTGCGTATATGGCTCTGTCTTCAGATGCGACAACAAATCTTCCTCTTCTCTCGCCTGTAGCCAAAGGCCGCATGCCGTGCCTGTCTCTTAGCGCAACAACCTCTTTTTTATCGGCATCCATGATTGCAACAGAATATGCTGCAGGTATTCTTCTTATAATCCCATCTGCGCCGATATTTTCATAAAGCCTAAGCATCTTCATTGTGTCACTTTCATCTCCTGTCTGAAATTCCTCTCCTACTAACGTGCCATTATGTACACCCGCTATGCGGGCATTCCTGACTATCATATGATTATCATGATTTGTTATATCACCTCCAATAAAATGCGGGTGTGCGTTTCTAACGTCTCTCTTTGCACCGCTCGTAGAGTATCTAACGTGTCCCATGTAAATTCCATTTCTTCTTTCCCCAGCACGTAAAAGATGACCTAAATAATGATCCTTAAAATCCCTTACCCTTCCTAGCCATTTTACTATGTCAATCCCGTCGTCATGTTTTATAGCTACACCTGCAGCTTCTTGTCCTCTGTGTTGCAAACTTACTAGCCCATTATACACATCTTCAAATTCATGTGCCACTATTATTCCACATTGGTCTCGAACTTCACCCATATTGAAGAATGAAATAGAAACAATTTAAATTCTGCTGTGAAGTTCAATACATGTTGGCTTTAGGTGTAGAGTCCACTGCGCACACATTTGGTATTGGGATTGTGGAAGATGAGAAGATACTGGCTAATGTTTGGGATATGTATACAACTAAACCTGGACAGGGTATTATACCAGTAGAGTCGGCAAAGCATCATGTAAGGGTGAGCCAGGATGTGCTTGACAAGGCCCTTGAAGAATCCGAGATAACAATGGATAATGTTGATTTGATTTCATATTCATACGGTGCTGGCCTTCCCCCATGCCTCAAGGTGGGAATGGAATTTGCACGGGAGCTTGCTGTTAAATTCAAGAAGCCTCTTGTTCCTGTATGCCATCAGGTGGCTCATATAGATGTGGGCAAGCTGTTAACAGGTTCCAAGAGTCCTGTCGTGCTGTTCACATCTGGTGCCAACACGCAAATACTATCCTACGCAGATGGTTTTTACAGGTGTTTCGGGGAGACAATGGATATAGGAATCGGAAATGCGCTGGACAAGTTTGGACGTGGTGCTGGACTGGGATTTCCTGCAGGACCCAAGATAGAGGAGCTTGCATCCATATCTGAAAAGTATATAGAGCTGCCTTATGTGGTTAAGGGTATGGATCTCAGCTTCTCAGGCATAATCACTGCAGCTCTGAAGAAGCTTGAGACGCACAAACTGGAAGATGTGTGCTTCTCCCTGCAAGAAACCCTGTTTGCCATGCTGACAGAGGTGACAGAGAGAGCTATGGCGCATACAGAGAAGCAGGAGCTGCTTCTGACAGGCGGTGTGGCTGCAAACAAGCGACTTTTCTCCATGCTTGCCCAGATGTGCAAGGAGAGGGGAGCCAAGGTATACAATGTTCCCAAGGAGTACGCAGGGGATAATGGAGCCATGATAGCCTACACAGGCCTGCTTGCATACGAGGCAGGTATAAGCGTGGATCCGGAAGAAGCTGATTTTAATCCACGCCTACGAACCGACCAATGGGAAGTTAAGTGGTAACCAATAATAAATCTTAATACAACTAAGATTCATGGGAATCAATCTTAAGGATCTTGTGCAGGTAAAGGAGATCAAGCTGGAAGACCTGACAGGCAGGACCATAGGTGTGGACAGTTATAACATATTGTATCAATTTCTTTCAACCATACGCGACAGGTTCACTGGAGAGCCTCTGAGGAACTCCAGAGGTGATATCACTTCACACCTGTCTGGCATGTTCTACAGGACTGCGAAGATACTTGAGGCTGGTATAATCCCTGTGTTTATTTTTGACGGGAAGCCTCCTGATTTCAAGAAGGCCTTGATAGAGGAGAGGATCAAGATCCGTGAGCGTGCCCGCGAAAGATGGGAAGAAGCGCTGAAGAAGGGTGATGTAGAGGAAGTCCGCATAGCTTCGCAAGGAGCTGTGAGGCTCACGTCTGATATGCTCGATTCTTCCAAGAAGCTTCTTGACTCCATGGGTGTAAATTGGATGCAGGCGCCAAGCGAGGGTGAGGCGCAGCTAGCTGTGATGGTATCCAAGGGTGAAATATGGGCTTCTTCGAGCCAGGATTGGGACTCTCTGTTATTTGGGGCCACCAAGCTGGTAAGAAACCTAACCATAACAGGCAGAAGAAAGGTACCGAGAAAGGAAAGATATATCATGGTTAACCCGGAGATTATAGAACTTGATTCTGTTTTGTCTAATCTGGATATTACACAGGAACAGCTGATAATTCTGGGCATGCTTGTAGGAACTGATTACAATCCGGGGGGCGTGAAAGGTGTAGGACCTAAGAATGCATTGAAGGTTGTGAAGGAGGAAAAGACATTGGAAGGGGTGCTCAAGAAGGTGAAGTGGGAATCTGACAACCCGCCAGAAGGCATATTTGCCTTTTTCAAGAACCCTCCGTACGAGCCGTTTAAGACGGAGGAAAAGACCCTGGATCCAGAAGGAATCAGAAGAATACTGATAGACGAGAATGATTTCTTGGAAGAGCGTGTCGGTTCCACTATAGACAAGCTTCAAAAAGCAAATGAAGAGAATAAGCAGTCCAATCTAGGCAAATTCTTCGGAAAATAAACCCTTTACGAGAGCTATCGCTTCTGCAAAAGGTTTAATCCAAAACTAGCATTTTAAGAGAGATGTTAATATTTTAATACTTATTCGTAAGAGATAATATACGCAGAGATGACCGAGTGGCTAGTCGTTGCTTGTAAAGGCATGACCTGCAAAGGTAGTCGGCTGCAGTTGGTATGAAGAAGCTTCGGCTGATGTCTTGCGGATACCGACGCACGGGGGTTCAATTCCCTCTCTCTGCTTTATGCGCAATAAGAATTAAGGTCTATGGTGGCAGATACGGACTTTATAAACGAAAAGAAGGAAGAAAAACAGAGATGTACAGTTGTTGCCTATCTTCCAAGGAAATTGCGTATTTGCTCTCTCAACCATTCAGCCTTTGAATTGTATCCAAAATCCTTGAGTTTTGCTTCAAAAGCCTCATGAATATCCTTTTCAATCTGGGCTTTGATTTCGAGTTCAATCTTTGGCATAATATCACCTCCTTTTGGATTATCCAAATTGTCATTCAAATCATAGTCTATTTATAAAGAGGTTGTCAAAAATATATCTAATAAACGACTATTTTTGTCAATTTAAAAGCGTTCTATTTATAAAAGAGTTGTCAAAAATAGAAAGGTTTAAATATATATTAAGCATAATAGTAAGTATGGCAATCTTCGATATAAGCCAATTAGCAGAGCAAAATCCTTGGTGGGTAGACAAGAATAGCATCCTGAAAGATTATAAGATTTCAGGTTTATCTAAGTTAAAGTTTCAATGGGATCCGAATATCAGGCACTACATAAAGCTAGATCAGGATGTTATCTACACTATCAGAGGACCAAGACAGGTAGGCAAGACAACTTTAATCAAGATAATTGTCAGAGATCTCTTATTAAACAAAAAAATTAAGCCTGAGAATATCTTTTTCTGGTCATGTGAAAGAAATGATTCAAAAGAGTTAAATCAGATTTTACAGACATATTTTGACTGGCGGTTATCTTCTGGAAGTGACAGAAAATATATTTTTCTTGATGAAATCTGTGCAGTTAAAGAGTGGCCGAAGGAGATAATACATTTTGCTAATAAAGGGGCATTTACAAACTGTTCGATAATCCTTACGGGCTCTCATTCCATGGATATAAAACACTCAACTGAACTTATGCCTGGAAGAAGAGGGGGGGAAGAAAATAATCCATTAGATAAAATACTACTGCCTATGAAATTCTCAGAGTTTGTAACTTTGCTATGGCCAGAATTCAAACAAAAGATGTTTGACATGAACCTTTTCAAAACAAATGATAGGAAAAATAAGATATTTGAGTTATTTGAAGGTAAAATAAACCAAGATATAACGAATTTATCAATTTATAAAAAGCAACTGGATAGCTTATTTGAAATATATCTTCTTACTGGAGGCATTCCTGCCACAATAAACGAATTAAAGGAAACTGACAAGCTATCTACCCGCATATTCAATGTTTATCTTACTGCAATTATCGGGGACTTGAACAGATACGGTTACAAAGAACATTATTTCAAACAAATAGTAAGAGAAATATTCAATTCATTGTCAAATCCAATTAGCTGGAACAGCTTTACTAAAAGTACAGAAGTCAAATCCCATAACACTGTTCAGGATTACATCACTGCTTTGGAAGAACTTTATATAGCAAATATCTCATATAGGTGCTCAATTCATGATGGCAGAATTCATTCATTCATGAAGAAAGTATACATTCAAGACCCGTTCATTTTTCATGCGTTGTATGGTTGGGCGAACAACAAGAAAGACTACTTTATAAATGCAAAGGCGAACATACTAAATCTGGAAATAAAAAGCAAATTGATTGAAGGGATAGTATACAATCATTTATGTAGATTGTCTTTCTGGCTGAACCCGAAGGACTTATTTGACCCTAAAGACAGCATATGCTATTATGAAGATAAGAGAGGAAAAGAAGTGGACTTTGTCCTTTTGTTTGACGAGAAATTTTATCCTTTTGAAGTGAAGTATCAGTCAACTATTGTAGACTCGGACTTTTTTGCTTTCAAATCGTTCAAGAAAGGTATTCTAATAACTAAAGACGAAATAGGAGTGTATAGAAACTATGTAAAAATACCAGTTTCGTTATTTTTACTATTAATATGATAAGGTGTGTTACAATGGCAGAATATTATTTTGATATTGAAACGTATTCTCCTGGGGAGAAACCTAATCCAGAAACTGACAAAATCATTACGATACAATTCCAACGGATTGATTTGAAGACTGGTAAGCCTAGAGAGAAACTGGAAATATTAAAAGAATGGGAATCATCAGAAAAACAAATTGTTACAGAGTTCTTCAATAGGTTCTTTGCTGATGGGTTAAGTGTTTGAAATTTTCTGATATAGAAGGTGCTGACGCACTCATTACTCGGATTTTTGATTTTTATGAGGATGCTCTGTTTGAAAAGTCAAATCTGAAGTATATTGGAGCGATGCATACAGATATTTCTCACTTCAATGCTTCACTTCTAAAGAAGAAGGGAATTGTATTAACAAACATTCCTGGATACGCAACTGAAGCAGTAGCTGAATTAACAATTTCTGCTTTACTCAACATTTCTAGGCAAACCCATGATGCAATTAATTTTGTAAAACAAGGGGAATGGGGCTTTGAAAAATTCTTGGGGTGGGAATTGAAAGGCAAAACTTTGGGGATCATTGGATTAGGAAGGATTGGAAGCAGGGTTGCAGAAATTGCCCAAGGGTTTGGAGTGAAGATAATTTATTCCTCTAAAGAAAAAAAGCAAGCTCCTTATACATTTGTGAAATTAGATGATTTGCTAAAACAAAGCGATGTTGTAAGTTTGCATTGCAACTTAACTGAAGAAACTAAAAATATTCTAAATAGCACCAACTTAAAATTAATGAAACCGAGTTCAGTCTTACTCAATGTTTCAAGAATGGGACTTGTTGATATGGAGGCATTCTATAAACTCTGTAAAAATAAGCGGGTTTTAGCTTGGTTTGATGAACTCCAAGATGAAAAATTGAGAAACGAATTCAGTAAACTTGATAATGTATATCTGACTCCAGATTATGGGTGGATGACAAAAGAAGCCCAACAGAGAGTTAGGGAAATCACCTTAAATAATGTAAAATCCTTTTTAGAGGGGAAACCAACAAATAACATATTAAACAACATGAGTATATAGCGGGTTTGAATATCTTACACAGCATTTAACTTTTTTCTAAAAGGTTTGATCCAAAACTAACATTTGATTTCTAACCTACACAAACCATGTGAAGCTTATTATTATGGTGTAGAATACGAGGCCCAGGATGAAATATAATGGGTTTCCTTCGCGCTCCTTTGGAAGGGATTCCACGATTATTATGTATAACAGGGATCCTACGACGAAACCAAACAACATGTTATACAAGAATACATGCATATCTATTAGTATTCCCAGCAGTAAACCAAAGAGTGTTGAAAGAGATAGGAAGACCCTGACGATCTTCCTTGTTGTGAGAATCATGTGAATCTCTTTCATTGATACAACACTCAAAGACGTGAACAGAAGGATTGGGATAAATAACAGGATTCCGTTTATTATATCAACCTGCGTTATGTTGATGAGGACAAGACCTATGAGGAAATGGTAAATGAAGAAGAAAACTATATGCAGCTTTTTCAAATCCTTTCTGAGTTGCTTTCCTGATTCATGTTGATATATATACTTCTCCAGTGTGTGAAATAAGGCAAACCCTATCAATGCAGAGAGGATTGCCATTCGTGTCATAAAAAATTCGCCTTGATATAATTGAGGGAGCATATGAAGGATCATATATGTTATAAAAATCCCACCAGTAAAAGAGATGATCTTCATGCGATTTGGATCATGTTTTAGCTTGATGCGCTGGCTGACATAATGCGCTATAACCAGGATCAATCCAAAAAGGATTGACAGCTCAACCAGACCTGCCATGTTATATTATTTATACATCCGATTATATTAATTATCTATGGTGCTCGATAAGCTGAAAGGGAAGAAAAACACGATTTTTTATTTCTTCTCTGGGAAGGGTGGTGTCGGAAAAACGTCCATGTCAGCAGCCACGGCTCTCTGGCTGTCACAGGTGAAGAAAAAGAAAACCTTGATAATATCCATAGATCCCGCGCATTCTCTTGCAGATTCTGTTGACACAAAGG
>Ga0066639_10000507_pt1 | contig 33974 bp, 25 predicted proteins | sample CryGeyCG2114_010_2_FD_59504 | JGI IMG/M metagenome (GOLD analysis project Ga0066639, IMG submission 59504) | Groundwater microbial communities from aquifer - Crystal Geyser CG10_big_fil_rev_8/21/14_0.10 | ecosystem: Environmental > Aquatic > Deep subsurface > Groundwater | place: USA: Utah...
CACTGAATACTAGCATCTTCAAAACTCCTGCTATGATAAGGATAGCTCTGCGTCCCCGTAGGGAGCGACCCCTCGCGACGAGCTGGATGTCTTAAATGGAATGAGTTTTGACCTGATGATGCTAGTATCTGAAAAGCATTTCTACAGAGCCTATGGGTTTGGAAGAAAAAGAAGGAAAAAAATACTCACCTATTAAGTTCATGCTCTAAGAAAGATTTGATTTCAGGAATCTTTACACCATATAATTGCATTTCACGGTTAGTTTTAGCGAAAGATTCTTTCCAACTACTGCAGGTTCCGGTCGCATCCCAATACCAATCGATTGAACTGGGCAGGGTGATGGTTCTCTGTGGATTATAACCAGAGATGCAAAGAGTGTTACGATCAAGCAAACTGAGATGGTATAACGGTATTACTACATCTCCATCAGGGATGCCTAATTTTTCACCCATCTTAACTATTTTTTCCATGCCTTCCTGGACGCCAGCTGAAGCAAGATCTTGCTCTAAAAATACGGCCCGATCATAATTAGCGAAAGTCTCCTTGATATCATCCAGATTAATGGTGCCAGCAGAAAGGATAAACATCGTACCATAATGACAAGTCCGCCAATCATTCTTGCTGGCATAAGAAATGATCTTCCCTTTAACCGAAGGAAAAGCTAGACCTACATCTTCTTCATATTTTTTTACAGGAGCCATCACTTTATCAGCCTGGTTGAAAATTTTTCCTCCATCTTCGGTGTCGGCGAATCTTCGCTGCAGATTTATTACCACTTTCAGTATATCCCCCATACTTTGCTGTGCTAAAGATAAAGCTGTAGAAGTCCAAGTAGCATTACAGGAAACTTGTTTAGCTCGTGGAAATCTCCCATAACCTGTTTCACCAACCCCCCTAGGAATGGAGGCATAAGCATTGAGACCAAATCTTTCTTCTAAGGGAGTACCACCTTGCACTAGTAAAGGAACACCTGCAGGATGGAGGTTATGGTCAAAATTGCTGACTGTTCCTTGTTTATGACCAACATCAAAAACAGCAGCAAGATCAATTGGATCAAGATCACTTACTTTTCCTGCGACCTTGAAACCGGATTTTTCAGCTTCCTTAATCCTGCTATTTAGATCAGGTCCATCAATCAAATAAATATCTCGACCTTGGAAATCGATAGGTTTACCAGTTATATCCTGCTTCATACCACCAGAGAATTTAGCGGGGATATAAACGATACCCAGTGAAAAAAGAATTTCAGAAATACGTCTTCCAAGGCTGCCGTCCGCGCCCATTACCAGGGCTGATTTAGAATGTGCCATGAGGAAAAGATTTGCTGGAGGGTTTTTATAATTTGTTTACTAACGGACTAGATTAAAAATTCATGTAGAGTAGTTATCCTAAATCATCAACGCCGTGTTCAGAGAAAAGTCTTAGGTGGTTTATTATTCACAAATGTAAAGCACGCTTTCCACCAAACCAACATTGGTGTTCAGGAAGAAGGACCCGGAAGTGTCTCGTTCGGTTTTTCTACTTAGACAGCCGCCATTTTCAGAAGCAACGTTAACCAGCACGTCCCCTGTGGAAACCAGTTTAGAAATATATTCATATTTTTTATTCCATTGACCGAGAGTTGAGTTTAAAAGATCAGTGCTAAGATCTGCAATAAAGTCGCAGCTGTATTTTCCATTGCAAAGATGGGTAGATGAACCAAAAACTTTGTAGCCGGCACAATCTTCGAGCAGATCTTTTTCAAACTGCAGACCATAACAATTGGTTTCTTCAATTGTAGTTTTCATCATAGCAGCCATCGTTGAGGAAGCTAAACCTTTACGAGTGAATATTTTTTTCTGTGGCTGCTCATTGAGCGCGAATTGCGCCAAGAAGAGCATCCCTAAAGTTATCAAAATGACAATAACAACTAGCCCCATCATCTCCATCTGCGCTTTCTTGCTGAAAATCATGAGAACACTCTCACCTCAATATAACCGAAACCATAGACAGGGTCTGGTGTCTCTTCCCTTAAAGAGACGGAAAAATAAGTTGGTTCTTCACGGGTAGCGTTAGTTTTAATTCGTTCATATAAAATCCAAGAACGATCATCTGGATAGACTTCTTGCACGGTAATCCGCGCATAAGAAAAAATGTTGAAATAATAATCAGTTAGATATTTTCGAAAAGTTTCGTTGGCAGTTCTTAGCTTCATCAGATCAAGACAATGATCTTCCGGTTCAGCTTCACCTTTACTACAAATTAACTCTGGAAGGAATAACGCTTTCGTCGTGGAATCAATGGCTTCTTTGGCTAATAATTCTTCCTGCTTCTGAACAAAAGAGGATTGAGAATAGCGGGCATAAAAAATCAGCCCAAAAAGAATCAGAATGAAAAATATAAAGATTACAGCGATGGTTTCCGTCATCCGAGCTTGAGCTTTTCTTTTCATTTTTTAACCTAATATAATCTGATGCAATGGCTTTCCCAAAGTTGGTTGTCTAAAGTTTTTATCCGCGTAGCAGTTTTGATCATATCAATACAGGAATAAGCATAGCGGCAAGATTGAGCCTGGGTCTGCAAAGTTAACAAGCTTGATCTGAGATTATCCTGCGAGCTAAGCAAGACTTTACAAACACCACCAGATTCAGTGTAAAAATCATTAATCTCTTCTTCTTTACCACTATAGACTTCGGTAACATACTGCAGACGGTGAAAAGCTTTCTGCATATTACACCAATAATTATCGGCATCCGAAGAGAAGATAGCACCATACTTAGCTGCATCTCTCTCTCCACCAAGAGAAATTAAAGGAAGCGGACCATCTTGATTACTTAAGACCCATTGTCCTTTATTTTCTTGATAAAAGTTTATGCCCCCTGCAGTGAAAGTGACAGCAGTGGCAGAACTATCAATAAGGTTGGTAGGAACAGGACCGGAAACGATAAGATTACCTTGTAGGTCGACCAGACGTAAAAGGATGCCAGAAGTGGCTTTGACTTCATTCAAAGAAGAGATAAATTCAGTATTGATGTTTAATCTGGGACTTTCATCCGCAGTGGAATTAGTGAACTCACGGATAAAATCATTATCAGCCCCCAGCAAATAATATTTAGCGTTAGCGGGAATGATGTAGAGGAAATCAATTACTTTATAGGGAAAATTGTAGGGGAGACTCCACAGAATCAGCCCAGTTGTCTGAACTTCGGCTGGAGCGAAAATTGGATCAATGGCGTTCTGGATGCTTTGTCCCTGCCCTTTAATCCCTAGCTCGCCGACACGATCCTGGCAATTGAAGAAGAGAGTATAGCTAGATAACCCCGAAGTATCAAGGAAAACTTTAGTCTGAGACGAAACACCAGCAGAGGTGAAGATTGAATCCAAGATGCTTACTACATCTGTAGCCAAGTTCTGCTCAGAAACAGCTTTCTGTTTAATCACTAGACCAGCGAAGAAAAGCAAGATGACAGCACCTGCTATTAAAATATAAACCCAGTTGAAAGTGATCTGTATCTGTCCACTTTTTTTCATTCTTTTTCGGTTTGCTATTTTTAATTTATTTTTTTAATTCATTATGTTAAACTTTATTATGATGATCTATTCAGAGATTTCTGTATGGTCACCTTTTCCTTCTAAAGTAAAGGAGAAGGAACCTTGCCGGATTGGCAAGCAGAGGTAGCCTTGATTTTCTCCCGATAAGGAAATCTTATAGACTTTGATAGGTGGCTGACCTTCAACAGCAGGTGTTAAAAAAACGTTCTCATCAACAGCAGAGTAACCATGATTTTGCGGATTTTTCCAAGCTTCTTGCCAGACCTCACAAGCGTAATAATCTTTTTCGCACAAGGATTGAAATTCAGTAGGAATGGTTTGAGGGTCTAAATCAAGGTTGACAAAACAAATCTGGGAATATTTTGTTGGTGTCCGAATGTCTAGATTACGAATTGCTCCATATTCGGTATAAATCTTTTTCACATCTGTCTCAAGATTATTTTTGAACTGAAAAAATTCCACCGCCTCCCCTTTGTTCTGAAAATCGGTGATCATCTTATAACCAAAAATCATGATTAGAGCAAAAGTGATGGCAGCAACAATATAGATAAAAATCTGACCGATGGCAATACCTCGCTGGTTCATTTTTTTTCTTTCCTCTTTTTACTAAGATCTCTCAATTTAGAAAAGATATCTTTAGCCTGCTCTTTAGTTACCACTTTTTCAATTTCCTTATCTTTGGTCTGCTGGGCAATATTTTCCAACTTATTGAAAATATTTATTTCTTCTTTACGCAAGCCAGGCTTGATTTCTTCCTTATGATCAACATATTTCTGAGACAATTCCTGTAATTTATTCAGGTGAGGTGATTTTCTGCTCAAGGCTTCTTCCACATGCGGAATAACAGGGGAATCTTTTCCGAAAGCGCTGAAGAACAAAGAGCGCTGAGAAGATTTTCTTTTGGAAGTTTCCTGTTTCCTTAACGATTCCCATTTTTGTTCTGAAGATGAGGCAACATTTTTTGGTGTAGCTGGTCTAGCTATTACCGGAGTGTAAGCTTGTTTCATTGGTTTTCTAGCTGCAGGAGAATAAAGATAGTAATAAATCAAATAACCAGTTCCGCCTAAGAGCAAGAGCATACCAAAGATAAACAAGAACCAAGCTCCAGCCTTGCCACCGGCAGTAGTAGGGGGTGAGGGGATTGTTGTTCCTGTTGGAGTAACTTCATCCAGACCGCGCGCTTTATCGATGACACAAGGGTCAGTCCCATCAAGATATTCACGAGAATTGTCACGACCATCTCCGTCATAATCTTCAATTGGATCTGCTTGTCCGTTACTGTTAGAATCCAGCTTGGTGAAATCAAGTTCACAGCCAACAGAATTGTAAGTGTTTTCCCAACTGTCAGGTAAACCATCTTGATCAGTGTCGGGGTTGAGATCTTGCCGCCCTATTGCGGATTCACCATTACCACAACCTTGAGTATCGACAAATTCGCCAGGATTGGTACGTGGACAAACATCACAACTATCAAGGACACCATCACCATCTTCATCAGGTAATTTTATTGTTAGGGTTCCAGTCTTATTGTTGCCAACACGATCAGAGACGGAATAACAGATTACACCATTACTGTCGAAATTCAATTTTTGTCCATTGTAAGGTAAATTACCTAGGCAAACTTCCTCATTAGCGGATTTGCCGTACTGGAAATCCTGACACCCAGTGTCATCAGTGCATTGCAATTCCACCAATAGAGAAGTGCAGGAAGAATTTTCCTGAGTTTTTACTACAGGAGAAAATTCATCAGTCTCGCAAGAACTCTGATTTTTGGTAGTGGCCAAGAAACCTTCGCTAGTTTTGAATTCGCCCCAGTTGCCGGCGGCATCGCCAGCTCTGACTTTGACTCGGTAATTATTACCAATTATCAGGTTGGAACTTATCTTCAAAGGCAATTCGCTGCCAGTTACTGCAGTGGAGACTAAAGTACCAAGACTAGCGGAACTGTTGCCAGAGAAAGAACTGAAAGAACTGTTGCCTAAATCATACAACTCATATTCGTAATTAGTGATATTTTTCTCGTCTGTATTTACCATAATAGAGATACCATCATTGCCACAGCTATATTTTCCATCATCAATTGAAAGTACAGTCGGTTTGGTCAAGTCAATAGTGAAAGTGAATTCTTGTTCTGAAGTTTGATCAGCCATCCGACATTTAAGAGGATAATGGTAATATCCTTCTGTTAAATCACTAAGCAAGGAAGTGTGGGTGCGAGTTCCTGAACCAACCATAGTAATGGTAGCATTTTCATTGTTGTAAGTACATAAAGCATTTTTTGAAGTTATGACGGAAAGTTCAACTGCTGTACTGGCAAGATTATCTCCAGCAGGGTAAACTGATTCTATCCCGCCAAGCTGAGTGTAGTCTACCTTAAAGTTAATGGTTTCTGTTTCTGAATAATCTCCAGCACCATTGGCGCAGGCGATGTTGATGGTATAATCCTTAGTCAAGCCGATAAAGGAATTTATCTTGAAGAAATCTTCATGTTCCAAGGACATAACATCATCTAAACCACCGGGGAAAGTGTAAGGCATTAAATTGTAGTCTGTCTGACCTTGATCGGTATAACGGCAGATCGATTTGTCATCGGTCTTGACGAATAAATTTATCTGGTTGCCTTCAATTAAAGGGTTAGGATTGGCGGAAGCGGAAGTTATCCTAGGAGCACTAGGGTCAAACTCCAGATTCAACTTCTTTTCTGGACCTACTTCACCACTAGCATCAAGACATTTCACAAAGATTTCTTTAGTTCCACCATTATTAGAGAAGGCTGAGCTACCCACAGATTCGGGGAATCCTTCGATAATGTAACGACCATCGTTATCAGGAGAAAGGACTTTGAAGGCTGGTATGTTGTCATAGTTGAAATCGCTGATAAAATCGTAACGACATTCGCTCGTCGGAATCTTGGTGTAAAATTGGATGGTGAAATTCTTTTCGTTGCTTATTCCCCAAGTTTCTCCAAGATAATTTTTAGCTAAAGGTTTTTCCAAGACTATGCCAAAACCTTCAATGGAGATGAAACCACAAGTTATCTGTGGGAAAGGACTAGCTGCAACATCGGTTGAATAATAACAGATTTTAGTGGAATCTTCCAATGTTAAAGGAGCTGTATATTGTTGATAACCTGGATCATTGATAAAAGAACATGATTCACCTAGGCAATAATAAGTCTTGTCACAAGCGAAGCCGTCATCTACACAAGTCAAACTTACAGCGACTGAACTGACAAAAGGTAATTCCCAACCATATTCGCTAGGGCTTTCAGTTCTTGCTCCTTCAGTAAGCATGATGGAAGTAGGAGGAGGAGTGAAATCAATCACGAAACTGAAATAGTCTTCATATTTCTCACCAGTGTCAAGTTCGGTGCAGATCACTTCGTAGCGACCGGTATAGTCGGCTTCAATGAAACCAGATAAAGGGGAAGTTTGGTGTTCCAAGCCATTGCTATCTGTCTGAAAATCAGCAAACTTACTATTGGAAGAAGTATCCCACAATTCACAGGTTGTACCAACATCGGTAGTTACTTGGAAAGGGATACTGATTTCAGAGATAACACCAGAAATAGCAGGATAGATGATATCGATCTTTGGTTCTAGATCAAAGACGTAACGTTCGCTTTTACTTAATTCATTACCTTGATTGTCAGCGCAGGTGACATTAAGGTCATAGACTACGCCAGGTAAACCAGAGAAAATGGCTTTGTTATTTTCTGGAACCATAACGGTTTGCTGACCGCGTGGATTAAGTTGATCAAGAACAAAGCTGCAAGAAACTGGTTCGGACAATTTCTCCAACCAAACAGTTAGGGTAGTTTGCGAACCAAGAGTTAAGTTTTTATGTTTGATCTCAAAATCCGGTTCAATGTTATCGATGTAAAGAGAAGCTATTTGCAAATCTTCCTGATTATGATAAGCATCCTGGGAAAAATATTTCAGGATAAAAGTTTCACCTTCATCATCCGTAGTGATGCTATGTTCAAACAAATAAGCAATAAGGTCAATGCTCACAGATTCACGAGCTGTAAGTTGAGGATAGGCTATTGTTGAAAATTTTTCGAGGGAAGTGCAACGATCAGCCTTTTGCGCATCAGCAGAGGTCAGACAAAATTTGAGCCAGCCCATTTTACCAGGTTGTTGAAGAACGTTTTTGTAATTATCATTGCCAAGGAAAGAGGCCTGCGGATTTGAATAGGAAATTGTATGATCCTCAGAAAGCGTAGTCAAAGGAGGGGTGGTATCAACATGACAAAGAGGATTGCTGGCATCAGCACAGTCGTCTACCTGATCAGCATCGCCATCTTTGATACATTGGTTTCCTACCCAAGCGCAACGGTTCCAGCCGCAACTATCATCTGAACCGCTGATTGTGCCATCACCATTTAGCGTCAAGGGACTGGTTCCTTCACATTCTTGCTGAGTAGCATAAGTATAACAATTTGATTCTGTTGAGGAATAATCACCACAACTTAGACATTCACTTAAAGGTTTTTGATCGGAAGAAAAACATCTACCTAAAGCGGAACAAACATCAGCAGTGCAGTAAAAGTTATTGAAGACTGAAGATTCAGGACCGCAAAGACCGCACTGGTCATCTTGTTCATAGTTTTCTTCAACACAATAACCCACACCGGTTTCGGGAGTTATAAATAAAGAATTTTCTGAATATCCGGCAAAAAGAGAAGAGTAATCCAAAAGATTGTTGTTGGAAGCTCCAGCTATCCAACCGCATTTATCAGTAAGACAGTTGTTGAATTCACAGGCACCCTGACTTTCGTAATCAAAGCAATTAGTGATTTGACTGCATTCCCGACATTGATCGGCAACAGTAGCTGAAGAATCATAAAAACAATAATTGCTGGAAGTGGCTGAAGAAGAACCGCCATAACATTGCTCGGGAGTGGAATAGAGCCCGAAAGGTTCGGCGGAATAAGCACAAATACCAGCATCTTTACAGCTAGCTTGATGCGAACCTTGGGCGGCACAGTAATATTGTGCACCTAAAGCTTGGCAACTGTTAAGATTAACTATTTGGTTAGCATCATTGCACGTTAAAACAACACTAGCATCAGTGGCGCAGAAACTATCCCACTGCCTTGCTTGATCATCATAATGACCCGAGCAGAGTTCATCTCCCAAGGTAATTGCAACAGCTACAGGAGCAGAAGGAAGAGCAGATTCATATTTAGCCATGATGGTGTAAGTATAAGTTTGACCCCAAAGTAAATCTTCTTCATCAAGAAAATTATTTTGCGCCAAGGAAGCTTGATAAGTGGACAAGAGATTAGCCTCACTAGCTTCAGTACCAGAATACTTTTTGATGGTGTAACCGATGACATCAGGACAAGGTCTTTGCCATTGCAGCTTCACGGCTTTCTTCCCCGGCACAGCGAAAGCAGAGAATTGTGTCAGGGGTTGAGCATCGGCACATTGTGATTGATAAGTAAAAAGTTCAATCAAGCCTAAATCTTGATTTTTTAAAGCAGGGGAGATTGTAAAAGGATAAACTGTGGATTGGTAATCGTTGCCTTGGTAAAAAGCAGAGAGGGTGTGGTCTTCCGGACCTTGCGGATCAAAGTAAAATTCAAAGTAACCAGGGTTGTCAAAGCTGGAACGCGGACCTTTGAACAAGCCGTCAACATAGAGATTTACTCCAGAAATTCTTTCCTGAGTATTTTTCATAACAGTATAACCAAAAACTTTGACTTGACTGGAAGGATTGAGAACGAAGGTTGCTGAAGCAGATTGATCTGAAACTATCACTTGCTGCTGTGCTGTTTGATAACCATTAAGAGTTACAGTAAGAGTGTAAGTTCCTAAGGGCAAGTTCTGTAAAATGTAAGAATTACCTAATGAAGATTGACCGCTGATCGGACCTTGCCATGATAAAACTGCCCCCACAGGAGGTTTGTTGTCGCTGAGAGTCAAACTTACCTCAACCTTTCCTTGGCCAAGAGATTTCTGAAGAAAAACTTCTTGAGTCTTATCATCTCCAGATAATAAGGAGATTGAACCAGAATAAGTAGCATAATCATCTTTGGTTACACTGTAAGAATAAACTCCTGGGGCAAGCTGAGTGGTATATTGTTGATTGATATAACTTAGCTGAGGACCGTTGATAATGTTTATTGCAGCTTCAGTTGGTTGATTGCTTTCATCATAAACTACTATTGTCAATTTAGCTGGAGCTAATTCAACCTGACATTGCAGTTGACATTGATCAGGGCTGAGGCCAGGAAGGAAGATGTAGGATCGGCCGGTCTTTAGAGCCAAATCTTCACATTGAAATCTGCCGGTAGCAGAAACGCATTGATTATCTTGACCAGGAATCGTGAAACGGCAACAGCCTTGCTGGCACCATTGTGGGTCATCAGGTTCAATTACTGTTCCTCCTTGAGCTAAACATTGACCTTGATACATCAATTGGTTGCAGTCAATGTTACAAGTTACCGGTTTACACTGTTCAAGTTGTGAACAGTCTTTTGCAACGAAGTATTGTTCCAAGGTGCAATCACCATGTTGAGCGCAATCTTCTTGAGCGATGGTATCAGTGATGCCAGGTGCACAATAATAGGAAGGGTCGGCGTCAGGATAAAAATAACAACCAGAAGTTTCTGCAGAGACAGAGATAATAGTTATAACTAGAAGTAATAGTACTAGGAAAAGGCCTCTTTTTTTTACCATCTATCCTTATTAAATAAATTAATTATACTATATAAAGTTTGCGAGGTCAAAGGCTCTGTCCGGAAAAGAAATTCACTTATTTTTAACAATCCTGTTCAAATCAGCAAAAACGTCAGCAAAATCCTTGGATGGTTTTTTGACATGTTTTGTCATCTTCTGCAGTCTTCGGAGAGAGTGGACCAGCTCTTGATGTTTTTCTTTACCCTCATGTAATCTAGCCAAATGCTGCAGTTTAGAAAAATCATCAGCAGGTGGTAAGGCAAGATCATGCAAGGCTAAATATTCAGCACGGGTATCACTTTTTATTTTCTGTTGGTTTTTAAACTTAATCTTTTTAAGATTCTGCTGGAACTGAGGATTGGAATTAAAAGGTGAAAGCCAAGAGGGCAAGACAACATTATTTTTTCCCGCTGATAAATTCTTAGTTGGTTTTAACTTGCGATTGAAATAATGATAAAAGTAAAAAATAGCAGCAAGCAGGAAAATAAGTACTATGATCCAAGAAGTGGCATAATTCTGCTGTTCGGAAGAGACGGGTACAACTTGCTGAGGTTCGGATATTTTTTCTAAAGCTGGAGCTGGATTTGCTGGTTGCTGATTAGCAATCGTCGAAGAAGATAATTGTTGAGAGCAATAATTAATGCAAGACTGCTGATCAAGATTAGTTGCAAAATTATAATCACCCACAAATTTGTTCTGGGCTTCAACAGCACAGCGCCATTCGTTGGTTGTGTATTGACAATAATCTTGACCTGTATACTGAAAAGAGCAACAACCAGGCGAGCACCGCTGGGCTTCTTCACCTAAAGGTACCTCGCCAGCCGCACAATTGCCAAGGAATGTTTCACGGCAAGTGCTTTTGCAGAGAACTTTCTGGCATTCTGGTAACTCAGCACAGGATTGCGGGGTGGAAAAGATGCTATTGACACAGCCAGGATATAAAGAGCATTCATCAATGGCTTCTTGCGCACTCATCTCAGTGCAATAAAAGGGGCTGTCTTGATAAGTAAAACAATCTGCAGCCACCAAAGGCAAGAGAATTAAAATTAGGGAAAAGAGGATTGAAATTCTAAGATAATTGTTTTTTAGATAATTGTTTTTTTTTGCCATGTTTAACTTTTTCCGCATTGTCCGTTATGCACTTGATTAGAAGGACAGAAATAACACCCAGTAGTGCCATAACATAAAGCCGTGCCTCCTGTATGTGGATCGATGATGACGCTATTGGCTGGTTTGCCCTGGCATTCTTGGTCAATAAGGTCTTGCTCGATTGCTGAGAGACATGAAGAGTATTTGCTATCACCACATAGTATTTGCCCTTGCTCATTTTTTGCTAAAGCAGTTTGTGGAGCTGATCCGCAGACATTGCCACGGAGACCATCACAAGTGTAAATTTTTTTTTCTAACTTAGTCTGGTCTTCATTTCCCACCACTTGACCAAAGCAACCGATATCATCAGGGTAGCAAACTGTTCCAGCCTCAACCAACATACCTTCTGCAGTGCAACAGGTATGAGAATAACTGAAAGGATTCCGACCTAGGATTAAAGGTTTACCAGGTATGAAAGGTAAAGGATTCTCTGGATCGTCAACAGGATTGGTGTAAGATGTGCATTGACTTATTTCTATTTTTTTTGTGCTATCATCTACTTGGTAGCTACATTGCGGATCTTCACCATACTTCACCTCACCGGTTATCTGCAAAGTATTCTCACCGGTAGCGGAGAAATAATCGGTGATACGCTCGCCGTAAGTCTGAATATCAACATTATTGAAATTTTGCAGATCACAACTAGGATAAAATAAACCTTGCTCGTCAACAAAACCACTCTCACCGCTAGTTAAATGCAATTCTTTGTTGCCTAACTTAAAAGTAAAACCAGGAGAAGATGCAGCTTGCGGCAAGCCTGGATAATTGATTTCAATACAGAAGGGGTCTTCTAAGGAAATGATGGCTGAACCATCAACAAGGTTACGGAAATTTACCTCAGGTTTAAATAAAGGATCAATCCTTAGGCGAACAGTTTGTGCGTCATTTAATTCACCATCTGAAGCGGTTACTGTAAAAGTCTTTTGGTTAGTGCTAATTATTTCCTCCGTGGCGATACCACTGAGCGGCTGTTCCAGAGAATTGCCAGTAACAAAACCGGTCAAGACATTAAAAGAGCCAGTAGTGGGAATATCTTCTTCTTGATCATCCATGATGAAGGAATAAGTTATCTCATCTTCATCAGGATCACGAGCTTGGGGGGTGAAAGTTATCTTACCCAAATCATTCTCAGCGCCTTTGACCACCAAGTAATCATAATCTGCATTATCACCGATGCTGCAACGTTCGATGTAATCGAGAGCCGGTTGACGGTTCTGACGGGCGATACGGTAAACGTAATCATTCTGCTGACCATGAATAATGGCATTGCCAGGAAAACGGAAAGTGTAAAGGTCATCACCATAGTCAAGAGTGGTGATTTCTAGCTGATAGGGAAGGTTGCCAAAATAAGATGAGATGTCACGTTGACAATTAAACCAGCCCGTAGTGGAATCAAAATTAGAATTCAGACATGAGGAAGTTTGATTATAGTTGAAATTTCCTTGATCGAGAGTTTCTTTGGTGTAAGGAAAATCAACATACTGCTGATCCCAACGGAGAGGTGAGAGAATATATTTATTCAGATATGTGTAAAATTCGGTGGGGTACAGCAGATCAAATTTTTTCAAACTAAAGTATTCATCGCCACCTAAAGTGAAGGTTATAGGGTATTCAATGCTGACACTGATGCCTTCTTCATTCAAATCAAGGGTGGCCTGCAATTCAGCTGGTTTTATTTCAGCTTGTGAAGAGATATTTGTCTTGGTGAAGTTTTCCACACAAAATACTGTTTGCTTAATAAGATAACGCCGGAGGTCACCAGCGATGTGATCTTTAGTAATGAGGGGGAAACGACCAAAGCTGCCGGTTTCAGGATAGGAATATTTACAGAAAGGATTGTCGTCAAGTTGGTTAAGACAGGGATAGGCGGCAAAATTTTGGTAACTTAAGTTGGTGATGCCATAAAAAACTCTTCCACCTGAACTAGCTGATTCGCCATTTAGGTTTACACCTGTGAGATAAGGAGAAAAACTGGTTATCCCTCCCGCCTGATCACGCCATAAACCACCTTGCTGGCCGAGCAGTAAGAGAGCCTCCTCTAAGCCGTCCTGAAGACAATCTTCAACATAGATACGCAGACCTTCCTTCTCAAAACTTCGAGAGACAAGATCTTCTAATTGACTGTTTAATTGAGATTTTTGGATCTTGCTAACTAGGGCCAGAGTAAAGATAGCGATGAAAAGGATAACTAGACCGACGATCATAAAAATAGTAATTTGCGCCTTCTTACTACTAGCTAAACCTAACCTCTTTTTTTTCATTGATAAGATTAATAATATTATTAAACTTATAAAAGTTGTTAATGGTTCTAGAATAATTGATTATGATGAGATCTAAGATATCCTTAATTTACCTGTTAACTGCGGCCATAAGAAATCCAAACCACGGATTGCTTCAATTCTTTGGATGTCTCCATTTTCGCTGCAGGAGATAAATTTCAAACCAGAAGATGCTTCCAACAATTCTGTCTGTAATTCTGGATTTTTAAGTTTTCCTTCACTGATGTAATCACATAACGGAGTTTGGAAGTTTTCATACTCGATGATCAGAGTTTGATTCTCTGAAGAAAGCTGTTCTTTAATCCCCCTTACTTGTTTACCATTATTTTTAGCTAGATATAAAGAATTGAAGTCCTGTGCTGCCTCAAGGAAACCTTTTTGGTCAGCTAAAGAAGCTTGAGGATTGAAAAGGTTGCGGAAAAAATTAGAGATGGCATCACCAAGGTTGCTGAAGAAACTTGGTTGCAGGTCTAAGTTGTAGAAGACAGCGTTAAATTTTGGTGAATAAGCAATTTTTTGATTTGGAAAATTGCAGTTAAAGAAATCTCCTTCCCCATTACAATCGTTCATCTGTGCTGGAAGATTGGTGTTAATTGCTGCTAGAAAAGAGTTATCAGCAGTTACTGGTTTATTTAAAGTTGTGGCAAAAGAAATACCTTCTTTACTTTTGATTACACAAACATTGTTGATGCAAGCATTTTCGTTGTCTGGGACTAAGTCTCTTACTGCCGGATCGAGGGTGTAACAAGTTTGTAAGGTTTGTGAAGTACTGCCCAATAAATCCCCTTGCGTGGAAGTGATTTGAATTTGGCCGCCAAGCAATTCTTCGTTGTTATAGCTAAGTAAGGCGTCTTGATAATTTGAGCAATAGATGGAATATTGCGCATCATTACCAATAGTATCAAGGATTTTCTCCGCAACAAATTTTGTTCTGCTAGTCCATTGTCCATTATCACAATAATGATCGAAGATGGCTTCTCCATCATTGATGCAGATGGGGTAACCTGTTTCTTGAATATAGAAGTCTGCATAAGTTGCATCAGCAGAAGTTTGAGAGATATCTGAACCTAAGACAAAACATTGAGATGCTTGAGAACAGAAACCTGTTTTTTCGGCGTTCCAATCCATCTTGGGTTGCTGTTTTGTCCATTCTCCAGCAATACAACGATAACTTTCATTCCCCGATATTTCTGTCATAAAGGATTGACTAGACATCTCTCCCACACAGGCGTAGCCGTTCCAACAACTGTTTTGTGGACAGCAGGCAGCAGCTGTTCTTGGATCACCAGGCATTAAATCATTTTGTGAGTTGTAGGAATAATTCGCTAAAATTTGCTCTGTGTTTAAGACTTGCAGCAGCGGTTGTTCAATCGTACATTCATTGCTGGCAGTAAACTGCAAATAAAGATAGATATTGTCATTAACTGGGATGTTTTGGAGATTAGTGGCTTTTGTGATTAGGCCATTTTTGTTGATTAGGTTCACTGTAGCAGGACAAGTTCCGGCCTGAGTGAAAGCTAAATTTAGAGTAGGATCAATCATAACTATCTTCTCGGATAAAGCTTGTTCTCCTGGGAAAAGCTTGAGCATACCTGGAGCAAAGTTGTTATATAATTGAGATGTTTCTTTAAGCTGGTTTCCTGATAAAATTGTCCAGTAAGGTAGATTGGTAATTGAGGGATGATTGAATTCGGCGTTGGAAAGGAAATTTCTACCAGGTAGTATAGTTGATGACTGGTTTAGGACTAAAGTTGCTTTTTCTTCTTCTGTAAGCTCGCGCAGAGGAAAGGTTGTACCAATTGTTTTTTCGGTGGAATCTTCATAATTATAACCAATATAATCTAAAGTTGATTCCTCCCAAGTGTTTAATGTTGTCGTGCCATCTTTGTTTGTACTTATTGCACAAGTATAACCAGCTTTGTAGGTACAGCTGTTGGCTGGAAGAAGATATTTTTCAGGATCTTCAGCAAGAGTGCAGCCATAGAAAGCAAAATCAACATTGTCAGGATCATTAACATGGAGGATCTGTTGGGATACTCTCCTAGCAATAAGGTTACCTTGAAATTCTGGTAACCGCTGACCACTGATTACTGGTTGTTCTCCTTCTGTGTATTTGAAGATTAGATCATAAGAACCACTGTAAGTTACTATGTAAGGAGGTAATCCTGTTAGGGGGAAAATGCAAGTGTCTTGGGAACAGGAGAAAGTCTTCTCAGCTTGTGTTGGTTCTTGACTAATTTCAACCCCTACAACATTTGTTTCAGCAACAACCTGGAAAGTTTCTTGATTTTGTTGCAAGTCTTGAGTTGTTAGAGTCAGGGCATCAACAGTCACAGGAGTCCCATCTTGATTTATTTGCAGAGGAGTGGTATGGTAGATAATTTCACCAGTTTCTTTGTTTTTAATATAGATGGTGTAATCATCTTCCGGAGTAAGAGGGATGATAAAAATCTGATCTGCATAAGTTGCTTCGTATTCTGTATATGTTACGGGTACATAAGTCTCAAAACCAGCTAAGTTTTTTGAGCTGATTTCTGTTGTTACCTTATTAAAAGTAAATTCACCAATTATTTTAGGAGATTCTGAATAAGTTACTGCTCCCTGCTTGTCAAAAAAGTAATCAGGCGCGAAAATGGAACTTACCTCTAAGCCTAGTCCGCCGATAGATTGTGTTGGAGCAGGTATGGTCGGATCGGTAAAAGCAAGTTGGTAAGCAAAGTTTACTGGTGTTGAAACAAAGTCAAATTTTTTCTCACGGTAAGATAAGGATAAATCTAGATTCATGGTTTTCTCCCCAGCCTTAATAAAACGGCCATTCCAACAACCATTGTTTTTTTGGTTAGGGCCCGCATAATAATCATCTGCACCATCGTCACCGCAACAGAAATTTATAGGGGCATCTTCCAACCAAGCTTCGCCTTCAGCTATGGAGTTAGTTTCTGGATCATCATCAAAAGTTGGATCGTAGATTGCATTACAGATCTTCTTACCATTTTCGCTATCGAAATCTGAGATCCAGGCGTTGTTATTGAGGCTTCTGATACCGGAACAGAAAAGGTTTGGTTCGGTTTCTTTTGTCAAATAAATGTTTCTCACACCAATAAAATTTTTCTCGTTAGAACTGATTATCTGCAAATATTTAATCTTGTTAAGGTTAGATATTTTTACTTTGATGTGGATCCAATCATCACCAGTCAATTCAGGATTGTCAACAGCGTAGCCTAAGATGTTATCGTCGAAGAGGACATTGCCACCAGAACTGACAACATCATCTGAACCTTTAAGCACTAACCTGATATCAGCCGGCAGAGATAATTGTGAGGTTTGTTGGAGAGGATTTCCCTCCTCATCTGCAACGAATTTTACAAAAAATTCTAAGTAGTCATAACCAGCAAAATTGAGATAGTTTTGGTCATAATAACTTTGATAAATCTCAGGAGTTATTTCTACATACTTACCATATATCTCTTCTTTGGGTAATGGTAAAGAATAAAGAGCGTCGCCAGGTTGTCGGAATTTTATGGTATCTTGATTGTAAGGGGTATTCTCACCGTCGTAACATTCGGTCCAACTGTAATGGTCATTTTCTTGATAACAGTAGAAACGGTTGGAGAATTCTTGATTGCTTAATCCTTCTGCAGTCATGGTAGAAGGAGAGTCTGCGTTGCAAAAGTTCCAAGTTTCTCCGTTAGAAACAACATCGTAAGGTTTTTCTTTGTTGGATAAGGTGAAGATTTTGAAGGCAGCATTGTTAGCTCCAATCAGCGCCCAATTACCAGAAGGGAAAGGATAAAGTTCTGAATCAATTTTTGTTTCTTCTTTGTTAAGGCAGATATATTCAGTACCTTCTCCGGCAGCGCTAAGGGATATTTCGTGCCGACCGATATCTGCATCGCCATTGATACCGCAACAGAAACCACCATCTGCTGTATTTATCCAAGGTAATGCTTCTCCAGCAGAATTGAATTCTGATTCACAGGCGGCTTGGTTGATGTTGCAGTTGTCAGAAGTTTGGGCATTGCAATCATTATCTAATCCGTCTCCACATATTTCTTTTGTGTTTTGGTCTGGATTTACTTCTTTAAGGTCATCTCGACAATCATTGCCGCCATCTTGAGTAGAAACAAAACCATCCCCATCAACATCACTACCACCTAACTCTTGCCATTGATAAATTCCTGCGTTATCTACTGTGCAGTTGAAGAGAGAATATGATTTTCCCCCTAATGCCGTTGTGTTAGCTCTTACTTTCTGTTCTTGTGTATCAACATTACAAGTATACCACCAATAACCTTCTGCACAGATATAGGCATCGCCGTTTTCAGAAGCAACATTGGCATTTACGCCTGCTGTTCTGACATTACTATTTCCTTCACGATCCGCATATTTATCTCGGAAAGTATCTTCCGTCCTATATGCATCAACAATTAAACCTTGATATACAAAAAGAGAACCTTTATCATCTCCTCCTGCAAGACCTCCATCTTCCTCGGCGATACTTACTCTACAACCTAACCAGCCCGATTCAACAATTCCATCAACAGGGGTTGCAGTACGGTCGTGATCATTTACACCACTGTCAAACATTGTTCCATCGTCTATGTCCCAGGTTCCCAAATCCAGTGCTGAATATTTTACTGAATCTTCTTGAGCTAAAGAAATTGTAGTTATTATTAAGCCAATAACCAGCATTACAACTATTAACATCCCTCTTTTTTTAATCATGTTATAGATTAATATTAATTAATTGTTATATATAAATATATCGAAGTAGAGAATAAGGTGAATTTATTTTTCCTTAGAGAGCATCCGCAAAAAAGCCTGAAGATCTTCTTTTGAACGCATCTCTTTTTCAGAGGAAGAAAAATTGCCGAAGATGATGTTGACTTTATATTTTTGACATAATTTTATGTTTAGACGCATTCGCGCCAACAGTTGACCGCGTTTGCTGGAATTTAATATTTCTGAAAAACTGAAAGCTATCGTCTTGCCACGCTCCGCAGCAATCTTGCAGGTTACCTGATCTAAACCGCCACGGACATAATGCATTGAATCCTTATAATTGATATTTTCCATGCCGTAGATGATATCCACAGTTGTTTTTTCCAAAGCAAAACGAAGGAGGTCTTCACTAAGCGGTTTGTAGGTTTTAACACCTTTCGCTGAATTGGTTTCTTTCAATAACTGTTTTTTTGTCTCGCCTTTGATAGTGCCTAAGAATTTGCAAGAAGAGAAGCCTAGCTGTTTTGATAGCTCCGTGATTTCTTCTGTTTCCTTGAGCAAGAGATAATTTTGCATTTAGAACGAAAAGCTTACTTTTTATATATATTTTTTCTATGACCAATTTCTAAAATGTAAATAACTAATTTGTTTTGCACAATATTAGCGATGACCCGATAATCACCAACTCTCAACTTATAGTAAGGATTGCTAACCAATCTGACAAAATGGGTGTAAGGTCTGATCCGACACCTTTCCAGAGCTAGAACTATTCTTTTTTGTATATCCAACGGAAGTTTCTTTATTTGCTTAAGAAATTTTTCTGAATAGATTAAGTCAAAAATCATAATCCCAATTCCTTTTTCAGTTGTTGGTGTGTAATAATCCTACCTTCAGCAATGTCTTTTTCTGCTTTTTTTAATTCCTGCTTGGTCTCTTCACTTAGTTCTTGTGAATCCTCCAGTAGATCCCATATTACTTCCTCATAGGTCTCTTTGACGAATAATTTTCGTTCTTTGAGTTCCGCCAGTAATTGTTCGCTGACTTGTATTGTAGTTGCCATAGCCATCTATAGTTCACCATATTTAAAAATATATCTTCATGTTTTTGATTTTTTTGTTAATAAACCTACTGCTAAAGAAACCTTATTTTTTCCGAAATCAACCTAAAATTTATATAAAATCAAGGAAAAATAGCCTAAATACCTTACTTGGAGGTAAATATGGAAATAAAATTTGAACGAGAGCAGACTACAGAAGAGATTAGCTTTTCTGGAACTGTAGAAGAACTTCTTAAAAAGTTAGAGATTAATCCAGAAACAGTCTTGGTACTAAGGACAGAGGAAGTTTTGACAGAAGACGAAATCCTTGATGATAAAGATAAGATCGAAATTCTAAATGTAGTTTCAGGAGGCTGAGATGGACTGCGGTAAATGTGAAAGGAAGGCAGTAATCCAGCTGCAGCACGGGGCTTTGTGTAAGATGCATTTCATCAACTATTTTGAAGAGAAAGTCTTCTCGACATTCAAGAAATATAGGTTACTAGAACGAGATGATAAAATCTGCGTGGCTACTTCCGGCGGAAAAGATTCTCTCACTGTCCTTTACTTGACCAAACGGTATCTGCAAAAAGAAAATCTTGATCACAATAACATCTTTGCTTTGGTCATTGATGAAGGTATTGCAAATTACCGTGAGAAAACTATCGTTGATCTGGAAAATTTCTGCCAGGAACATGATGTGCAGTTGCACCGCGTTAGTTTTGCTGAAGAGCTTGGAGCAACTCTAGACAAAGCTTACCCAAAAATCAACAAAGATGCTAACAAGAAACCTTGTAATGTCTGCGGGGTATGGCGGAGATATTTGTTGAATCGCGAAGCAAGAAAACTTGGTGCAACAAAAGTAATAACTGGACATAATTTAGATGATGAAGCGCAAGCGATCATGATGAATATTTTTAAGGCGAATACTAAAATTGCTGGGAGATTAGGACCAATAACCGGCACACAAGAACATGGTGGTTTCGTGCAAAGAGTTAAACCTTTATATTTTTGTACCGAGAAAGAAGTGCGACTTTATACTATCTTGAAAGGTTTTAAGGTGCAATACAGTGAATGCCCTTATTCCAATGAAGGATACAGGTTTAAGATACAAGATATGTTGAATGATATGGAAAATAATTACCCTGGAACCAAGCAAGGGATTATCAAATCTTTCCTAGCATTATTGCCCAAGTTGAAAGAAGAAGGACAAGCCTTGGAAGAGCCGATGCAGGCTTGTAAAGAATGTGGTGAACCGGCCAATAAAGGAATCTGTAATGCCTGTAAGATGAAGGTGATCGTCAATGCATAAACGACAGATTACTTTGCTCGGCAAGGAAGCGCAGGAAAAGTTGGAGCTATCTAAAGTAGCTGTAGTTGGGATCGGAGGGCTAGGTTCGGTAGCCGCAGAACTGTTAGCGAGAGCAGGTGTGGGAAATTTGTTGTTGATTGATAATGACATTGTGGAAGAATGCAACTTGGGAAGGCAATTTTTTTCTAGGCAAGATATTGGTAAAAGCAAATGTTTAGCGGCTTATGAGAAGCTTAAAGATTTTACTGCTGTCGAATATAAAGTTATGATGTTGGATTCAAATAATGTAGGTGTTTTGCAGGATTATAATCTTGTCTTGGATTGTACTGATAATATGAATACACGGTTTTTGATTAATGATAATTGTAAAAATTGGGTCTATGCTGCCGCTATCCGCAATCATGGTTATGTGATGCCAATGGTAGATGGTGGACCTTGTTTAAGATGTTTTTTGTCGGAACGGGAAATGGAGAGCTGTGAAGAAGCAGGTGTGTTGAATGTAGCAACAACCGGGATTGCTGTACTGCAGGTTAATCTGGCTTTGCAGATGTTAATTGGTAAGATTGAACCTTTGTTGTATTATCTTAATCTAGATAACATGGGATTGAAGAAGATCAAGGTGAAGAAGAGTTGTGAAAATTGCATTTCCGTCAATTAGCTGCTTCATTTATAAACCTATAAAAAGGTCTTTATAAAGGTAATATTTATATAGTCTAAGCCTATTTATAAAGACATAATTGAATTTGGGGGTTGATTATGGCAAAAGAAGAAGTCAGTAAAAAGAAAGTAGTGGGTAAAAAAAGCATCAGAATCGTTAATATTGTTGTTTCTACTGGGATGGAAAAGGATATTCCTTTGGAAAAGATGGCAGCAACCCTGCCAAATACAGAGTATAATCCCGAACAGTTTCCAGGTCTCGTATTAAGAATTAAAGAACCAAAAACATCCGCCCTTATCTTCTCCAGCGGCAAAGTTGTCTGTACTGGGGCAAGAACGATGGAAGAGGTGGATAAAAGCATCCTCAGCATCATCAAGAGCCTCAAAAAATTAGATATCACTGTTACAATAAAACCGGAAATCACTGTACAAAACATCGTGGCATCTGGTAGCATCGGTATGGACCTTAATCTTAATGTTTTAGGGTTAAAACTACCTAACACCGAATATGAACCAGAACAGTTTCCGGGTTTAGTCCATAAACTTAAAGGAACCAATGCTACTTTCCTCTTGTTCAGTAATGGTAAGATTGTCTGTACCGGAACTAAAACAGAAGAACAAGTTAACGAAGCGACAGATAAGCTGATTGAAAACTTAAGAAAGTTGCTGAATAAGTGATTTTAATTTATTTATTTTATCTTATTTCTTCGGAATTACATACTCTTTACTTTAGAAAATAATTTAAACTATATGATACGGTAAGCTTATGGGGGTTCAGAGTTATATCTTAAATGTGAGACTAAGCTTACAAAGTCAGCGCAGGTCACACCTCTTTCAATGATAAACTTTGTTAAAGTTTACATGGACGTCGATGAACAGATAAAAATTTTCAAGGAATTTATTGAACAAAACTATTATCCTCAACTATTAGAAATCGTCCGTAAAGGGTTAAAATTTATTGTTCTTGATTTTTCTGAACTGATCAAATTTAATCCGGATCTGGCTGAAGAAATTCTGGAAAGTCCGGAAGAATTGATTAAAGCAGCAGAAATTGCCATCAAAGAGTTTGATCTACCAAAAAAAGTAAGCAAGTTTAATGTCAGATTTCATAATTTGCCACATTCGCAAAGGGTGCAGATAAGTGAAATTAGAAGCAAGCACTTGATGAAATTTGTCTGGAGTGAAGGGATTGTAAGGCAAAAATCAGATGTCAGACCGCATGTAACAGCCGCTAAATTTGAGTGCCCTTCTTGTGGGAACATCCTTAATGTTCTACAATTAGATAAAAAATTTAGGGAACCTTCGAGGTGTGGTTGCGGTAGAAAAGGTAAATTCAAAGAGATATCGAAAGAATTGGTGGATGGGCAAGGGTTAGTACTGGAGGAATCTCCAGACGATCTTGACGGTTCACAACCAAAAAGAATCAATGTTTTTCTTAAAGATGATTTGGTTTCACCAATCTCAGAAAGAAGGAGCAGTCCTGGTTCGAGAGTGAGAGTCTGTGGATGGATTACAGAAGTACCAATTACCTTGCATTCAGGTGGACAATCGACAAAATATGACTTAATCATCGAGGCTAATTTTGTAGAGCCTCTGCAAGATGATTCTACTGACATAAAAGTTAGTGAAGAAGAGATGAAGGAGATGGAGGAAATTGCCCACTCTCCTAACGCCTTGCAAAGAATAGCACAAAGTTTGGCGCCTTCTATTTATGGACATGACAAGATTAAGGAAGCTTTGGTACTGCAATTGGCTGGTGGTTGCAGGAAAGTTAGACCAGATGGGGTTATTACAAGAGGAGATATGCATATGTTGTTGATTGGAGATCCTGGTTCTGGTAAATCACAATTATTGAAAAGGATAACTAAAGTGGCACCAAAGGCAAGATTTGTCAGTGGTAAGGGTGCATCGGGAGCTGGTCTTACTGCTTCAGTTGTCAAAGATGAATTTCTTGGTGGTTGGAGTTTAGAAGCGGGTACTTTAGTTTTAGCTAACAGAGGATTTGCAGTTATTGATGAATTGGATAAGATGACCAAAGAAGACCGTTCGGCTTTGCACGAGGCTTTAGAACAGCAAACAATCAGCGTAGCTAAAGCCAATATTCAAGCAACACTAAGATGTGAGACAACAGTTTTAGCGGCAGCCAACCCTAAATTTGGGCGTTTTGATCCCTATGATCTTATAGCTAATCAAATAAATCTGCCTCCTACCTTGATCAACAGGTTCGACTTGATCTTTCCGGTGAAAGATAACCCTGGTAGGGAAAAAGATGAAAAAACCGCTTCTTTCATCTTAAGCTTGCATAAAACTCCTGATAAAGCTGTCTCCGAGATATCTTCTGAGATACTTAAGAAATATTTTGCCCACATCCGGCAAAAAATTCAACCAGTAATAACTGATGAAGCAATCGAAGAAATAAAAGATTATTATATCAATATGCGTAATTCGGCAACAACGGATGAAGGTGTAAGGAGTATCCCTATTACGGCCCGGCAACTGGAAGGGTTGGTGCGGTTGTCAGAAGCAGCAGCTAAAATAAGGTTTTCAGAAAAGGTTACTAAGGAAGATGCGCAAAAAGCAATTGAATTGGTCGACTACTGTCTCAACCAGATTGCTAAGGACTCAGAAACTGGAAAAATTGATATTGATCGTTTGAGTAGTAGGATAACGGCGACGCAAAGAAGTGGATTAAGCACAATAAAAGAGATTATTCAGGCTTTGGAAGAACAGGTGGAGGGAAAAGTTATCCCTGTTGAAAGCATTATAGAAGCAGCGAAAGAAAAAAATATTGATGAAAATAAAGTTAATGAGCTGTTAGAAAAATTGAGGAGATCGGGAGATGTCTTCGAGCCAAAAAGAGGATTTGTCCAGAGGTTATAGATGGAATCTTTTACCAGACACCCAGCAGTAAAAATATTGATTTCTGATTTAAATAAAGGTGATTATATCCAAAATAATGAACAATCACCAAATTATTTAGAACTTAAAGACAAGAAAATTTATCGGTTAAATTTAATTGCTGCTTTGGTGGAAAAAGAAGTTATCGGTTCAATAACCAATCTTCTGCTAGATGATGGAACAGGAAAAATAATCTTAAGATCGTTTGAGGAAAACAAAAACATTGAGAATTTGTGTGTTGGGGATGTTGTGTTGGTGATAGGTAAAATCAGGACTTATAATGATGAAAGATATATTTCACCAGAAATAGTGAAATGGGTTGAGCCATTGTGGTTAAAATTAAGATCATTGGAATTGAAAAATGAAATTTCTGGAGAAGAAAGTGTAGTCAACAAGGATGAAGAAAATATTACGACTAAAGTTGATGGTGTTGATGAAGTTGAAGAAAAAAATGGGATTATAGAAAAAAATGATCTTCTACCAAATCAAAAAGTAATTTCTTTGATAAAAGAATTAGATGGTGGTAGTGGTGTGTTGATGGAAGAAATTATTGAAAAATCTGTTTTAGATAATGTTGAGGTAATTTTAGATAGGATGTTAGAAGCAGGAGAGATATTTCAGATTCAACCAGGTAGAGTAAAAGTTTTGTGATAACCAAGGTTATATTTTAATCTTTTAACAATCAAAATAAAGCTGGAGTTACATAAACTTCAATTATGGCAGCAGCAAACAATAAAGCAATACTGATCAACACTAAATCTAGGGAATCAATGATAACTTTGTTTTCTTTAAGTCTGTGTTTGATGATAGCGATGGAAATTATGCCACCAGCTAAGCCAGCAATGAAATAAGCAGCGATTTCTAAAATACCATGTGTCATAAAGCGGAAGAAACTGAAAGTGGCTGAACCAACGTAGCCAGCAGTGGTGGATGAACCAACAACAGCAGCGGTTTTAGCTAATTCACTTTTGAATAAACTACCAATTGCGGCAGCGATAACTGAAGCGTTCCAGGTTAAGATAAAAATGGCGCCGGAACCATAAATAAAAGAAAATACAAGGCAAAAGAAAAGAACTTTAACATTATTAAGAAAAATCCTGCTTAAGATTGTTCCTTTAGCTACTGAACCGGTTACTTGACCGTGAACCACTTGATTAACATTATTTATAGCATCGTTTTGCAGACCAAAAGTTGAAGTAACAAAAGGTTCTGGTGCTACAATATAAATCAAGGTTAAGGCAGTAGTTATTCCTAAAAAAAGAAATATCAAGAAAACTATGACTTTTGTGTGTTCTTTCAAAAGACTGGATTCTTTCTCATACTTTAGTTCAAGTTCTTGTTCATTACGGATAGTTACATAAAGGGTTGGAAGCGTGGCTAAAACTATCAAAAAAACCATCAGTAAGTCGGATACTTCACTAAAAACAAGGTGAGCCAAACCAACACCAACAAAAGAATAGGCGAACCCGGCCACAAACATTTCCCATGGTCTTTTTTTAAGACTAAAAGGATTAAGCATACGTTCTAAAACCATGTTGTTGAGATTGGTACTACATTATTTAAATGTTTTTGGGTTAGGTTGTTTTTTGTTTTGTTTGGTTGTGGTTGGTGGTTTGGTTTTTTTTAGAGAGAAGAATGTATTTTTTGTTGTTTAATCATTATGAGACACCCCTTGGTTTCTGTTGGAGATGTGGTTTTTGTGTTTTGTGTTTTAGAAGAATTGGTTGGTTAGTTGTTGTTTGTATTGTTTCTTTGGGTGTTTTTAAGTTATAATAGAGACCCCTTGGTTTCTGTTGGAAATATTGTTAATTGTTTGTTATTGATGTTTGTTGTTGGTAGTTGTTGTTGATAGTTGGTGTTAGTGGTTGAGGTATTGGTTTTGGTTTAAAGTGGTTGTTTTTTGTTTGGTATTGTTTTACTTTATCCTATATTATTTTACTTTTTTTCTTTTGTTATTATTGTTATTATTATTATTATTATTATTATTTTCAATATAGAAAATATATATATATAATAAAAAACAAAGTTAAAAAAACAAAAAAAGAAAAACAAAAAACAAACCACAACCAACCCAATAACCACAACACTTCCTATAACACACAACAACAAACACCCTTTATTATAAATACACTACACAATATCAACAAACACAAAACAACTACAAAACACAACTTCATTAATGGTTAATGGGATAACGATAACTATAAATAATAGTTCCACCTGAAATGCTGGTGGGGGAGAACAAACACAAATCAACACATCTTTGTTGTAAGTGTTTGTTTTTTTTGTTTTTATGGATCTTAATGAAAAAAGAAAAAATGTTTCCATACGAAATGGTGGGGTGGCTGTAATAAGATGAATGACATAGGAAGCTATTTCGAAAATTTTTTGAAAGAAGAATCTCTTTTTCTAGACAAGAATGTACTACTTTCTTCCTACGAACCAGACGATGTGCGTTATAGAGAAGAACAGATGAGGGAAGTAGCACAAATTCTCGCTCCTGCACTAAGAACAGAAAAACCATCAAACCTTTTTATTTATGGGAAAACCGGAACAGGAAAAACACTTTCGGTGAAACAAATCTTAAAATCGATGAAGGTGATAGCTCAGAAAAATTATGTCAACCTTAAAGTAATCTATATCAATTGTAAACTAAAAAGAGTAGCCGACACCGAATATAGATTAATTGCTCAACTGATCCGTTCATTTGGAAAAGATGTTCCTTCAACTGGTTTGCCGACTGATGAAGTTTATAATATCTTTTACGAACTAATTGACAGAGAAAAAAGTATCATTGTTTTAGTTTTGGATGAGATAGATCAACTAACCAAAAAAATAGGCGATGAACTCCTTTACAATCTCACTAGGATCAACACAGAATTGAAAAACGCACAAATATGCTTGATTGGTATCTCCAACAGTTTGGTTTTTTCAGAAAATCTTGATCCACGGGTCAAAAGCAGTCTTTCTGAAGAAGAAATGATTTTTCCACCTTATAATGCCTTACAGATTCAAGATATTTTAAGGAGAAGAGCGGCCAAAGCTTTTAAAGAAGAAACTGTCCAACCAGGGGTCATCGAAAAGTGTTCTGCTTATGCAGCACGAGAACACGGTGATGCTAGAAGAGCAATCGATTTATTAAGGGTGGCTGGTGAGATAGCTGAAAGAAGTGGCGCTAAAATAATCGAGATTAAACATCTAGATGAAGCCGAGAAAAAAGTTGAATCAGATAAAATTATCAATGCTACAAACAGCCAACCAAAACAATTTCAGGCTGTTCTTTATACTATCTTAATCCTTTCACCACAAAAAAAACAATTTTTTACTGGAGAAATTTATGATGTTTATTCTGATCTTTGTAAGAAATTAGGTTTTAATGTCCTCACTCAAAGAAGAGTTTCCGATATATTAGCGGAATTAGATATGTTAGGCATAATCAACGCCAAGATTATTTCTAAAGGACGTTACGGTAGGACAAGAGAAATTTCACTTTCAATCGAAGAGAATATTATCATAAAATTGAAAGAATTACTGGAAAAATCATTGAATATAGGTTGAGGGTTTAGATGTCACAGAAAAGATTAATTGAAAAAATGTTTGAAAGAGGTGTTCTCCTCAACAAAGATATGTTAGAGAAAGAGCTTGATGAAGAGACTATCCAGAAAGTACAAGATGAAGGTGATTTACTCGTTCTTAATGAAGATTACTCCAAAATAATCAAACAAGAATCTTCTTTGGTTGATTGGTATGAAATTGATAAATATCGGGCACACGCCGAAAAAGATCGCGATGAAGAACTTTATCAGACACAACTACAACAATTCAAGAAAATCTCACTAAGAACAGACCTCTTAAATGAAGACAAACTGGAAGAGGAACTGACACAAGAAATTTCTTCTATTGAAACATATATTACCAAAAACAGCAGTAATTTTTCTACAGATTCCACAATATCTAAAGGTATTGGTCTAAAGACAGAATTAGAAATAGATGAAAAAACAAACAAAAACAAAGTAAATATTGTGTTATCTTATATTAATAAACCACACGACTATAAAGTTAGTGATTTTACTGATTATTTTCTTTCCCGTTATCGTTTTTTGGAATCTTTGCTAAGGGGGAGACAGGAATTGCGTCAAGCTACGGCTATCAACAGGCTATTTAACAAAAGCGAAAAAGATAGTGTAGCGATTATTGGAATTGTGCAAGAGATAGGTGAAACTAAAAATGGCAACCTGATGATAACGGTTGAAGACCCCACAGGAAGCATGAAAGTGCTGATAACAAAAAACAAACAAGACATCTTTCGTGAAGCTAAGGATTTGGTGGTGGATGAAATAATAGGTGTTAGCGGTGTCTATGGTGATAAAATAATTTTTGCTGAGAATATTGTCTGGCCTGATATACCTATAAACAATGAGATGAAAACAGGACCAGAAGAAGAATATATCATCTTTCTCTCCGATATCCATGTTGGTTCAAAATATTTTATGAAAGAAGAATTTAACAAATTCTTAAAATGGATCAGACAAGAAGCAGGAAACGAAGAACAAAGAAATATAGCCAAAAAAGTTAAATATATAATCTTGGCAGGAGACTTAGTGGATGGAGTTGGTATCTACCCAGCACAACAAGAAGAATTAGAAATAGATGACATCAAGGGACAATATAAAGAATTTTCTAAGTTGATCGATGAAATACCAAAAAATATTGAGATCATCGCTTGTCCTGGCAACCATGATATGGTGCATCTGGCGGAACCCCAACCAGTTTTCTATAAAGAATATGCTCCAGAATTATTTGAGATGGAAAACCTATCTTTAGTCACTAACCCATCCATTGTAAATGTTGGTAAGACCAAAGATTTTTCTGGTTTTGATATCTTACTTTACCATGGTTATAGTTTTGATTATTATGTAGCTAACGTTGAATCAATAAGAGCCCAAGGGGGTTACCACAGGGCAGATCTGATCATGAAATTTCTTCTTAAAAGGAGACATCTTGCCCCAGCTTTTGGCTCAACACCTTATCATCCAGCACACAAAGAAGACCCTTTGGTAATCCGGCAGATTCCTGATTTTTTTATCACAGGTCACATCCATTATTCCAAAGTAGCCAATTACAAAGGTGTTACAATGATCAGTGGCAGCTGCTGGCAGGCAACAACCTCATTTCAAGAAAAGCTCGGTCACAAACCAGAACCAGCCAGAGTTCCTGTAGTCAACCTAAAAACAAGAGAGGTGAAGATCTTACGTTTCGGCTAAGATGGATGTAGCCTGCTCAACAGAGATTGCAAAGTATTTTGCTGAGATAGAGGAAAAGATCAAGATCAGTTACAACATTGCCAGGGAAGCCCGGAAGAAAGGATTGGATCCAGAAGATGAAGTACCAATCCCTGTTGCTAAAAACATGGCGGAAAGAGTAGTTGGATTAATTTCTGTTGTTGCCCCCCAAATAAATGATAAAGGAATACCGGAACGGATTATTGAATTGGAAGATGAATATGGTTCATTAGATTGGCGAGTCGGGTTCAAGATTGCTGAAGAAGTCGCCAAAGAAAAATTTTGTAATTTTAACGACAAGATAGAAGCAATCGAAACAGGGATTAGGGTCGGTTTTGCCTATCTCACCTTAGGGATAGTTTCGGCACCTTTAGAGGGATTTATTGGAATTAAGATTAAAAAAAGGAGGGATGGTAAAGAATATTTTGCTCTACAATACGCCGGTCCAATTAGGGCAGCAGGTGGTACAGCAGCTTCCACCTCAGTTATCCTCGCAGATTATGTCAGGGTCAAGATGGGTTACCACCCTTATGATCCTGATGAAAACGAAATCAATCGTTACATCACAGAAACACAAGATTATCATGAAAGGGTTACAAACTTACAATATCGCCCTTCCGAAGAAGAATTAAGGCACTTAATCTCTAACCTCCCTGTAGAAGTAGATGGTGATCCAACAGAAATTTTTGAAGTTTCCAACTATAAAGATTTACCACGGATCGAAACAAACCTCATTCGAGGAGGGATAGCTCTAGTATTAGCAGAGGGACTGTCACAAAAGTGTCCAAAGTTATGGAAAAGATTATCTAAATGGGGGAAGTCTTTTGACTTAGATTGGGGTTGGCTGGCTGAACAAATCAGGATCAAGGAGGAAGTGCATTCTTCCAAAGATGATAGTGTAGATAAAGAAGAGAAGAAAGTTGTCAAGGCTAACAACACTTTCATCATGGACCTTGTAGCAGGTAGACCAATATTAACCCATCCTTTAGGAGTTGGTGGTTTCAGGTTGAGATATGGAAGGAACCGAACAACAGGGTTCTCCGCCTGCAGCTTGCATCCAGCAACATTAATAGTCTTATATAATTATATAGCAATCGGTACGCAGATAAAAGTTGAAAGACCAGGCAAAGCGGCTACTGTTACAGTCTGTGATACAATAGATGGACCGATAGTAAGATTACAAGACGGTACAGTACTCCAATTAAAAAATGAAGAAGAAGCGAAGAGACATTTCAAGGAAATAGATGAAATTATATTTTTAGGAGATATCCTCTTCAATTATGGTGATTTCTCAGAAAACGGACACAGTCTAGTCCCTGCTGGCTACTGTCCGGAATGGTGGGCGCAAGAGATTATCAGGAGAAGTGGTGTCGAACATAAGGAAATTTTTATCACAAAACCATTGACAAATTATCCCAGCTTTGAAGAAGCAGTGGAAATAAGCAAAAAACATAACTTACCACTACATCCCGAGTATATTTTCTACTGGAAATTAGTCAGTAGAGAAAAGATGGAGATTCTAACAGAATGGCTCAAAGAAGGAAAACTAAAACTGGAAGAAGGGAAAATCAAGAAAATAGTCTTACCTTATTTCAGCGGGATGGAAAATCATTTTCAAGGAAAAAAAATTATGGAGGAATTAGGCGTACCGCATATAGTTGTGAGTAAGGAAAATATTGTAATTGAAACAAAAGAAGCAAAGATCCTAGCTCTTTCATTAAATTTTTCCCGCCAAGAAGAGATGAAAAGTATTTCTCTCAGCGAAGGTAATGATGGTCTGGAAATAATCAACAACACAACTTCGATTAAGGTAAAAGATAAAGCAGGAACCTTCATCGGCGCTAGGATGGGTCGACCAGAGAAGGCCAAGATGCGACACTTAACCGGAAGTCCACAAGTGATGTTTCCCGTCGGTGAAGAAGGGGGTAGGATGAGAAGTTTCCAAGCGGCCATGGAAGCTAAAAAGATAAGAAGCACTTTTCCTTTTTTTTATTGCCAGAAATGTTCGCAGGAAACAATCTATCGGGTCTGCGAAGAATGTGGTACGAGAACCGAACAGAGATTCAGCTGCCGTTTCTGTGGAGATCTGCAAGGTGAAAGCTGTCGACATGGTAAAGGTGTGCCTTACAAAGTTATTGATTTAGATGTAAAATATTTCTTTGACAGCGCCAAAAAGATGTTAAAAGAAAGGATGATCGCTGATCTTATCAAAGGGGTGAAAGGAACATCAAACAAAGAACATTTGGTCGAACATCTAGCTAAAGGGATCCTCAGAGCCAAACATAATGTTTATGTCAACAAAGATGGGACTACAAGATATGACTGTACAGAATTGCCGATAACCCATTTCAAACCGAAAGAAATTAAGACGAGTATAGAAAAACTTAAAGAATTAGGTTACAAAAAAGATATTGAGGGAAAAGAACTGATCGATGTCGACCAGCTCTTGGAACTTAAACCACAAGATGTAATACTACCTGGTTTTGATTCTTTAGAAGATTCGGCACCGAAAGCATTATCGAACGTCGCTAGATTTGTTGATGATCTGCTGGAAAATTTTTATGGTATGCCTAGTTTTTATAATGTGAAAAATGAAAAAGATCTAGTTGGCCACCTAGTAATCGGTCTAGCCCCACACATCTCAGCAGGGTTGGTAGGCAGAATTATCGGCTTTTCTGAAACACAAGGGCTGATAACTCACCCGATGTATCATGCAGGGATGCGTCGTGATTGTGATGGCGATGAAGCATGCGTGATGCTGCTGATGGATGCCTTGTTAAACTTTTCTCGAAAATTTTTACCGGAAAGAAGAGGTGCCAAGACGATGGACGCTCCATTGGTACTTACCTCAATACTAAATCCAGCAGAAGTTGATGACCAAGTGCATGGCATAGATGTGCAATGGCACTATCCATTGGAGTTGTATGAAGCAGCTTTAGAAATGAAAAACCCCTGGGATGTCAAAGTAAATGGTAAGAAAATAACCCAACTGGCTGATAGGTTGGGTACAGAAAAACAGTTTGAAGATTTTGGTTTCACCCATGATGTAGATAATTTCAATAAAGGTGTGCAATGTTCAGCTTATAAAACAGAACCATCAATGCAGGATAAACTGCTAGGGCAGATGGAGATTGCCAAGAAAGTAAGGGCGGTCGATATGGACGATGTAGCAAAATTAGTAATTCAGAAACATTTCCTCAAAGATATCAAAGGGAATCTGAGAAAATTTTCCATGCAGCAGTTCAGATGCGTGAAGTGCAACAAAAAATATCGCCGGCCGCCATTAAATGGAAAATGTGATAACTGTGATAAAGGGGGAAAAATAATCTTCACAATCCACCATGGTTCTGTCATCAAATACCTAGAACCTTCATTGTTGCTAGCGCAACGCTACGATTTTTCTCCTTACTTGAAACAAACACTTGATCTGTTGAAAGTGCAGGTGGAAGGTGTCTTCGGCAGAGAGAAAGAGAAACAGGCTGGATTAGGAGATTTTGTGAAATAAGTTATACTAAAAAATTTTGACAGGGGTTCAATACCCCGACCTTTAGGTCGAAATTTTTGGTATCACAAAAATCTACCAATAAATAAAAGTGTTCGTTCCATACCCCATCCTTTAGGTTGGGGAAGAACGCTTTTGGTAGATTTTTCATGATTCAATCAGGACTTCAGCATGAGGAATGCCTTCTACGAAAAGTATTTTTTTTTCTTCGACCAAACCTAATCTTACACCGAGGTCAACAGCATCTTTTCCCGTAAGGTGAATGTGACGAGCTCGGTGGAATAATTCTTTGATAGCTTCTTCCGTCATTTTTTCACCTTGGTAGAAATCCTTACTTAAATCAAGCTGCAATCTTCCTTCTGAGAAAACTTTTCCGAGAATATCTTCATCAGTAACAATGATCAATTGACCATGCGGTCCTGCTTTTTCTGTAACAATAAGATTCATTCTAGATCGTTTTTACTGGTTTTTTAGCACCGCAAGCCTGGCATTTAAGGTAAGTAACACCTTTTTCCTCATGCAGTTCTGTATCTGGTTTATTGCATTCAGAGCAGAAAACGAATTCACTGGCATATTTCTTGATTTTCTTGTTGATGGCGGAAGCTGAAACTTTGGTTCCCAATATAACCTGGTCACGGACAAATTTACCTGGTGTAGCTAGCTCCCTTAGCAAATATTTAAGCAGGTGATTAGGTTCACGAGCAAGATCTTTGGCAATCTTTTTTAGATTTACCAGAACGGTCTTGTTGCCCTGCAGATGCCCCATAACCTTGTCTATCTGGAAACGTTCTCCACCTTGAACTTGGTCTGGCAGTTCCTCTTCGGCTTTTTTAAGCAAATCTTCATAATTTTCCATCTTGGTTTTAGTTTTTTAGATGTTTTATAAATGTTTATGTAGAAACTTTTATATAACCTGAAAT
>Ga0066639_10000509_pt1 | contig 33933 bp, 25 predicted proteins | sample CryGeyCG2114_010_2_FD_59504 | JGI IMG/M metagenome (GOLD analysis project Ga0066639, IMG submission 59504) | Groundwater microbial communities from aquifer - Crystal Geyser CG10_big_fil_rev_8/21/14_0.10 | ecosystem: Environmental > Aquatic > Deep subsurface > Groundwater | place: USA: Utah...
CTCCTTTGTGGTTCATACTCGTATCTTAACGAGTGTCCTAATTCAGTACGGAATGCACGTGTCTGGGAGCGCCACCCACGAGGCAGTCGTGGGGTGTACTTAGGGAGATGCCACAATGTCGCTGATAACGAGTGTGACGGAGATGAACGCAGCAGAGGTTGCCGCTGCTGCGGACGGACTTCTGAAGTTTGTAGAGGTGCTTCTGGTCGACGCGATCAGGAGCGACCCCTGCAAGCAGCGTGCCGTGTGCGCTGCCATCAAAGAGGCGGGCACGACGTCCGCGGCGATGGCCAATGGTGTTATGTTCGTGCTCGGCCGCATGGCGGCCACGATCGCGACGGCCTACGAGGGCCCGCCGCCAGAGCCGCCCGAGGATGAGCGCGCGAGCGCGCTGAAGCTGATCGACGAGCTCCACGACCGGCTCATGGCCCAGCGGAGACGATAGTCGCCGCTACGGTGAGACGGCAACGAATGGGCGCAGCGACACGATGTCGCTGCGCCCATTACTTTTTATATTTTGCTAGTACGACTTAAGGTGGCACGCTTTGTCATGCGTCCTAATCTTCTCAAGCGCCTTAGCCTCGATCTGGCGGATGCGCTCGCGCGTAACTCCAAACTCCTTCCCCACCTCTTCGAGGGTGTGATAGATACCGTCCATGAGGCCGTGCCGCATCTCGAGAATCTTGCGCTCCTTGCTCGAGAGGTCATTCAAGATCGCGCGCACATGCTCGGTCAGGATACGCTCTGAGGACTCCTGTACTGGCGAGGGGATCTTATCGTCCGGGATGAAGTCTCCCAGAGTCGACTTCTCATCGTCGTCGCTCCCGACCGGGTTCTCGAGCGAGAGCGTGTCTTGGTTGATCTTCTCTATTTGATAAATCTTTTCTGGCTCGACACCCATCTCAACCGCGATCTCCTCTGGCTGGGGGTCGCGGCCCAAGGTCTGCGCGAGGCGGCGGCTCACCTGCTTGTACTTGGCGATCGTCTCCACCATGTGCACGGGGATACGGATCGTGCGCGACTGGTCGGCGAGAGCGCGCGTAATAGCCTGGCGGATCCACCAGGTCGCATACGTCGAGAACTTATACCCCTTCTTCCAGTCAAACTTGTCAACGGCACGAAAGAGACCGAGATTCCCCTCTTGGATGAGGTCGAGGAGCGTGAGGTCCGCACTGCGCCCGACGTACTTCTTGGCGATAGATACCACGAGGCGCAGGTTCGAGCGTGCGAGAATGTTGCGCGCCTCGGCATCGCCCTTCTCGATACGTTTGGCGAGGTCGCGCTCTTCGCTCGCCGTGAGGAGCGGGTATTGGCCAATCTCGCGGAGGTAGATCTGTATAGAGTCATAGCCGGTCGAGTGGCGATCCTTGATGTTGCGCGTGGCGAGGTACTCGTCGGCGTTGTCTTCGAGCATACCGCCCTCAAGCACGTCCACGCCTGCAATCGCGAAACGCTCGTAGAGCGACTCGAGGAAGTTCACGTCGTCTTCGACGTGAGGAAATGACTTCAATATCTCCGCATAGGTCACGTAACCGCGCTCCTTACCCTTCTCGATGAGTGTCTCTGCCGACGCCGCCTTCTGAGTAGTAGCTTTGGTCTTCGCTTTGGCGGCGGCCTTCTTAACGATCTTCTTCAAGCTCGCCTTCTTGATGCGCGAAGACTTCGCGACCGTCTTCGTCGCTTTCTTCTTGGTCACCTTTTTGACGACCTTCTTTGTTGCCTTTTTGACCGCCTTTTTAGGGGTTTTTTTCTTCGGTGTCGCCATAGGTAAATGTGATGTAAGTAAATTAGTGTGTGAGCTCTGCGAGCCGCGCCGCCAAACGAGCGCACGCCGTCTGAGCCTGCGTAGCCGCCGTCTCGTCACCAGCCCCCTCTGCTCTGCGTAATGCTGTTACCGATTCTTGATACGCCTCGCGGATCACCGCTTCTTCAAAGGCGCGGAGAAGTTCATCAGCCGCCGACTCAGAGGGGCTCTCTCCAAAAGACTTTTCAGCCTCAAACAGAGCAGACTCAGAGAGGCCATCGAGAGGCGGCACTGGTGCTTCAGTAATTCGACAATACTCCGATTCGACGCGCTCGGCAAGGGGCGACCCTGCATAAGCGCGGAGCGCGCCAAGTAACTGCTCGGCACGTACCTCTTTAGCCGGTCGAGCGGGCGTGAAGGTTTGACCTTGAGAATGCTGGGCGAAGGTCGAACCTTGGAGCTCGTCCGGCTTAGGGAGGTGACTGAGTGACTCGCGCACAGCCTCAGTCGAGAGGCCAAGCGCGCGTGCGGTGGCCTGGATAAAATGCTCTCGCTCCATCGGGCTCTTCATAGCCGCGATGAGCGGCAAGACAATCTGCTCTGAGACTCGCAAAAGCCGGTGCGGGTCGGTCTCTTTCTCTGCCAAGACAGAGAGGAAGAATTCGACGACGGGCTTCGCGGCCTTGAGCCGAGCCGCAAAGTCTTGTGCGTCACTGACAATGATGTCGGCCGGGTCAGTATCAAGCGGCAAACGCACTGCCTTGACGCGCATGCCGCCTCGCAGAGCGCGTAAAGCAGACTTCGCTGTCGCCGAGAGCCCTGCCGTGTCGGCATCAAGCACGAGCATCAGGTTCTCGCTATATCGCTTTATGAGTGCGACGTGCCGCTCGGTGAGCGCGGTCCCCGAGAGCGCGACAACGTTTTCAAAGCCCGCTTGGTGCGCGAGTACCGCGTCCATCTGACCTTCGACCAGTATCGCGAAGCCGCGCACCCGTATGGCGTCCTTTGCCTTATCCATGCCAAAGAGCACGTCGCTCTTATGATAGAGGGTGGTCTCTGGAGAATTGAGATACTTTGCTGGCTCGTCTGCACTGAGCGCGCGCCCGGTGAAGGCGACCGTGTGCCCAGCCGTGTCGGCTATCGGGAACATGAGTCGGTCGCGAAACCGATCATAGTAGGTACCCGGCTTACCCTCTGCCTCCTTGATAAGCCCCGCCGCGAGGAGCTCCTCGGTGCTGAAGCCCTGTGTGGTAAGCTCTTCGAGGAGCCCGCGCCACCCGTCTGGCGCATAGCCAACGTTCCACCGCCTAAGCGTCTCGGTAGTGAGGCCGCGTTTCTTGGCATAGGTCGCGGCAGGTGTCCCAGCGAGCTTCTCTGCGTACCATTGCGACGCCTTCTGCATCGCCTCACGCAGGCGTTCCTTGCGCGAGGTGTCGCCCGACTTCTGACTCCAGGCTGAGTCAAGTGGCACGCCAGCTTTCTCGGCAAGCATTTTGAGTGCGGTTTTAAAATCTACCCCCTCAACCTTCTCGACAAAGGAGAAAATGTCGCCCCCTTCGCCACAGCCGAAGCAGTGGTAGGTGCCGCGCTCGACACTCACGTGGAAGCTCGGGGTCTTCTCCTTGTGGAAGGGGCAGAGGCCAGTAAGCGAACGCCCTGCTCGACGGAGCTTTACGTGCGGTGCCACCACATCGGCAATCGAGAGCCGCTCCTTTATCTCTGCCACCGCGTCATTCGCCATGTGCCTCATTGTAGCCTATTTAGTCTTTCTTCGAACTCCGCCCGCAAGCGCGCACGGCTCCGAAACCCTGTCGGGTTTCGGAGCCGTCATTCATTTTTTAATACAAACTTAGAGTGCGCGTGTTGGGCGCGGCGCGAACGCGGGGCGCTCGCTCGCAATTGGTGCTGGGCGCTCTGCCCGAAGCTTCGCGATGTGCGCATATTTCTTACTGCCCGAGAAGCCGGTACCCGCAGGGATGAGGCGCCCCAAGATCACGTTCTCTTTGAGACCACGGAGGCGGTCAACCGATCCGCGAAGTGCGGCGTTGATGAGGATCTTGGTGGTCTGCTCGAACGATGCCGCCGAGAGGAACGAGCGACGAGAGAGCGCCGACTCCTTGATGCCGAGCACAATATCGTTACTCTTCGGTGGCATCTTCCCTGCCGCCTCCATCTCGTGCACTGCCTTAGCAAACTCCCAGTCCTCTACCACGTCACCCACCGAGTAGTCGGTGTCGCCCGCGTCGGTAATCTTGGCGCGTGAGAACATCTGCTTGACCACGACCTCGAGGTGCTTGCGCGAGACGCTTGCTCCCTGCAACTCGTAGATCTTGCTCGCCTCGGCGATGATGTACTCTTGTACCGCCGCACGGCCAGCATATTCGAAGAGGTCGTCAAGGTCTGCCGAGCCATCAGAGAGGATCTGCCCGCGCACCACCGCGTCGCCAGCCTTCACGAGTGGAACGCGTGGATACGGCGCGAAATATTCGTAGGATGATCCGTCCTTCTTGCCCTGCCCCGCGAGCGGTGCAACCACGATAACCTTCTCGCGACCCGCCTCCTTCACCTCAGTTACCATGCCATCAGACTTCGAGATGACAGCCGGGTTCTTCGGCGAGCGCTTCTCGAAAATCTCTTCAACGCGCGGGAGGCCGTTCGTGATATCACCGCCAACCGACGCCACGCCGCCCGCGTGGAAGGTACGCATCGTGAGCTGAGTGCCCGGCTCACCGATCGCCTGCGCGGCGATCGTACCGACGGCCTCGCCGAGATCGACGAGCTCTTGCGTGGTAAGGTCCATGCCGTAGCAGGTCTGACACACTCCATAACGTGTCTCGCACGACATTGGCGACCGTGCCATGACGCTCGATACTGATTTCGCCGAGGAGAGCGCTTCGGCATCTTCCGTCGTGAGATATTGTCCGCGTTTAAAAAGCACGGTGCCATCGGCGTCCTTCACATCTTCTGCAAGAACACGCCCGCGGAGCACCTCTGCGTAGTCGATCTGGATGCCCGAGAAGCTGGTGCGATTGATCGTGACACCACGCTTGGTCTTGCAGTCCGCCTCGGTCACAATCGAGTCTTGCGCAACGTCAAAGAGTCGTCGCGTGAGGTAGCCTGCCTTCGCGGTGCCGAGTGCCGTGTCAGTGAGACCCTTACGCGCACCGTGCGTACTCATGAAGTACTCAACCGGATTGAGACCCTCAGAGAACGAGGACGTGATCGGGAGCTCGATCGTGTCGCCGGCCGTGTTTTGGATCAGACCTTTCATGCCCGCCATCTGCGTGAGGTTACCCATCGTACCGCGTGCGCCAGAGCGCACCATGTCAGCGACCGAGCCCATCGGGTCGAGTTCGAGTGCGACCTGTTCCTCCACCAGCTGTTTGGCGTTTTGCCACAATTCAATCGACATACGACGCTTCTCCTCTGCCGAGAGGAGGCCGTTCTTGTAGTCCTCATCAATCTTAGCAACCTTCTCGCTCGCCTCGTCGATGATGCGCTTTTTCTCCTTTGGTACCGAGACATCATCGATAGACCACGACACGCCCGACTTGGTCGCATACTCAAAGCCAAAACGCTTCACCTTGTTCACGATATTTGGTACCGCGTCAATGCCGTAGCGCACGATGCAGTCATTCACGATACGCGCGAGCACCTTCTTGGTGATGGTGTCTTCGACATACGGGTACGTCGAAGGGAGCACCGTGTTGAAGAGGAGCTTCCCCACGGTCGTCTCGAAAATGTGTCCGTCATAGGCGGCATATTTTTCTTTACCCGCGACGGGGAGCACCTTGATCTTGGCGCGCACATCGATCGCCCCGTATTCGCTCGCGAGGATAGCCGCGTTTGGTGAGGCAAAGTGTTCGCCCTCGCCCTTGGCGCCGTCGACCGCCTTCGTGAGCCAGTATACGCCGAGAATAATATCGAGCGGCTTACCGGTGAGTACGATCAAGTCCCCAGACCCCGGCTTCAAGATGTTTTTGTTCGCGCTCATCACGTTCTTCGCCTCCCACTGCGCCTCCTCAGAGAGCGGCAGGTGCACGGCCATCTGGTCGCCGTCAAAGTCGGCGTTGAAGGCGTTACAGACGAGCGGGTGCAACTGGATCGCATCACCTTCGATAAGTCGTGGGCGGAATGCTTGAATACCTTGTCGGTGCAAGGTCGGTGCGCGGTTCAAGAGCACATACTTGCCCGCGATTGCTTCTTCAAGAATCTCCCATACTTCAGGGACCCCATCCTCGATCAGGCGGCCCGCACCCCGAATGTTAAAGGCGAGTTCGCGCGAGAGCAGGCCCGCGATAACAAAGGGACGGAAGAGCTCGAGCGCCATATGCTTCGGGAGACCGCACTCGTCGAGCTCGAGATCCGGGCCAACCACGATCACCGAACGTCCCGAGTAGTCCACACGCTTGCCGAGCAGGTTCTGACGGAAGTATCCTTGCTTGCCCTTGAGGTAGTCGGCAAGCGACTTAAGTGGGCGTCGCTGAGCTGGCGTGAGCGCCCCGCCCGCCGCACCGCCCTTACGAATCGAGTTGTCGAGGAGAGCATCAACCGCCTCCTGCAGGATCCGCTTCTCGTTGCGCAAGATAACCTCAGGCGCATGAATATCGATGAGCTTCTTGAGACGATTGTTGCGGTTGATGACGCGACGATAGAGATCGTTCACATCACTCGTCGCATGACGACCTCCCTCGAGCGCAACCATCGGGCGTAGCGCCGGCGGGATAACAGGAATTCGAGTGAGGAACAGCCACTCCGGTCGCAGACCCGAGGCAATGAGACCGGCGATGAGTGAGAGACGCTTCGCGAGCTTCTCACGCTCTGCGGCCCCTGCCTTCTCGTAGCGCGCAAGGAGTGTTTGCTCGAGTTGTTTAAGATCGAGTGCGCGGAAGATGTCGTAGATCGCTTCGGCGCCAATGCGCGCTTCGAAGAGGCCGCCGTACTTCACCGAGTAGCGGTGGTATTCGAGCTCGTCGAGCACCTTGCCGACCACGACGCCCTCGATCTCTGCCTTGGCGAGCGTCATTTTGGTCTTGAGCTCGTCGCGTGCTTTGTCGCCCTCGGTGGCCTTGTACTTGCTCTTGTACTCGCCCTCGAGCTCGGTAAGGAGCCGCTTCTTCTCCTCCTCTGCGATCTTGGTAATGATGTATCCTGCAAAATAAACCACCTTCTCGACGTCGGTTGCCGACGCGCCGAGGAGGAGGGCCATACGGCTCGGCACAGAGCGGAGGAACCAGATATGCGCGACAGGCGTGCAGAGCTCGATGTGCCCCATGCGCTCCCGGCGCACAATCGAGCGCGTAATCTCAACACCGCATTTGTCGCAGACAATGCCCTTGTAACGAATCCCTTTGTACTTACCGCAGTAACACTCATAGTCCTTTTCTGGACCAAAGATCTTCTCATCGAAGAGGCCGTGCTTCTCTGAACGTTGCGTACGATAGTTAATGGTCTCTGGCTTGGTCACCTCGCCGCTTGACCAGGCGAGAATACGTTCAGGTGAAGCGAGCGTCAGACGCAGACCGTTCCAGGTATCGCGCAGAGGGAGTTTTCGTGGTGTGAATGCCATAGGATAGGTGTGAAATGATTAAGGTCTGACTACTCGGATTCGTCGTCCGGAGCGGGCGGGAGATTGAGCGGATCAACGTCAAGTGCGAGACCGCGAATCTGGTTGGTAAGCACGCCAAACGACGCCGGTGTCCCAGAGTGAGAAATGGCCTCGCCGCGTACGATCGCGTCGAAGGCGGCCGAGCGGCCCTGGATATCGTCGGACTTGATAGTGAGCATCTCGCGCAGCGTATAGGCCGCGCCGTAGCCCAAGAGTGCCCAGACTTCCATTTCTCCAAAGCGCTGGCCGCCGTTCTGCGCCTTACCCCCGAGCGGTTGCTGAGTAATGAGGCTGTAGGGACCAATCGAGCGCATGTGGATCTTGTCCTCCACCATGTGATGCAGTTTGAGCACGTACATATAGCCCACCGCGGTCGGCTGTGCAAACGGATCGCCCGTCTGCCCATCAAAGAGTTGTATCTTGCCGTTCCGCGCGAATCCTGCACTCTCGAGCTCGTCTCGAATCTCGTCTGCGGTGGCGCCGGCAAACGGCGGAACGACCGCCTGATACCCGAGCGTGTGCGCGGCGAGACCTAGGTGGAGTTCGAGAATTTGCCCGAGGTTCATACGGCTCGGCACGCCAAGCGGCGTCAGGATGATGTCGACGGGATTTCCATCCTTGTCATACGGCATGTCCTCGACCGGCAATACCCGTGAGATAACACCTTTGTTACCGTGACGACCCGCGAGCTTATCGCCCACCGAGACGTTACGCACCTGCGCGACGGTGATGACAATTTTCTTGATGATACCGCTCTCGAGTTGGTCGCCCCGCTCGCGAGAAAAAATGCGTACACCGATCACGCGACCGCGCTTGCCTCCCTCCATGCGCAGCGACGTATCCTTCACATCCTTAGCCTTGTCGCCAAAGATTGAGCGGAGAAGTCGCTCCTCGGGAGTAAGTTGTGTTTCTCCCTTCGGCGTTACTTTGCCGACGAGAATATCGCCCGAGCGTACCTCCGCGCCAATGCGGATCACACCCTCTTCGTCGAGGTTCTTAAGACGCATCTCGCCTACGTTCGGGATATCATGCGTCGTTGTCTCGGGACCGAGCTTAGTGTCGCGAACGACACAATCAAAATCTTCAATATGAACCGTCGTGAACTTCGCCTCCTCTACGAGGCGCTCCGAGATAATGATGGCGTCCTCATAGTTGGCACCGTTCCAGCTCATGAAAGCGACACGCACATTTTGACCGAGCGCGAGTTGTCCTTGGTCGGTAGATGAGTTGTCCGCGAGTACGTCCCCTTTCTTCACCTTGTCGCCCGTACGCACCGACGGTCGCTGTAAAAACGCAGAGTTTTGATTGGTCTGCGTGAGGCCCTGAAGCCGATACTCCTGTTTCTTGCCGTCCTTGGAGGTGACCACCACCTTGCGCGCGTCAACATAGGTGACCTCTCCCGCCTCGAGCGCGAGGACGAGACGGCCCGTACTGCGCGCCGCATGCGCCTCAATACCGGTCGATACGAGCGGCGCCTCAGGAATGAGGATCGGGGTCGCCTGCTTCTGCATGTTGCTACCCATGAGCGCGCGGTTCGCGTCGTCGTGATCGACAAAGGGGATCATCGACGTCGCGATCGAGAACATTTGATAGGTCGAAGCATCTATGAGCGTCACCTCATTGCGTGTGACAATGATTGGCTCGCCCTTATGGCGCGCTTCGACTGAATCGGCAACGATGTGGCCCTGTGCATCAAGCACCGTGGCGCCGTGAGCGATGGTCTCGAGCTCTTCATCGAGCGCGTTAAGATAGACAGTTTCTTCAGTCACCTTGCCGTTCTTCACCTTCACATACGGTGTCTCAATAACGCCGAAGTCGTTGGTTCGTGCGTGCGTCGCCAGGCGGAGGATGAGACCGATGTTTTGACCCTCTGGCGTGTGGATAGGACAGAGGCGTCCATAGTGGCTCGGGTGCACGTCGCGCACCTCAAAGCCCGCGCGCTCGCGTGTGAGCCCGCCCGGACCCAGTGCCGAGAGAGTGCGCAGGTTCTCGAGTTCCGCAAGAATGTTCTGTTGGTCCATAAATTGCGAGAGCTGGTTCGCGGTGAAGAATTCGTGTACCGACGCCTGGAAGGGTCGCGGGTTCACGAGCGCGAGCGGGAGCGTCGTCTCGCTCTCGATCGTCGACATTCGGTCTTGGATGTTGCGCTTCATACGGCTCATGCCGACGCGCATGCGCGACTGAAGTAGCTCGCCAACAAATCGTACCCGGCGAAACCCGAGGTGATCGATGTCGTCGGGGCGGGCATTCGGATCAACGTTAAGCCGCGTAATCTCATTGATAATCCGTACAAAATCAGCGAGACCAAGGGTGCGCTTCTCGAGCGCCTTCTCGGTAACCGGGAGGCCAAACCGCGCGTTCAACCGATGGCGACCCACCTTACCCAAGTCGTACCGCTCAGAGGCAAAGAGCGATTGGACGAAGTTCTTCGCGTTCTCTGACGTAACGAGATCGCCGTCACGCATCCGACGATGAATCTCAATATACGCGTCTTCAACTGAGGCGGCCTCGTCGTGAGCAAGCGTGGCTTGCATCGCCGCGAGCGCGAGTGGCTGGTCCTTAAAGTGCTTCATAACATCCTTGCCGATGCCCCCGCCAAAGACGGTGAGGAGCTGACTGATCGGGAACTTGCGCTTGCGGTCGATTTTCACAAACACAGCACCATCAGCCTCGGAGTCTATCTCGATCCACACGCCACGAAGAGGGATAATCTTTGCACCGAAGTACGGCTTCCCGCGCAAGAGCTCAGAGACAAAGAACGCGCCGAACGATCGCGCGAGCTGTGGCACGATCGCGCGCTCCACACCCGACACGATGAACGAACCGTGCGGCGTCATGATTGGCATGTCTGCGAGGAAGAGTTCCTGCGACTTCTCTGTGCCTAAGGTCTTGTTCACGAGTTTAACCGTGGCGCGGATAGGCGCCTCATAGGTACGCATGTTCTCGCGCGCAAAATCCTCGTCGTACTTGGGTTCGCCAATCTCAAACTTTTCAAACTGTAGTTCGAACTTCTTGCCAGAATAGTCGGCGATCGGAGAAAACTCCTGGAAGAGCTCCTTGAGACCACTGGTGAGTAGCCACTCGAACGAACCTCGCTGGTGCCCGACAAGATCTGGGAACTCAACTTTCGGAGCACGGAACGCACCGAACGTCTTCTGTGCAAGGGTTTTTTGCATATGGTTGGCAGTGAAGAATGGTTAAAATTACGAACGTATACAAATGTAAACGCACAAACAATGGCGTAACTCGCTTACGTTTTCTTGATTCCCGTATGTATCTTGTTGCCCAGCCCTCCAGTACTAACTCGTATCTAGTGAGCTTACTGTATCAGCTCGCCTCCTGTTGCGCAAGCGCCCTTGCCTGGGGATAAGAAATGGCCCCAGGACCGTTGGCCCTTTCGGGCTGTCAGCTGACTCGGAACTGGCGGGTGAGGCAAATCACCCGCAAATGCGCGGCTCTTGGCGTCGAGGAATTTTTTCTCCTCCTCGAGCCGCCTGGTCAGACGCCGCTTGGTCTCGGCCAGCACCTCGGGGTGACGGCCGAGCCCGCTCAGAACTCTCATCTCTACCATCCTCTACCTCTCATTACAGTGCCCCCCTGGGGCACCCGTTTAGTAGCAAAAGAGCCGACGCCCTTTTGCCCCACACCATCATACGTATTTCAAACCGGTTGTCAACTACTTCTTCCCCCGCCAGGCATCGATCTTGGCGTGGTGGCCAGTCTGGAGCACCTTGGGTGCCTTATAGGTCTTCTTCTTATACGAAATCGCTTCGGGTCGCGTGTAGACCGCATGCGAAGCAACTCGGCGCTCTTCCACCGATGTGTCCTTGCCGAGCACGCCCGGGAGCCGGCGGGTGACGGCGTCAACGATCGCGAGCGCCGGGAGCTCCCCGCCGGTGTAGACTGCCTCACCAACGGCAAACTCCTTGACCGGGGCGAGTGCCTTAATGATCTTCTTCGCGCGCTCGTCGATGCCCTCGTAGCGCCCACAGACCAGCACGACATCTGAGTATGCGACGAGTGCGTCAGCATCCTTGTTAGTGAATTGCTTGCCGCTCGGCGAGAACCAGACAACCATAGGTTTCTTTTTCGCCCGCAATGCCTTCTCGACCGCCTTCACCACCGGGAGCGCCTGCATCACCATCCCCGGGCCACCACCGTACGGACGATCGTCGACGCGACGAAGGTTGGTCGCCTTCTGATGCGGCGTCTGCGTAGCAAAGTCTCGAGGGTTCTGGTAGGTGATGCCGATCTTCTTGCCCGTGCGGGCGCGTCCAATGATCGACGCCGAGAGATACGCGTCGCACGCATCGGGAAAAAGCGTAATGAGATGGAACCTCATTATGAGAGCGCGTCGAGCGCTTCGTCGACGGTCTTGACCTCTGGCTCGCGTTTGCCACCAATGGGCTCATTGATCTTGAGATTTACTCTCGCATTGCCCTTCATACCTACAACACGCAGGAGGATGCGGAGCGCCTCAGCGGTCTTGCCGCTCTTACCGATAATTTTTCCCATATCGTCTGGATGGACTGTCAGCGTGAGCAGGACGCCCATCTGGTCGATGACGCGAGCCGTCTCCACTGCCTCCGGGTGGTCGACAAGCGCCTTCACTGCGTATTCGAGAAATGCTTGATCAGGTTCCATATAAGAATATTAGATCAATAAGGGCGCCTCAGGGCGCGAGCGAGCACTATGCGACTGGAGTCTCTTCCGTGGCTTCCGCATCTGCGGCCGCCTCTGCTTCAGTTGGTAGCGCCACTTCGCCTGCGGCGGGCGCCTCGATAGGAGCCTCCTCTGTGGTCGCAGGAACCACGGCGGCGGCCGCCGCTTCTGCCTCGGCTTCTTTGTTGACCTGTACTGTCTTCTTTTGCAGGGCATTAACCTTCGTGCCTTCAATCACCTTCTGGCTGATGAGGAGATTGCGAATCGAGTCCGTGGGCTGTGCACCGACCGAGAGCCAGTGTTTGACCTGCTCAGCGTTCAGGGTGAGTGCCTTACTGCGCGGATTGTAGGTACCAACCTGTTCGACAATGTTACCCGCCTTCGCCGCACGCTCCTTCTCGAGTACGACAATGCGAAACGCCGGATCGTTGGCCCGGCCAATGCGTTGGAATCGAATCATTAACATGTATGCGACTATAGCAGAACCCTGTGTATATTGCTAGAGTAGAGGAAATGACAGACCGCGCTCCCTATGAAGGACCGATCACCATAACCCGCAAGGGTTTTGGCTTTTTCTCTATCGGAGAGGATCAGGAGGATCTCATCATCCCGGCCGAATACACCAAACACGCACTCTCTGGCGATATTGTGAAAGTGGCGCCTGCAGGCGACTATCGCGACCCGATGGGCCGGATGCCGCCGCGCGCCTCGGGCAAGGTCGTCGAGATTGTGCAGCGCGCCCGCGAGACCTTTGTCGGAACGCTTGTTGAAGAAGTTCCCTCGACTACACCCAGAGCGAGCGGCCGCGTCCTGCTCTCGCCCGACTATAAGAAAATGCACGTGCCAATTGTGGTGACCGATACCAAGGGCGCCGCACTTGGCGATAAGGTGCTGGTACGACTCACCGACTGGCCCGAGACCGCTCCCTACCCAGACGGTGTTGTGCAAGAGGGTATCGGTAAGGCCGGCGATCACGAGACCGAGATGCGCGCCCTCGCGCTCGGACAAGGCTTTCGTAGTGACTTCCCTCCTGGTGTCGTGACCGAGGCCAAAGCGCTTGAGACGCGGGGCCGAGCACAGATTGCCGAAGAAACCAATAACCCCATTCGCAAGGATTTCCGCAACGTCCCAACATGCACCATCGACCCGGCCGATGCTAAGGACTTCGATGACGCCCTCTCTGTCCGTACGCTCCCCGATGGGTTACTGGAAGTAGGGATCCACATCGCCGACGTGTCCTTCTTTGTGAAGCCTGGCACCGCACTCGATAAGGAGGCGGTCGCACGTGCGACGAGCGTCTACCTCGTCGACCGGACTATCCCGATGCTTCCCGAGGTATTGAGTAACGACCTTTGCTCGCTCAACCCAGAGCAAGACCGGTTGGCGGTCTCGGCGGTCTTCACACTCGATAAGGACGCTCGCATTCACAGCAAGTGGTTCGGCGAGACCGTAATTCATTCTGATAAGCGCTTTACCTATGAAGAGGCCCAGCAGGTGCTCGATGCGGGGCGTGGCACCATGCACACCGAACTCGCCCTGCTACACGATCTGTCTCAGAAGATTCGCGCCGCGCGACAAGCCAAGGGAGCCATAGAGTTCGATACGCCAGAGGTGAAGGTCGAGCTCGACGCCGCAGGTACACCCGTTGCCATCCATCTCAAGGAGCGCAGGGCTACCAATCTCCTCATAGAGGATTTCATGCTCCTTGCGAACGAGCACGTTGCCGAATATCTGGCCAAGCTCACGGCCAATGGTGGGCCACACTTCGCGTCGCTATACCGCATCCATGACACACCCGACGCTGATCGGATCGAGAATCTTACACAATTGCTCCTCGTCATGGGTTACCATCTCAAGGCACCCGCGGGCAAAGTGAGCGGCGCAGAGTTGAATCGCATCCTCGAAGCGGTCAAGCACACGCCCGAAGAATACCTCGTCAAGACCGCGATCTTGCGATCAATGAGCAAGGCGGTCTATGCCACCAGGAACATCGGCCATTTTGGACTGGCCTTTGAGTACTACACACACTTCACCTCCCCGATTCGGCGCTACCCCGATCTCATCATCCATCGCCTCATCAAGGCGCACGCCGGTGGCGCACCCGTGACCGCCGCAGAGATGAGCGCGTTTGATGCACTCGCCCGTCACTCCTCTGAGCGCGAGGTGGCCGCCGCCGATGCCGAGCGCGACTCGATCAAGATGAAGCAGGTGGAGTTCCTCGCGCCTCGTATTGGAGAGATCTTCGATGCAGTTATCTCGGGCGTCACCGAGCGCGGACTCTACGTCGAGCTCAGCGAAACGCACGCCGATGGGATGATAGTGGTGCGCAATGTGGGCGACGATTATTTTGAATATGACGAGAAGCATTATCGGCTCGTGGGTCGCCGCACCCACCAAGCCTTCCAGCTCGGCGACCCGATCAAGGTCAAGCTCGTTGCGGCACGCGTAGCAGAAAAAGAGCTCGACTTCGTCCCTGCTTGAATCACCGCAGTAATGCGGTGATTCGCTCGTATCGAGCTGAAAACAAAAATTCCCAACGCGCTTTGCGTCAGGAATCATCTCGCCCTGGAGCGAGGGGGCCGTGTGCCCCCTCGCTCCCGTACACCCAGTTCAGTCTGCGGCTGGCTCAGGTACGCTCCGCCGAAATAACCAGTAGTTAATCGTGGAAATGACCTGGTCGGCGGTGTCCATCTCGCAGTCCCGAAGCTCCTTGTCATACCGCCACCAGGACATCCACCAGGTGATGGAAAAGCCGGCCGCTATCAGAAACGTCTCCGCAGTACACCACGTGTCTCTTTCCACTCTTCCCTGTACGACAAACTCGTAATGATCGAGCAGAACGAATACCGGGTAGGTGCACCCGGCGACGAAAACGTAGTACCCGATCGCCGTCCAGAAGTCGATCAGTACAGGCCCCCCGAACAGATAGATCAGCGCCGCGCACGTGAGGCCAGCGCCGATCAGGAGTCCGAGCCACGGGCCGAGACTGAACACGATCAGCACGACCAGCGCACACGCGAATTTAACAAAGTTTACGATCTGCTGCATCTCCAGCATCCTCCCGGGAGTTGATTGGCACAAAAGGTGCACCTGCCGGACAGCGTACGTCATCACCACCCACCTGGCAATATATATGGACATCGTAAGTCCCTAGATGGGTTATACTAAAAGTACAAAAGCACTATGGAACTTTGGCATGTTCTCAACCGCGGCGTTGATGGCCGAAATATTTTTCTGGATGACAAAGATTATTTGCGCTTTGTGCACAATCTGTATGTCTTTAACGACACTACCCCCGCGGATAACAACAGCGGCTACCATTTCAAATCTATGGACCTCGTAAGTCCATATTTGGAACAGGGGCCCAGGAACAAGCTCGTTGATATTCACGGATGGTGTCTCATGAAGAATCATTACCATTTGCTTCTTTCCGAACGCTGTGATGGTGGGCTGTCACAATTCTTACGCAAGCTGAACGTCGGTTACGCCAAATCGTTCAACGACAAATATACGCGTGTGGGTACACTCTTTCAGGGTCGAACTAAGAAGGTGCTCGTAGATCGTCAGGCACACGCTAATTACATTCTTCACTACATCCACCTCAATCCTTTGGATTATTTGAAAGGTGCTCAGACGTGGCGGGACCGAAGTCATGGAGGTATACAGAACAAGCAAGTGGCTCTCGATTATCTCGCCAATTACCGTTGGAGCAGCTATCTTGACTACATTGAGAGACAAAACTTTTCCTCATTGCTTACGACGTCACTTTTCAAGGATATGCTCGGGAACTATCGACACTCTATCGACTCCTATCTTACTGACGCAGAAGCAGACCTCACCAAGATGCGGCTTGAATGATTAGGGACTTACGATGTCCCTATATGGGTACACCGCTGCTGCGCGTGTAGCCGAAACAGAGTTGGCTTTTGTCACTGCATAAATACAAGGATTAATCCTTGTATTTATTTTGCGACCGTTACGGCCTCGTCGAACTTAACTGAGAGGAGCTTGGAGATGCCGTCGCTGCCCATCGTTACGCCGTAGAGGATCCCCGCGCGGCTCATGGTCTCGCGGTTGTGGGTGATCACGATGAGTTGCGATTTCTGCGCCAAGTTCTCGATCATGTCGCCATAACGACGGCTGTTGGCCTCGTCGAGTGCGGCGTCGGTCTCGTCGAGAATGAGAAATGGTGGCGGGTTCACCTGACTCATCGCGAAGATGAGTGCGATCGAGGTGAGCGCACGCTCCCCGCCCGAGAGCTGCATGAGCGAACGCACTTTCTTCTTCGGTAAACTCACGTTGATCTCGATACCGAGTTTCTTCTTCTCTTTGACTTCTTCCTCATCCTCGTCGGACTCGTCCTCTTCCTCGCTCTCGTCTTTGACTTCGATCGCTTCCATCACGAGCCTGGCGCTCCCACCACCAAACATGAGCGCGAAATATTCATTAAAAGATTGGTTGACCTTGGCAAGCCCATCTGCGAAGTGCTTCGCGAGTTCAGTATTCAAGTCCTCGATAAGGGCCGCGAGGCTCTTCGCCGTGCGATCAAGGTCTTCGAGCTCGCGCGCGAGAAACACTTCTCGCTCGCTCACCTCCTTATGCTCGGCACGAATCTCCTCGCCGCCACCGCCGGCCTCCTCGAGACGAATCTTGAGGCGTTCCACGGAGTGCTTGCGCTCCTCCTGCACATGACGCTCCTCCACGGCATCGCTACTGCGCGGCTGGTAGGAGACGGCGGCGGTACCCACGAGCGCAACCACTTCAGCCTTGTCCGAGTCAAGCCGCTCTGAGAGCTGGGCGAGTTCGCGCTCTCGGGCCTCTGTGCGCGTCACCTCAGACTCTTCTCGCGCCTTGTTCTGTGCAAACTCAAGGATGTGTCGGCGCAATTCGCGACCCGTCTCGTCATAGGCGGTGAGTGCCTCGCGCGCGCGGCCAAGCGCGAGACGCGCTTCTTCGTGCTCTTTCTCGAGCGCACGATTCTTCTCGAGAAGCGTCGCGCGCTCTTCTTCGAGTGTATAGACCGAGCGTTCCTCCTCATTCAAGAGATCATCGGATGGCGCGACAAAGCGATCGACAAATGCCTTGATAATCGCGTGGAGCGACTTGAGCGCACCCAGGACCGCCTCAGGGGTGTGCGTCTGCTGTACCTGCAGTTCGGCCTCCTCGGCAAGCGCGATGAGGTCATCACGCGAGACCTTCGCATACGGATCATTCCCGATACGCTTCGCGCGCTCCTTGGCGGCATGCAGGGCGCCCTCAATACGGCCCAGATCTCGTGCGAGCGCCGCTCGCTCGCCCGCAAGGCGCTCGACCTGTTGTTCGGCCTTGCGCGAGAGGTCGAGCCGCTTGGCACCCTCGGCATCGGTCGTGGCGCGCTCCTCGATCGCGGCAAGCTCAGCACTCACGCTCGCGAGTCGCTCCTGGGCCGAACGTTTCTCCTCGATCACTTTCTTCTTCTCGGCCGTAAGGAACGCATCTTCTGTTGCGAAATAGGCCGCAGCCAGTTTGATAAGTTCCTGGCGCATCCCCTCCGCGCGTTCGAGCTTCTCCACCTGGCGCTCCAAGAATCGCAGATGCGGCGCAAGCTCACGGCGGAGCGAGTTCACTTGTTGGATATTGATATCGGTCTTCTCGAGCTTCTTCTGCGCCTCAGCCTTCTTAAACTCATAGACCTTGAGGCCGAGCGCATCCTCAAGCATCGTCCGACGCTCGCGCGCGTTCGCGAGCAGTATCCGATCTGCCTCGCCCTGCGAGATAATGTGGTGACCGGTCTCACCGATGTTTGCACCGGCCAGCAGTTCCTCGATATCACGCAGGCGAACCTTAGAGCCGTTTATCGAATACTCGCTCGACCCGTCGCGCAGTATCGAGCGCTCGATGCTCACTTCGTCGAAATCGATCTTGAACTCGCGACGCACATTATCGAACACGATCGTTACCGACGCGCGGTTACTGCGCGGCACCGTGTGCGACCCGCCCCAAATGAGGTCCTCGCTCCGCTTGCCGCGCATGCTCTTCATCGACTGCTCTCCAAGAGCGAAGCGGAATGCCTCGGCGAGGTTGCTCTTGCCAGAGCCGTTGGGGCCTACTATCGCAGTCGTGGCCGACGAGAAATCGAGCACGGTCTTGCGTACAAAAGATTTAAACCCGACTATCTCCAGCCGCTTCAGCATTCTCCGTATTGTACCAAACGATTTAGGCCCACTTCATCGCCGCGAGCGCGGCTGTGGCCGCGGCCTGTTCGGCCTCTTGCTTGCTGTGTGCCTCGCCGCGGGCAATCTCTTTCTCTCCGAGGAAGGCGCCCACTGTAAACCGTTTGTCGTGGTCGGGGCCTTCTTCGACGAGCGTACGATAGCTTGGGGTAATGCCCTTCTTCTCTTGCGAGAGTTCCTGGAAGTGGCTCTTGGAATCTTGATACGCGCGCGTCTCGATCACGGTGTCCACCTTGCTGTGCACGTTGCGCGCAATAAAGGTCTCAGCGCTTGTAAAACCTTGGTCGAGATAGATCGCACCGATGAGCGCCTCGAAAGTGTCGGCGAGAATCACATCGCGTGCACGCCCGGTGTCCTTGGCCTCGCCCTTTGAGAGGAGGAGATATTCGTTGACGCCGAGCCTCTGTGCGCTCTCGGCAAGGGAGACGGTGTTTACGAGTGCCGCACGCAGATTGGTGAGCTCGCCCTCGCTCTTCTCTGGATATTTCTTGAAAAGGAAGTCTGTTACGGCGAGCTCGAGCACCGCGTCGCCTAAGAACTCGAGGCGTTCGTTGTGGCTCCCGACATACTCCTTGTGCTCATTGAGATACGACCGATGCGTAAAAGCCTCGACAAGGAGGTCGAGATTCTTAAACTTCACACCGATGTGAGTCGCGAAGTTTTTGAAATCAGGCATGAACGGGCGCGGACTTGGCCTTCTCAGCACTCGCATGATCGAGCAGCTTTTGCACGGCCTGGGTCACGATGGGGAGCATATCATCATAAAAATTCAAATCAATGATGTCCTGCAGACGGAACCACTTGGCGTCGTCGAGGCCTCCGCTCTTCTTGAGGGTGAGGGGATCGAACGCGCATCGTGCGAGGAAGAACCATACATGCTTCACCACCTTCCCCTTCTCTGGATGCGAAGCAATATATTCGTTCTCGCCGATCTGGTCTTCGACAGTGGCCTCGAGACCAAGCTCATCCCTGAGAATACGTGCGACGCCAAGCTCCGGTGACGCGTCCTTGTCGATGTGGCCCTTTGAGAGTGTCCAGTGGCCGAAAACGTCGTGTACCAGCGCGAGGTAGTACTGACCTTCGTGCTTGGCATAGGCGATACCGCCGCCCATCTTTTCGAGTGGGAGCTCTTCGCGCTTCACTTTCTTCCTGCCCTGCTCTTCTTTGCCGGGCTCACCGAGCTCCTTGTATACCGCACCTAACACACCGTTCACAAACCGCCCCGACGAATCCCCTCCGAAGGTCTTGGCGAGCTCGATAGCTTCGTTAATCGCAACCTTTGCCGGCACCTGCGTGCGGTCGGCAAACAAGAGTTCATACAGACCGAGGCGCAGGATGTTTCGGTCGATGGGTGCGATGCGTTCGAGTGGCCAATCGGGCGCCGCCTTGGTGATGACAGTGTCGAGGTCCTCTTTCTTGGCGAGCACGCCCTTGAGGAGCGTATCCATGAAGGGGGTGTCGACATCATCGCCGCCAAATTCCTCGACGTTGCGTGCGAGGATATTCAGCGCCTCCTGTTCTGGCACTCCAGAATTGTCCCACTCAAAGAGTGACTGCAGTACGATAGATCGTGCTAAATGTCGATTCGCCATGTAAAGATCTGTTACACCTAAGTATAACAAACATCGCGGCTGCGCAAGCGCAGCCGCGATGTTTGTTGTGTGTAAATTAATTATGCACCGCCGCCAAAGCCTCTGCGCGCCTTCGGACGGCCCGCACCGGTAATCCTGCCCATGATACCTTTGGAACTTTTTGCCTCCGCATTCTCGTGCTCAGCCGCATGATCGTGCACCTGCTCAGCAACAACCTTCTCTGACGGACCCTTCACCTTGGGCGTCTTGGCGCCCTTGACCTTCACTTTGGCGATCTGCTTACCGCGGTACATGCCGGTCGACTCGTCGAGCCGATGCGGGAGTCGGAGCGCACCTGAGGTAGCGTCTTTGACCGCCTTCGTCTCGGTAAGGGCGTGATGAGAACGGCGGTTATTGGTGTGCCCTCGTGTGTGGCGCATGCGTACTGACATGCTGGAGACTCTACCACAGGGTATTAAAAAGAGAAAGGCCGGCCTCGCGCGTGGCGCGTGGCCGGCCCCAAAGATCATTTTCCCTTTTTCTTCGGCGGCCTCAAGTCGGCCCCATGCTCGCAGACCCACGCCTGCGCCTGGGTGACCAGGCCCTTGATGCCGCAAATCATGGCGTTCCCCTCGAACTTGGTCCCCGCCCCGTGGCACCACGGGCAACGAGGGAACTTCTTGCCGAGAAGCAGTTTGTGCTTCTCGACGACTCTCGGGTCCTTCGCGACCCGTGCGCCCTGGCCGGCGCCTTGCCTCCTCATACTGCACCTCGCTTGACTTCCGTAGTCGAGCCATGCGCCCAACTCCGCCGGCATTATACCTTATTTGCACTGCCGGTCAAGATGCAGAAATGTGCGGCGGTGGATGGCGTAAACCTACTCATCCTTTGTATGTTATACATTCGAACTCGTGCACAAAAAGAAAAGCCGCCCCCCTCGTCGCGAGACAAAGGGTTGGCTCTTCGTCTCGCGTGGGGGCGGCCGATTAGACAGCGCGCCTCTGTCTGGGCAGGGTGGGCAAATGCTCCCACCAGAGACATCCCGGACCGGGAACCGCTGTGTAGCCCCAGCAGCTTCCTACCTTCTCGGTAGGCACAGCCGGAATGTACCACCCGATTTGGTCGGTGCGTCCTCCGTGTTCACTGAGACGCATCCCCGCCTCGTCGATGTCGCTGATGTCCCTGCCCTCTGACCTTGCAGCACAGGGTGCGCAACGAAGCTCGGCGCGCATGGTCTGGTACTCTCTCCAGAGCTTGCAGTCCGTCGCTCCGCACTCGCTGCAGATGTAGTTGTCGGGAACGTCGCCACCGAGATACTCGCCCAGCGGCGAGAAGTACGCCATGCGCTCTGCCAAAGCGAGAGCTTTCCGTGGGTTCTTTTCCCAGAGGAATGGCTCAGAGGGATTCCTCCCCCGTGAACGCTGCCAGCGAGCGTGTGTCACCACGTGCTCCGCCGCGCCCTGGGGGTACCGAGAAACTTGTGATCTTTTCAATTGTCCACCTCTCTGAATTCTCAACCCCAATGCCGCATTCAGATTTGCGGTCGGGTAACTTGCCATATATATATTATACATTATTGACATACTGTCAACCCCCAGCTCTGCAAGCTCGTGTTTTCCAAAACCTTCCATAGAGCTTACGTGGTGGTGTTGTGTCACCGTTCGTGCAGGAATGTCTTGCGATGGAGAGCGCACTGGCCGTGCTCTTGCAGGACTTGGTAGTGTGCCTTGGTGCCGTAGCCCTTATGCGCATCGAACCCATATTCTTGGTACTGCTCTGCGAGCGCATACATGCGCCGGTCGCGGACGACCTTGGCCGCAATCGACGCGAGCGAGATGAGTGGTACAAGAGCGTCTCCTCCAATCATTGTCTCTTGCGCATACTCCGCGGGAGCTTTGAGTGCACCGTCGAGCAATACTTCTACAGCGCTCGCGTCCGGCGCGAGCGCCCGTACTCCCCGATCGAGCGCACAATGCACGGCGACCACGATCCCCTCGCTGTCGATCGTCTCATTGCTCTCGAGCTCGACCACATAGCGCACATCGCCCTGCGCTACTCGTGACTCAAGCAGGGCGAAAAGGGTCTCGCGTTTCTTCTCACTTAGCTTTTTGGAATCTGCCACACCAGGAAATTCGCGCGCGACTTCAAAGTGTACTGGCACCGCCACTACGCCAACCGCAACTGGCCCTGCGAGAGGTCCGCGCCCCGCCTCATCAACCCCAAGCATGAATCGCATGTAGAAAGTATACTAGTCCTATGGCATCGCGCTTTATCCATCTCCATACGCACAGCCACTACAGCTTCCTCCAGGCGCTTCCGAAGGTCGACGAGCTCGTCGAAAAGGTTAAGAAAGATGGCATGGATGCGGTGGCGCTCACCGATGCGGGCAACATGCACGGTGTGATCGATTTCTATCAGGCGGCCACGAAGGCCGAGATTAAGCCGATCCTCGGTGTCGACGCCTACCTTGCCCCACGCTCGCGGCATGATAAGGACCACGACCTGGACGCGAAGCGTTCACGCCTCGTTCTCCTCGCCGAAAATGTTACCGGATATCGAAACCTCCTTGCCCTCGTGACGGCCTCGTGGACAGAGGGGTTCTTCGAGCGACCACGTCTCGACAAGGAGCTCCTCCGCGCACACGCCGCCGGCATTATCGCGATACTCCCCTCCTTCGCGGGCGACGTTGCCCAGCTACTGCGTGCCGGTGACCACAACGGGGCCGCCGCAAGTCTCGCCGAGTTCACCGACATCTTCGGCAAGGAGAACCTCTTCCTCGAAGTCTCGCACCACCCAAAGGTTACAGGACATGAGGCGCTCATGCAGAAGAACATCGAGCTTGCACACGAGACCGACACACCGCTCGTTGCGCAACACGACGTCTACTACCTCGATCCGAGCGATCGCGGCGCAACCGAGATCCTGCGCCGCATCCAGCAAGGCGAGCGCGGTAAGAACGAGGAGGAGGATTTCTCGTTCATCTCCGAGAAGAAGGCGCTCGCTCTCTTCAAAGATACGCCCGAGGCTGTCGACAACACGCGCCGCATCGCAGACCGCTGTAACGTAGAGCTCACGCTCGGCAAGTTTGTCTTCCCCAATTTTGCGCTCCCGCCTGGGAAGACAGCTGACGAACTCTTGCGCGAGCTCTGTCTGGCAGGACTCAAGGTGCGCGGCCTCGAGGGGCGCCAAGACGTGCTCGAGCGTCTCGAGTACGAGCTTGGCATTATTGCCTTCAAAGGGTACGCGGCATACTTCCTCGTGGTGGAAGACCTGGTGCGCTTCGCGAGAGAAAAAAACATTTATACCAATATTCGTGGCTCGGTAGCAGGCTCGATGACCACGTACCTACTTCAAATCACCAAGATTGACCCCCTTGAGTACAAGATCCCCTTCGAGCGCTTCTTGAACCCTGAGCGCCCCTCGGCCCCAGACATCGACATGGACTTCGCCGACAATCGTCGCGATGAGGTGATCGAATATGCCCGAGAAAAATATGGCCACGACCACGTGGCGCAGATTGGCACCTTCGGTACCATGATGGCGCGCGCGGCGATACGCGATGTCGCCCGCGCACTCGGGCATTCTTACAACACTGGCGACCGTATCGCCAAACTCATCCCTATGGGCTCTCAGGGCTTCCCGATGACCATCGAGAACGCAATGAAGCTCGAGCCTGATCTCAAATCGCTCTACAACGAAGACGACGATACGAAGGAGATTCTCGACCTCGCACAGCGCATCGAAGGGTGCGTGCGCCACGTGGGCGTGCACGCGGCCGGCGTGGTCGTGTCACCGACGCCGTTAGTCGAGTGGACCCCTATCCAGCCCGACCCTAAAGGCACCGGCAAGCTCATCACGCAATACGATATGTACTCTGTCGGTGAAGACGGGGTGGGACTCACGAAGTTTGACTTTCTTGGTATCAAAAACCTCACCATCCTCGCTGACGCCGTTGCTCGCGTCAAAGAAACGCGCGGTATCGACATTGATATCGAGGCGATACCCCTCGACGACCCCAAAACATTCGCGATGCTCGCGCGCGGCGACACTGAGGGCACCTTCCAGCTGAACGGCACGGGCATGACCCGCTGGCTCAAGGACCTGCGGCCAACAACGATTCACGACATCAACGCCATGGTTGCGCTGTATCGCCCCGGGCCGATGCAATTTATCCCGCAATATATTGAGCGCAAGCACAACCCGAGTCTTATCACCTATCTCGACCCCGCTATGGAGCCGATCCTCAAACAAACCTACGGTATTCTCGTCTACCAAGACGATCTCTTGATCATGGCGCACGAATTTGCCGGATACTCATGGGGTGAGGTCGACAAGTTCCGCAAGGCCGTGGGCAAGAAGATCCCTGCCGAAATGCAAAAGCAGAAGGAGAAGTTCATCGATGGCTGTGTCGAGCACTCCACGTGGCCGCGCAAGAAGGCGCAGGAGGTCTGGGCGTGGATCGAACCGTTTGCGGCCTACGGTTTCAACAAAGCGCACTCGGCCTCGTATGGGCGGGTTGCCTATCAAACGAGCTACCTCAAAGCGAATTATCCGGTCGAATATCTCGCCGCGCTTCTCACCGCCGACTCTGGTGACACCGAACAGATTTCTGTCTTTGTGGGAGAGGCCAAACGGCTCGGTATCGACGTCTTGCCGCCAGATGTGAACGAGAGCGGCACCGACTTTACCGTCGTTGGCGAGCACCGCGACGCGATCCGATTCGGCCTCTCCTCGATAAAGAACTTCGGCGAGGGCATCGCCGAAGCGATTATGACCGAGCGCACCGCACACGGCTCCTACCACTCTCTATCTGACTTCCTCTCACGAGTCGCATCAAAAAATCTCAACCGCAAGTCGCTTGAGTCGCTCGTCAAAGCAGGTGCCCTTGACTCGCTTGCCCCCGCACACGCGGGCCGCGACACACTACTCGAAAATATCGAGGCGCTTCTCGCCTATCATCGAGAGGCGACCGCAAGCGCGCCCCAGGATTCGCTGTTTGGTGATCTGACCAAGCCGCCCGAACTCCACCTGCCCGAGGGTACTGCCATGTCCCTCGCTGACAAACTGGCGTGGGAGAAGGAGCTCTTGGGCATCTACGTGAGCGGCCACCCACTCGATGCCCATAAAGATCTGCTCGCGAAGGCGCGCCTCACCATCGCACAGATTAAAAAAACGCCCACCAACGGCACGCTGGTCATTTTGCCGGTGCTAGTATCCATTGTGCGCCCCATACTCACCAAGAGCGGCGAGAAGATGGCCTTTGTCACCGTCGAAGACCAGACCGACAGCATAGAATCGGTCGTATTCCCAAAAACGTTTAAGGAGCATGTCGCCGCGATTGTCCCTGGGGCCTGTTTACTACTGAAGGCAAAAGTGTCCATACGTAATGGCGAGGCGACCCTCGCCATTGAAGAGCTCAAGCCTATTTAATGGTAATGTGATATCCTCATCACTAATGGACGAAAGCAACGAGAAGGCTAACGACCACAAGAAGCTCGGTAAGGAGCTTGATCTTTTTGCCTTCTCAGATGCCGTGGGTAAAGGCCTCCCCCTCTTCACTCCAAAAGGGTCGGTCATTCGTCGCGAGCTAGAACGCTTTATCGTGGATGAAGAAATCAAGCGTGGATACCTACACGTCTATACACCCGACATAGCCAAGCTGGAGCTCTACGAAAAAAGTGGACACTATCCACACTACAAGGAGTCCATGTATGCGCCGATAGAAATCGACGACGAGCGCTTCATGCTCCGACCAATGACGTGCCCGCATCACTTCGAACTTTTCTTGCGCAAGCCTGTAAGCTATCGCGAGCTTCCAATGCGCATTGCTGAGCTTGCGAAGCTGTATCGCTACGAACAGTCTGGTGAACTCATGGGGTTGCAACGCGTACGCACCTTCTGTCTCTCAGATGCGCATATCATTTGCGCTTCTGAAGAGCAAGCGGTCGACGAAATCGCGAAAGCGCTCGATCTCATAGAGTTTGTCACCTCAGTCTTCGGGCTCACACTCGACGTTGATTATCGCTATCGCCTCTCGATGGGTGATCGCGCTAACACTGACAAATACTACAAAGATGATGACGCCTGGGAGAAGGGCGAACAGCTTCTCCGTACGCTCATGCAGAACCGCGGGTCCAAGTTTGAAGAGGCCAGCGACGAGGCCGCCTTCTATGGCCCCAAGATTGATATACAGATGAAAAACGTAAACGGTAAAGAAGATACTGCCTTCACCGTGCAATACGACTTTTGTATGCCTGACCGCTTCGATCTGAGTTACATCGGTGAAGATGGTGAGAAGCACCGTGCATTTGTCGTACACCGCTCCTCTATTGGTGCGATCGAGCGCATTATGGCGTTTCTCATTGAGAAGTACGGCGGTGCCTTCCCCACTTGGCTGTCGCCGGTGCAGGCCAAAGTACTCTCCGTATCGGAGAAGCACGTTGTGTATGCAAAAGAGGTCGTGGAGGCCCTGAGAGCCGCGAACATCCGCGTCGAGCTCGACGACTCAGACGAATCGCTCGGCAAGAAGATCCGCGCAGGAAAGACCGAGAAGGTCCCTTACCTCCTCGTGGTTGGTGACGCTGAGATATCGGCAAAGACCGTATCGGTCGAGGGCCGCGACAGTGGTAAGCAGGGTACGTCCACCGTCGAGGCGTTTGCGGCCCGAATGCAAGAAGAGATACGCACGCGCGCGTAACCATGGCGATTAAGCCTACGTGTGATTTCTGTACGCAAGAGTTGCGCGATTTCGGTGCCCTCCTATTCTCGCCTCCGAATAAGCAATCAGTAGTGAAGAAGCTCCACGTGTGTCGAAGTTGCTACAAGAGGCTCCTTAGACACCGAGGATAGAAAGCGCGCGGGTGAGCGCGAGCTTGGCGCCCGTCACGCCTGTTGAATAGCTCGAATCGATTGCGGTGGTGAGAGACGCAATGAGCTTTTCAAGATGCGGCGTAGCGAATCGTGCCGTGAGGCGCGCGATCTCTGGATCACATTCTGTACCATCAATACGCGCACGATACACGTCGTCGAGCAAACATGTTGCCGCTGAGACCAAGTGTTCAGGCTTCCCGCCCCCTCGCACGTGCTGGCGAAGGCCAGCAAAGACGGCCTCGCGGTCTCCCTGTACAAGCGCACTCGTAAAGCCGCGCGTGTCGATAGCGGCACTCGGAGCTGTTTCTGCATCACGTGCCTGCGGTGGCGCCTCTTGTTCTATCGGCTCCACGTGCTCGTACACGGGCTCCGTCATGGGTGCCGGTGCGGCACTATGTGAGCGCGCAAGGCCTTTGACGATATCCTCGATCGAGAGCACCTCGTTGCGCGCAAAGGATTTGAACCCGTCGTATGCCGAATATCCGCGGGGCATCTCGGGCTCCTCCTCGACAGATTCCTCCGTGTGACTAATTGGTTCTGGTACCTCCGACGTCTTGGAGCTCATCGGCTCCAGGTCACGCGCGTTCAGCGCGACAGAGACGCGCTCGCCAAAGGTGCGCATCGAGCGCCCCGCAAACGGCATCAGATTAAAGAGTACGAGATACGCGAGCGCGAGCGACCATCCAATGAGCGCAATCCAGTAGAGCACCGTACCGGTAGGGCCGAGATCGAGGCCCGTGTACGGAATCTGTGAGAGATAAATGTAGGCACCGGCAACCTCTCCCGTATGCGGCGTAGACGAGAGCAACACATGCGGCGTGTGGTTGCCTCCTCCGCCCCCTCCACCACCGCCCCCGCCACAGTTACTCGTACAGCCCGTAGGCGGAATGGTAACCACTGCCGTACAACTTGCGGTAGTGCCGTTGCCTGTCACTGTACCAGTAAAGGTGGTGTCAGACGTGATTGCGGGTGTCGTGGTAGAGCCGCTCGGAACCTCTACTGTACCAACGCTCCCGATGCTGTGGTCAAGACTGAAGGCGCTAGCATGCGTGGTCGTCCACGAGAGCGTTGAAGTGCCACCCGAGCTAACACTCGTTGGAGAGGCCGTGAGCGTACACGCGGGACTTGAGCCGCCACCGCCTCCGACCGTGATAGTTACCTGACATGTTGCGATAGCACCACGGCTGTTCGTCGCAGTGCCGGTATAGGTCGTTGTCACGGTTGGCGACACTCCCGCCGTCCCAATAGCAGTGGTGAGATGCGTATGTACATCATGATCAACAACAAATGATGTGGCATTCGTGGTTGTCCATTCGAGGACGTGCGTGCCTGAATTAGGCAGGCTCTCCGCATAGAGAAGTAACAGGTCGGCATCGCTTGCCAGAATTTTTCCATCGCCGTTAAGATCGCAGACTTTGCCGGTAGGACAGGCGTAGCCACCCGTAGCAATCGCAAGCAGGGCCTTGGCGTCGGCCGCATCGAGCGTGCCGTCATTGGTGAAGTCGATCTGTGACGTGTCGATGGTGCTCGGTGGTGCGGCAATGAGTGTACAGGTAGGAGCGTCGGCAGGCGGCGGTGTGGTAGTAGGTACCGTCACCTTCGCTGAACAATGCGCAACGGCACCCTTGCCTGTGACTGTTCCCGTGTAGGTAGTCGTCTTTGTTGGGCTCGCAGTCGTAGACCCGCCTGGTACGGGAGTTACTGAGCCAATGCCCTGATCAATTTCAAATGTGTCGCCGTTCGTCGTGGTCCACGAGAGTTTGGTCTGCCCAGGCGTATAGGGCCCCGCCGCATACTTCCCCAGAAGAAGGGCGTCACTTGCATTAACTGAACCGTCGCCGTTCACATCGCACACTTTGCCAACAGGACAAGAGATGCTCCCGGTAACAATCTTAAGTAGCGCGAAGCTATCTGCGGCTCCTACATGGCCATCATTATTAAAGTCGATCTGCTCAACGCTCACTACCGTATCTGGCGAAGCGCTGAGGGTACACGTCGGGGCCTCGGGTGGTGGTGTGACGACTGTCACGCTCGCCGTACACTCAACCGTCCCGCCCGGCCCCTTGGCCTTGCCGGTGTAGGTGGTCGTCTCTGTGGGCGAGACTGAGACGGTGCCCGCATCAACTGTGTCTACCTTGCCGATCTTCTGATCGATCTTGAAGCTCTTTGCGTTCGTGGTAGTCCATGACAGGGTCGCCGCTCCACCCGTAGCAACTGAGGTTGGGTCTGCGGCAAGCGTACACGTTGGCGCCTCAACGACGGGCGGCTTAACCGTCACCTTCGCTTTACAGGTGGACTCGCCTCCCATACCGTTCACCGTCATGGTGAATTCTGTAGAACTCGTGATGGAGACGTCAAGCGAGCCGTGCTCGTGCGCCTTCTCCCACCCTGCGGTGAGTGTTTCGTAGTGACCCTTCTCATCGCTACTTTGCAAGATGAGGTGCGTCGCCTCAACCGTGCTCCACGATACCGTCACATCGCCGCCACCGTCAGGCAGCGTGCTTGCAGACAGGTCGATGTCACAGGTAGGTACGGACACGATCACCGGCGGCACAGGTGGTGGTGGAGGCGGCGGCGGTGGTGGTGGCGGTGGCGGTGGCACGCAGCAGGGCGGAAAGAATTGCGCAAACACCTGTGTTGGCGTGGTCATGCCAGTCGTAAACGCGATCGACATCCCGAGTGTCACCGTAAGAACAACGGTGAACAGGCCGACAAGTAACGGTCGACCGTGTAGGTATGTAAGCAGTGTGTTTGTGTTGTGCATGATTTGTGAAATGGTGCCCTGCCGCTTGCGCGGCGTACGAAAAATAGAGGAGAGCTCCTTTGCGGCGGGCGCCTACAGGCGCCCGCCGCACACGAAATTACTACTGGTTCGTGCACTGGTGGTCGAAATTCCACCAGAGGCGCGACGGCCTGCCGTCGCGCCGCGTGAGTTGGCTCGCGGCGGCCTCGTCGCCACGAATCTCGGCGACCAGACTCCCACGGGGGGCGTAGTCGACTTTCCTTCGGAAAAAGTCGTACCACCGTACACTCACACCACAAGCCTGCACTCCGTTCGCCAACCGCCGGCAGAACACGACGGCGCAACGCGAGTCGATCTCCCCGCAGGATGCCGGGAGCCGAACGACGTTCATGCCGTCGGCACCGCTCCAGCTACCAACCGGAGCATGCATGCCGAAGTAAGCGTCCGCGGCGGCGAACGAGCAGGTGCCGGCGGGACAGCGCTCGACATAGGGCGACTCAAAGTCGCTCTCGCCGGCGCGCTTGAGCCCGGTACACGTGCTCTTGGGCACGTTGTACAGTGCGAGCCGCATCTCGTCGGTCGCCCACGACGGAGCACCGACGTAGACGCACTTCTCGCCCTCCGGCAACCCGACCGGGTTACCGCAGTCGTCCGCGAGGACCACTGCCCCGGTGTCGGGGTCGACCCAGGCACTCTCGTCCTGACCGAACGCGCGCGAGGCGCAGTTCCAGAGCAACTGCCACCCAGACTCGCGTTCGACCATGCCGCCCATCCAGAGTGTGCCCTTGGGCGGCGCGCTCTTGACGAGTTTCCGCAGAAAGTTGGGCACCTGCCCGACTGTCGTGAGCGGCTCGCTCGCGACGGTCGCGTTCGGGTCGCTACGGCGGAAGCCCTCGAGGAGAGCCTGCACCGTGCCACACGAACGGTCGCCCGTGGCACATCGCTTTGCATCGAGGAGCGACTCTCCCGTCGGGTCTGCGTCGAGCGCGCGCTCGACGACGATTGCGAACTCGGCGGGCGTACCCGGATGCGCATAGACGCGGCGGCACCGCGTCTCGGCCGAGACGTTTCCTGCTGTCGCCTGAAGGACGAACAGCAGGACGAACGTCACCAAACCACATTTCGTCATGGCGTTCTCCTCTATATGCGTCGTCCTTCCAGACGACGGTTCTTGACTCAAAGACCTTTGTTTCTCTCCCCTTGCGGAGAGTCACTTACCAGGAGCTATGCTCCGAGCAAATGACTTTCTACAAAGTCTGCCGTAACTACAAACCGGTCGCTCTTCTCACCAAACGAGTTGCAGGTCGCGAGCGTGAGCACCTTGCCCGTGACCGCGAGCTCTATCACCGCGTCGTTCGCGCTCTCCTTGGTCACGGTGCGCACGCTATACACATAGGCCGTGTCCGCCGAGTAGACCGTTACAAGGTCGCCCTGCTTCAACTTCTGGATACCATCAAAGGTCTTGAAGGCCTGGTTGATCACCACTGGGAGGTAGCTCGAGTGACCAAAGATCACCACGTTACCATTCTCGCCAAGTTTTGCCGACGTAGGATAGCGCACCGCCCCGTGGAGCAGAAGATCGTCGAGTGCCGCCACATTGGTCGTAGTTGGGTTAGACACGGTTGCGTGTAGACCGAGCGACTGGATCTCAATAGCAGTTGGTTCCTCAACGTGCACGAGCGGCAGGGTGGTTGCAAGCGCGCTTGCAGACGAATTCTTGAGATCATTCGCCACAACCCCCAGTGTGCGAGAGGACGACGCGGTGAGCGCGTTCGGTAGCAGGTCGAGCGCGCCAAGTACCAGCGTGCTCGTCGCGAACATGAGCACGAAAACACCCAAGAAGATCCACTTCTGGTCATATGCACGGCGCACGCCTCGCACAAGCTGTGCCGTCATGTCGACAATCGTTCCCATATGGTCTTATATATGAATACACTATCGAACGTACTTTGTCAAGCTTGATTGCTTGACATCAAAAGATAGGCGTGGTATGTATACAGGTGACCTATGACACCAGAAAAAATGCATGCATATCGCCAGACGGCCACTAACACACTTGCAGTGGTGGGCTTTGTCGCGCTTATCGGCCTGGGGATCTGGGGAGCTGTCTACTCAGCCCGCTTTGTCCCCGCGGCCGTCGAGCCAGCCGCAGTCTATCTCGGCTCCCTTTTCAATCATGAACCAGACGCGGATGTCGCCGTCGTGCCCACTGCGACGAGCACCGTGATCACCTTTGGCACGCCAGTCGCTACGACCACTACCCCAGTCGCGACCACCACGCCCGCGACCACAGCGACTCCACAACGTCCGGCGGGAACACCCGTAACAACGATCGTGCGAGTACCAGTGACAACGCCAGCACCGCACGGCTTAGCAGATCTCACCGTCATCGCGGGTATGGTTGGTTATCTCACCTCAGACTCAACAGATTCCTTTGTGGCCAGCTCGACAGCGCCGTCAGATGCTCGCCCGGCGGTTAAATTTACGGTCAAAAATATCGGCACAAACTGGTCGGGTACGTGGCGCTTTAGCGCAACCATTCCAACCCGTACGTCATATACCTATCATTCGTCGTCGCAACCATCGATTGGCCCTGGCGATAGCATCGACTATGTTCTCGGCTTCGATCAGAGCACATCGGAACTTCAGCAAACCTTGGAGATACAGGTCAATGACGACAAGCTCGTCCCTGAATCAGACACCAGTAATAACACTGTGGAGTTTAAGATTAACGTCCTCTAACGAACGCTCTTAATGAACAAAAGACCGGCGCTCCCGCGCCGGTCTTTTGTCGCGTAGCGCGCACTACACGTCGAGGGTGGCAGATTTGGCGTTCGACTGGATGAAGGACTTGCGGCTCGCCACGTCCGAGCCCATCAGGATATCAAAGATGCGGTCGGCCGCCTCGGCGTCTTCGATGTGTACCTGCTTCAACACGCGATGCGCGGGGTCCATCGTCGTCTCCCAGAGCTCGCTCGCATTCATCTCACCGAGACCTTTGTAGCGCTGTACACTCGCCTTCGTGGGTTTCTTGGCAACGACCGCCTCCTCCTCAGTCTCCGCGGGCTCCTCGTCATCGCCCTCCCCCACTACCGCAACCTCGGTAGGCGCAACACCAAACTCCTTCAATACCGCGTCCTTCTCTGGGTCGGAGTAGGCATAGGCGACCGACTTCCCCTTCGTGATCTTGTAGAGCGGCGGCTGTGCGATGTATATAAAGCCGCCATCAATAATCGCACGGAAGTGTCGATAAAAGAGTGTGAGGATCAGTGTGCGGATATGCGCGCCGTCGACGTCGGCGTCGGTGGCGATGATGATCTTGTGGTAGCGGAGCTTGTCGAGATCAAACACGTCACCCACCGCCGTACCAAGGGCGACGACCAAGTTACGCACCTGCTCCGAGGCGAGCATCTTGTCGATACGGGCGCGCTCGACGTTCAAGATCTTCCCCCGGAGCGGGAGGATCGCTTGCGTGCGGCGATCACGACCCATCTTTGCAGTGCCGCCGGCCGAGTCTCCCTCCACGATGAAGAGCTCGCTCTCTGCCGCACTCTTGGTCTGACAGTCGGCCAGCTTACCCGGCAGGGTCATGCCCTCGAGCGCGCCCTTGCGGAGCACCGAATCCTTCGCGGCCTTGGCCGCCTTGCGCGCCTTCAGCGCCAGGAGCACCTTGTTGATGATCGCGCGCGCATCGTCCGGATTCTCTTCGAGGAAGAAGGCGAATGCCTCGCCGAAGACGGTCGCCGTCGCCCCCTGTGCCTCTACCGAACCGAGTTTGGCCTTGGTCTGTCCTTCGAACTGGATCTCCGGGAGCTTGACCGAGATCACGGCCGTGATCCCCTCGAGCACATCATCTCCGGTAAAGTTATCATCCTTCTCCTTGAGGAGATTCGCGTTGCGCGCGTAGGTGTTCAACGTGCGCGTCAGTGCCATTTTGAAACCGGTCACGTGGGTGCCGCCCTCGCCGTTGTATGTGTTGTTGGCGAAGGCCGTGATGCGCGACACGATATCGTCGACGTACTGCAATGATACTTCAACCACGACGTTGTCGACCTCCCGTTCGACATAGAAGATGTTCTTGTGTACCACAGTCTGGTGCTTGTTGTTAAAGGCGACGAGAGACTTGAGCCCGCCCTCGAAGTAGAACGTCATCGACGGCACATCGAGCGCCTCGCTACGGATAAAGAGCGCGTCAGAGAACGCGGCGTGTGTACTCTCGCGTGCGTCGATCGTCGTGATGCGCACGTCCTTGACCAGGTAGGCCTGTTGTCGGAGGTGGCTCACAATCTTTTCCCAGCTCCACTCTATACCCTCTTTAAAGATCGTCGCGTCTGGTTTGAAGATAACGACGGTCCCGTGCGCCTTGCTCGCACCAAGTTTCTTCACCTTGGCGAGTGGCTTTCCGATCTTGTACTCCTGCGTGTGCACAGCCCCGTCTTGGTGGACAAACACCTGTGCGTGCTCTGACAGCGCGTTGACCACCGAGGCGCCGACGCCGTGCAGGCCGCCCGAGACCTTGTAGC
>Ga0066639_10000512_pt1 | contig 33888 bp, 40 predicted proteins | sample CryGeyCG2114_010_2_FD_59504 | JGI IMG/M metagenome (GOLD analysis project Ga0066639, IMG submission 59504) | Groundwater microbial communities from aquifer - Crystal Geyser CG10_big_fil_rev_8/21/14_0.10 | ecosystem: Environmental > Aquatic > Deep subsurface > Groundwater | place: USA: Utah...
CCCGGAGCCTATGCTTTACGAAAGCATTGCTCTGCCAGTTGAGCTAGGTCGGCTAATCAATAATTGTTAATTAACGAAAATAGTTGCACTGTCCCGCCTGCATTAGCTATACCCAAGCATTGCGGGCAGGTCTACCTCTGAACTACATCGACATACTTAAATAAAATGATTGTCTAAATAACCATTTATTAAGGTAATCTTAATAAATTATAGCTAATTAAGCAAATTAAGTATTTGCCATAATTTCACAATTTTTAATTGCATATTTTTTAGGAGAGTGTATAATTAAGTTAATTTTATGTCTCAATATTATAATCCACATAGACGATCAAATTTGTTTGACCCAAAAAGCGCTCAACCTTTTAGATTGAGTCGCTCAAAAATAGATTTATTTATAGAATGTCCTCGTTGCTTCTATTTAGACAGACGCTTGGGCGTAGGACGACCTCCTGGTTTTCCGTTTTCATTAAACTCCGCCGTAGACTATTTATTAAAAAAAGAATTTGACGCACACCGAGCCAAGCAAAAAGCGCATCCTTATATGAAAGCCTATGGCATTGATGCTGTACCGTTTAAACACGAAAAAATGGATGAATGGAGAGACGCGTTACGACGTGGAGTTACTTATCACGACAAACAAACTAATTTTATATTAACTGGAGCTGTAGACGACATCTGGATTAATCCTAAACAAGAATTAATTGTTGTTGATTATAAAGCCACCTCTAAAGACGGCGAAGTTAATTTAGATGCCGCTTGGCAAGATGGCTACAAGAGACAAATGGAAGTTTATCAATGGCTTTTGAGAAAAAATGATTTTAAAGTAAATGACACAGGCTACTTTGTTTATTTAAATGGCAAAACTGACACCGAAGCATTTGATGGTAAATTAGAATTTGATGTTAAGTTGCTACCCTACACAGGCAACGACGACTGGATTGGAAACACCGTTAAATCCGTTCGAAAATGCTTAGATCGAGAAAAAATACCAGACGCTGGCAATGATTGTGATTATTGCAAATACCGAGACGCAGTAAACCACGTAAACTAACCCAAAAAACCACCCCTGCGGGTGGTTTTTTATTTGTAGCGGGTGAAGAGAATCGAACTCTCGTCTCAACCTTGGGAAGGTCGCGTTCTACCATTGAACCACACCCGCAAATCCTTATTTTTTACCGATAAAATAATATATCCAACTTAGCCAATTAGCAATAGGTTCTGCTCTTTTCTCTTCCAACTTTTTTTCTTCGGCCTGTTCGGTGGCTAGTTTTTGTAACTTATCTTCAACTTCCTTGGGCACAATTACCACCGACTCTCCTTCTTTTTGTAAATTTAGCTTTTGCCTGGCTTCCTTTTCTAAAAAAGACGGATCCTGCATATCCTTTATTAAGGCAACTAATTTCTCATTAGACTGTCCAAGATTTTTTATTTTATCTTCAACTTTTTTTAGTTCCTTAGACATCAACCATTTGCTATAACCTCTTTTGATGGTTACAATAGATGTCCACATCACTGCTAAAATCAAGAAATAGGTGACAATCTTTGATGATAATAGTTTATTCCATTCCATTTTTGATATATTGATGATACAATACTAAATAATGTTAAAACAAAAAACAATTAAATTTATCTGGACCATTCTAGTTCTCTTGATTGTTCTATCGATGGTCTTATTTTCTATCTTACCATTTCTTAATTATTAAATTAAATTACTTTCTCAAGACCTTAAAATAGACTTCAGCTGGGATTCTTACTCGACCAGACTCTTTCATTTTTTCTTTGCCTTTCTTCTGCTTTTGCAGGAGTTTTTTCTTTCTTGAATAATCACCGCCGTATAAATAACCAGTCACGTCTTTCCTAAGCGCACTAATATTTTCTCGTGCCAAAATCTTTCCACCAACGGCCGCTTGAATTGTTACCATAAATAACTGGCGCGGAATATATTCTTTAAGAGCATTAACCATTTTTCTCCCTTCATGAAAAGCCTTATCGCGCGGAATAACTTTAGCAAAGGCTTCTACTTTTTCCCCAGCTACTAAAATATCTAGACGGACTAAATCGCCACCACGATATTCAATAAATTCCCAATTCAACGAAGCATAACCAGAAGAAGCATTTTTTAAATTATCATAAAAATCAATAATAACTGCCCGTAAAGGAGCTTCTTGCGTTACAACCATTTTTTCTTTTCCAATATATTGCGTATCCTGATAGATGCCTCCTAAATCTTGGCAAACTTGCATGATGGCGCCTAAATATGACGGCGGAGCAATTATCTCTAATTTTACCCATGGCTCTTCTGTCCTCTCAATTAATGTCGGGTCGGGTAAACGACTAGCCGAATGGATCATTAATTCATTACAGTCTTTAGTAACAACTTTGTAAGAAACAGATGGAGCTGTGATTGTTAAATTTAAATCAAACTCACGCCTAAGTCTTTCCCCAATTATTTCTAAATGCAATAAACCTAGAAATCCACCCTTAAAACCACGCCCTAAGGCCTGAGAAGACTCTGGCTCCGTATAGAAAGAAGCATCATTTAATTTTAGTTTTGCTATTGCGTCTTTTAACATAGAATACTGATCAGCGTCCTGCGGATAGAAACTAGCATATACCATTGGCTTAGGCTCCTGATAGCCTGGCATTGCTTCGCTACTGCCTATTGGAGCGCTCAAAAGAGTAATTGTGTCACCTATTCTAGTCTGTGATACATCTTTAAGTCCAGTTGCCACATATCCAATTTGCCCAGACTCCAATTTATCAACCGCAACCAAATTTGGTTTAAATATGCCTGCCTCTTTTATCTCTCCTTCAGCTCCTGAAGCCATTAATAAAAATTTATCTCCCAACTTTACGCTTCCAGAGAATACTCTTATATATATTATTATGCCTTTGAATGAATCAAACTTTGAATCAAAAATTAGTGCCTTTAGTTTTTGCCCTTCCAAAGTATCTGGCGGAGGAACCTTTTCAATCACTCGTCCCAATACCTCTTTAACACCCAAGCCACTCTTGGCAGAAATTCTCATAATAGTTTTTGGTTCAATTCTTAAAAGCTCCGCTAATTCCTCTTCCACTTCATCGACTCGACTAGAAGGCAAGTCTATTTTATTAATTACAGGAATTATTTTTAAATTCTGCTTCATCGCCAAACTTAAATTCGCCAATGTTTGTGCTTGTACCCCTTTAACTGCATCAACCAACAAAATCACGCCCTCCACTGCCACCATAGATCTAGATACTTCGTAAGTGAAATCAACATGTCCAGGAGTGTCAATTAAGTTCAACATATAACTTTTACCTTTATAGTTATAGTTCATCCTAATCGGCTGTAACTTAATTGTAATGCCCTTTTCTCTCTCCAAATCCATCTGATCAAGAAATTGATCTTGCATCTTACTTTTAATGATTGTTTCGGTAATCTCCAAAAACCTATCTGCGAGAGTAGATTTACCGTGGTCAATATGCGCAATAATGGCAAAATTTCGAATATTATTCATGGCGTTTAATCCAATTTATCATATTTTTCATTTCTTTGATATTGATTGCTAGGCCTAATAGAACATAACACGACGCTCCAGCTAGTCCAGCTAGAACAAGATTGATAATATAGTTTAGGCTAGAAATTGAAATTACATAATACGACACAAAACCAGCCACAGCCGAAGCCACTAATATCTTGGAAATTTGTATCCAATCTATTGAACCGCGTAAAACGACATTTTTTCTCATTAAAAAATTCCACAATAACAAAACATTTATAATATTAGCAATTGAAAAACCCAACGCTAAACCAGGCACTCCCATTTTTCTCGAAAAATAGAAACTTAACCCAAAGTTAATCGCTTCACTAAACAAACTAACAAAAAATGGTGTTTTGGTATCCTTAAGCGCAAAAAACGCTCGCCCCACCAAAGGTATTAAGCTTTGAGCAAAAATAGCAAAAAGAAAAAACTGAAAAGTACTAACAGTCCAATAAATTGCCTCAGCATTAAATTTACCAACACCAAAAAAATTATTTGCAAATACAAGCCTAACCAAAGGCTCACGAATTACAAAAAATAATACACTAGCTGGCAACACCAAGAACATAATCTTTGCAACGCTTCGACGCAATATATTACCCAGCTCGGCAATATTATTGTTTGCCATAGCTTGAGAGAAAGACGGAAATGAAGCAGTTGCTAAAGAAACACCAACCAAACCTACTGGCACAGCTTGCAAATTATTAGCGAAATTAAAAATCGATAAACTACCTGACGCCAAAATTGAAGCAAGCAATGTCATAATGAAAACATTTATTTGCGAAACTCCCACGCTCATTGCGCGAGGCACAGTTAAAAAAATTATTTCTTTAATGCCTTTGTGAAGCTTAAAAGAAATAGTTGGCCGCCAACCTGCCTGCAAAACCGAAGGTAGTTGAATAATCATGTGCAAAAAAGCTCCTAATACCACGCCCCAAGCTAAACCCATCGGACCAAAAAATTTAACCAAATATAAAGCACCAAATATAATTCCTAAATTATAAAATGCAGGAGCGAAGGCAAAAACAACAAACTTTTTAAGACTTTGTAAAACACCTCCCCAAATAGCACTGGCAGTCAAAAAAAGTGGAGAGAGCAACATTATGCGTGTAAATCCTACGCTCTGCTGAATTTTTTCTGGAGAAAAACCAGGGGTAAAGATTTTAAGAACTTGCGGCGCAAAAATAAAAAGGATTACCGTTAAGGCCGTCCAGCCCACTAACGCATAATTTAAAAGCCCCCCAATAATCATGAAGGCTTCATTTTCGTTTTCTTTTTTTTGACCATTGGTATTAAAATAATAATGTGAGAATACTGGGATTAATCCAGCTGCCAATGCCCCCATCAATAATAAATTAAATAACAAATCCGGTAATCGAAAAGCTGCCAAATAAGAATCCATTACATCCCCCGCCCCCAAGCGAGATGCAAAAACAGCATCCCGAACGACCCCCAATAAACGACTTAATAAATTTGCTGAAGCTAGAATTAAAGCAGCAACAGTAACACTACCAATTGATTTTTGCCAAAATTTAATCATTAATTATTTAAACTTGATTGTATACCATTATCGTCTTTTGAGCATTCTTCTCCCAATCGTATTTGCCAATATGTTTAAAACCTCCCTCCACTAAACTTCTTCTTAAAGATTGATTTTGACATAAAAGTTGCATTTTATCAACTAGCTCATTCACTTGATTGGGGTCAAAATATAGAGCATGCTGACCAAAAATCTCTGGCAAAGCAGTTGAATTAGCTGAAATCACCGGCACGCCCAAAGACAAAGCTTCCACTCCAACTAAACCAAATCCCTCATAAAACGATGGTAAAATTACTGCCATAACCATGCGATATTTTTTTTCAAGCTCGTCATCGTTTAAAGCACCTAAAAACACAATGCTCATAATCCCCTTACGTGCAACGTAGGCTTTTAGTCGTTCATAGAAATAGTCACTCTGACCAACTAGCAATAATTGATAGTCGGGGAAATCTTTAGAAAATATACAAAAAGCATCTATCAATAGTTTTAGATTCTTATGTGGATATGCATTCCCCACATACAAAAAAGACTTTTCAGAAAACAATTTATCTTGATAGCTAGCCGTGCCGCACTTTAAAGCTGATCCTTCGTAAATTACAACTATTTTTTCACTACTTAATTTAAATTCACTTAAAATATCTTTTTTGGTGAATTTGGAAACAGCAATTATCTTTTTGGTTCGATGTATCGCAACAAAAAAAATAATTCTATAAAATATATTTTTAAATATCCATTTTATTGGTCCCAGTGTTGAAGCACGACGAGTTGGATAACGATGTAAAATTAAATCATGCACCGTCATAATAAACTTAGTTGGACAAAATAATGGCACATTAAAGTGTAAAAAATGCATCAAACTAATATTATGCTTTAGAATAATGTACGGGAAAATAATTTGCTCTTGCCAAGAATACCAACGAAAATCAGCCAGCACCTTCTTGAAATTTTTATTTTTAGGGGCATACGAATCCCAATTATTTTTTGTCAAAAAAACTATGTACTCGTTTATACTATCTTGAGATTCCAGGTTCTTGATTAACTGCTCGGCGTACCTACCTAAACCTTTTCCGGTTACCCCTAAAAACCTAGCATCAATACCTATTTTTTTTACATTACTTTTAAATTTCATGCTTCCTTAATTACTTCTAGCGTTTTATCAGCACACATATCCCAAGAAAACTCCATCGCACGCTTGATTCCATCAACTCGTAATGACTTATATAATTTTTTATCTTTTATGATCTCTTTCATCACAAATGATATTTCCGAGATATTAAACGGATCCACCATAATTGCCGAATTTCCAACTACTTCGGGCAGAGACGAACAGTTAGATGTAATTACCGGGATACCGGACGCCATCGCTTCAAGCGGGGGCAAGCCAAATCCTTCAAAAAAACTAGGATAAACAAATAAATCCGCACAATTATATACAAATTCCCTATCCTTATTATCAACCGGACCAATCATTAAAACATTTTTTGTTTTTTCAATCTCTTTTAGCACGCCTTTGTATTTCCAACCCAAGGCACCAGCGATTATTAAATGATACTCTGGATTCAATTTCCTAAATTCAGCAAAAGCTTTAATAACCCCAACAATATTTTTTCTAGGTTCAGTCGTCCCAAAAAATAATATTATCTTACTAGGAATATTATATTTTCTTCGTACTTGAACAATTTCTTTATCAGTTTTCATTCTGGCACGAAATTTATCATCCACTCCTAAATAAATGACCTTAACTTTTTCCGATTTAATATTATATAAGTCAACCAAGTCATTCATGGTTGAATGCGAATCGACAATTAATCGACTTGCTTGAATGGCTTTTTTTTGAGGTCGAGAAAACTTTTGCCAAATTTTGTGCTTAATGGAAAAAAATTGAGGATAATATTTAAATGAAATATCGTGAAATGTAACAATGATTTTAATATTTTTTGATACTTCCCCTACAAAAAAATGCGGGAAAAAAAATTTATCGACGCCACCGAGCAAATTATCTATTTTTGGCCAACCCAATAATGCTGAAGACAAATTAAACAAACGATTAGGCCAACGTTTATGAATTAAATGTACATTGGGATAATTTAACCAAGTGTATTTTTTCTTCAACTCGTTTCTATCGTTATAAAACAAATACCACTCTATATCTGGCGCGCTTTCAATTAGCCGAGGTAAAATATTAATTATATACTCCTGAACTCCTGTTTGAGCACTACCAGATAATACCCTTATATCAACTCCGACTTTCATTTTTATTAATTAAATTAGAAATTTGTATTTTGAAACGTTTAATATCAAATTTCAAAATTGATTCTCTTATTTGGTGTGGATTAACTTCCATAGACTTAAATCTACCCACTGCATCTATTAATGACTCTACTGTTTGATTTTTGAAAAATAATCCAGAAACATTTTCACTAACAGTTTCCATTGCCCCACCCGATCGAAAAGCGATTACTGGCCGACCAGAAGCCATTGCTTCTAAAGGCACCATCCCAAAATCTTCTTCTTGAGGAAAAATTAATGCTTTACACTTGCTTAATAAGCTGGCTAATTTTTCGTCATCAATCTGTCCAATGAATTCAATATTCGAGCCAGCTATTTTTTTTAAATTATTTAATTCCGGACCAGTGCCAACAATTTTTAACGGTAAATTTAAAACATTGAAAGCCCTAATGGCTAAATCAAATTTCTTATAAGGAACCAATCGACCAACCATCAAATAATATGGCCCGACATCTTCAGAAGTATAGTATTTACTCACATCAACTGGCGGATAAATAATTTCTACTTGCCGATGGTAATATTTATTAATTCGCTGTGCGACAAAGTCGGAGATAGCAACCATTTCGTCTGGTCTTTTGCCAGCCTGTAAGTCCCAAATTCTTAAATAATTTAATAATAATGGCGCTATAATTTTCACAATAGGCACATTCGCTTCACTTAAATATTTTTGCGAATCATCCCAGCCATAACGCAATGGTGTTAAACAATAATTGATATGTTTTGTTTTTGGCCCAACAATTATACCTTTTGCATAGCTGGCAGAAATAGATATAACTATATCAAACTTGCTGAAGTCAAACTGTTCAATTGCTAAGGGCATAAATGGTAAAATCCATTTATGATTTTTAACTGCCCCAGGTATCTTTTGCAAAAATGAAGTTTTGATTTTTCTATCCTTAAAAGCTCCTCCGGTCAATTTTTCATCATATAAAAGAGTGTAAATCGGTGCTTCATAGAATAAATCGCAAAACACCTCCAAAACCCTCTCCGCCCCTCCATATTGGTTCAGATAGTCGTGCACTAAAGCAACTTTCATTGTTAACAGGCGGATTTATCTTTAAAAATTACTAATATGGTTTTGAATAAAATTTTAAAATCCAAGTAATGCGACCAATTTTCTATGTAATAGACATCTAGTCTAACTTCTTCTTCAAACGATAAATCTGAACTGCCAGAAATTTGAGCCATACCGGTCATACCAGGTTTAATTACTAAAAGTTGTTTATGATGTTTTTCATATTTTGCGATTTCATCGGGCTGATGAGGGCGTGGGCCTACTAACGACATTTTCCCCTCTAGTACATTAAATAATTGAGGCAACTCATCTAAACGATACCGTCGTAATATTTTCCCAAACTTAGTCACGCGTGGATCATTCTTCATTTTAAATAGTGGCCCTTCTTGACGCTCATTAAATGACATCAAACTATCTTTTAGGCCTTCCGCATTATTAATCATTGAGCGAAACTTATATAAATTAAATTGCTCACGCCGACTGATTCTTTTAAGCTTAACAAAAACTGGACCTCTCGAATCACCTTTTATTAAAATTGCCATCAACAAAAAAATTGGTGATAGAAATAATAGTCCTACTAGTGAGCCAAAAACATCGACTACGCGCTTAATAATCTTACCCCACCCATCAAGCGATGTTCTTTTAAGCTCTATCAACGGATACATAGCAATAGTATCAACAGCAACATTGCTGGTGAAAGTTTGGAACAAGTTTGGAACAAATCTAAAGCCAATATGACGCTCGTTACAAAAATCAACCAAATATGACGCTTGATCCTTTTCGCAATCAGTATTAGCCAAGATAATATCATCTATTTTATATTCCTTAACTGCACTTGAAATATCGCCCATATCAACTTTTGACAAAACTTTCTTAATACTATAGCCATATGTGCTATCGGCGTCTAACTCTTTACTTATTACTTGACTAACTTTATCATCGCCAATCATAAGTACGTTATGTAACCCAAAGCCAAACTTACCCACCACAAAACGTTGGATAATCGTTAATACTAATCTCCCAAAAACTACTAAACACACGGAGAATAACCAGCCACCCAAAATTAAGAACCTGGAGTCAAACCATTCACGTTTAATAAAAATATATATAACTATTACTGCCAGACCCGCAAAAGAAGCAACCACAATTTTAGAAAAATCTTCCAAAATTCCCTTGCGTCTTTTCATTTTATAAAGGCCCGCTAAAGTAAAAATAAAAATCCAAACAACAGCTATTACCACCGCTAACCCTAAATAACTCTCCGGTGGAATATTAAAAAGTACAGGGCGCAGTGAAGCGACATAAGGAGACAGCCTCAACCAGTAAGCACAAAAAGCAGACAACACTATCATAATGAAGTCTATCGGGACCAACAAGGCAGTAAATAAAATTTCCGCTTTTCTCATGATTAAATCATATTGTTTTTTTGTTGATTTTTCAAGTTATTTATGACATAATAGTTTTGCCTGAATAAATGGGCAGTAGATATGATCTTCAAAAATCATATAGGAAAGTCCGGGCGTCAAAAGTGGGCTGTCGCGAAATGCGACCCAACCACTCTATTTATAGGGTGGAGAGGGAAAGTGCCACAGAGACAATACTACCGATCATCATCAATTTTGGCCTAAAGCCAAAAAAGTTGTTGAGGTATAGGTGAAAAGTACGGAGTAATAATCCGTTCTAGCTTATGGCGACATAAGTTAGTGGAAAACCCAGCCTGACGCAAGGCCAAACCATCCCGCTAGGCGGGATGACGAAAAGTAGGCCGCAAGAGTTTCAACAGCAATGTTGGACCAAGATAGATTACTACCATCTCGAATTATGCGAGATACAGAACCCGGCTTATAGTTTATTCAGGCGCTAAAAGACCCATCTGATTTGGAGGGGTCTTTTATAATTCGACTGATTAACTGCTATCCTTATTCAGAAACATTCGTGATATTTCTTCTGGTGATAGTACCAGCCTATCTAATCCATCTGTACCATCATATAAACGAAACTTCCAGTCTCCAGCCGTCTTACGCGTACTAAAATAGCCAAATCCTAAATCAACTTCATTGGTTTCTATTTCTTTTTTTTCGTCCACCATCAATCTCCCTTATTAAAATTGTTAAAATAACTAAAATTATCTTATGCAAGCACATTATAATAAACAATTTTCTTCGTCAACAAAAAATTGTTTTATTAATTAAATAAATATTTCTTGCTCCCCTGCTTATCCAACTCTTCATTAACCAATGCGTCTGCTTCTTTATTTTCTTCTCGTGGGATATGAGAGAAGCTGACTGCGCCAAAATCAAGCATCAAATTCCAAATTTTCAAAAAAAGTTTTTGCATATTCTCCTCTTGAATCTTATATTCATGGTTCAATTGTTTTACTACTAATTCAGAATCCAATTTAAAGTCTAACGACATTTTTTTAGCCGACTCTTTACCAAAAGAAGATTTAGCTTTTTGCATAGCTAAAATTACTGCTTCATATTCAGCCACATTATTTGTTGCTTCCCCAATATAGTCAGAAAACTTTTTTATAACAGTTTTATTTTCATCATAAAAAACCGCACCAATTCCCGCAGGGCCAGGGTTACCTCGTGCCCCTCCGTCTGTTTTGATAATAAGATACTTCATATTTTATTTAATTTTAATATCAACTATCTTAAGCTGTAATGCACGAGCCCCATTCCAAGTGTCGGCTTCTATATAGAATACCAAGTCCACTAGCGACTCATCAAGCAACTTATTAAAAACGTCTCCGAAGCCAAATCCAATTGCTTTAAACACTTTATTCTGTAAATTATTCTTTTGACTTAAAGATAGTCTCAAGTGCTGATTATTTTTTCCCACCAATTTTTTCTCTTTAACAACTAAATTTTCCATGAGAAATATAGGTTCCAAGTTTTCTGGTCCAAAAGGCGCAAACTTTTGTATAGATTCAAGATTATCCCAGTTTATTTCTTGTGGAGTTATTTTTGCGTCTATTTCCAAACTTGGAGACAAGTCTTTACCTACAAATTCACGTCTTGCGATACTGGACAAGCATTCCTCAAAATCTTTTATCCCTTCGCTCTTAATTGAAAATCCTCCAGCTTTAGCGTGACCGCCATACTCATTGAATACCTTAATAACTTTTGCGCATTCTGTCATGGCACTTACCACATTAAATTCCTCAACTCCTCGCGCCGACCCCTTAGATGTACCATTTTCAATATTAAAAATAAAAGCTGGTCTATAATATTTTTCAGACAATTTAGAAGCGATTAGACCCAGCAAACCCTTTGGCCAAGATTCATCACCAGCAAAAATAATTTCCTTAGGGTTCGCGGAATATCGAGCATCAGCTTCCTGCATAATCTCTTCGACTCTTTTTTGTCTATTACGATTAAGGCCATCGATTTTTTTTGCTAAAACACGCGCCTGCTCCATATCCTCGATTTTTAAAAGATCATAACTTGTATTAGCATGGTCCATCCGTGAAGCTGCATTAATTCGTGGAACCAAAGTAAATGCAATGGTTCTTGTATCTAAATTTGTTGCCAGATTTACCCTATCCATTTCAGGCTCTACCCGAGATACCTTCATGAGCGCCTTAATCCCAGGACGGCGCGCCTGTGCCAAAACAAACAAACCATATTTAACTAGAGTACGGTTTTCATCTACCATAGGCATATAATCAGCAATGGTTGATAGTGCTACTAAATCTAAAAGCCACTTATCGAAACCTATTTGGAAATTACCAATTTTTTTAATTAAAGCCTGTGCTACCTTAAACGCTACGCCTGCACCCGACAAACTCTTAAAAGGATATTTGTCTCCTTTCTGCCAAGGGTCAACAATAATTTTTGTTGGAGGTAAATCACCCAACGGTAAATGATGATCAGTAATCACGACTTCCATTCCTAAGTCTTGCGCCATTTTTGTTTCCTTGCAGTCTGTGATTCCACAATCAACTGTAATTATTAATTGATTTCCTCCTTTCGAAATTTCTTCCACCGCTTTTTCGTTTAGTCCGTATCCCTCCCGAGACCTATCAGGTATATAAACCGATAAATTCTTACATCCCGCTTCTCGGAGAACAATCTCCAATATCATAGCGCCACTCACTCCATCAGCGTCATAATCACCATAAACAACAACTTTTTCCTCATCATTGATTGCTTTTTGTAATCGCTTTACCATTTTATCCATATTCTTTAATAAATACGGATCATATAAATCTAACGAATACTCTGGATTAAAAAATTTATCCACCGCTTCTTGCGTTAAAATATTGCGATGACGTAATAAGGTCATCACCAACGGCGAATACTCTGGCCATTCAGCCAAAAAATCTTCCGGTGCAGAAGATTTCAATTTCCACTTTTTCCCGATCCCATTTATCATTATAAAATTATCTTAACAGATAAAATCGTCTCTGCCAACCAAAAGCCCCCGCTACTTAGCGGGGGTTTTTGGTTATCTAATTTGTTGATTAATCCCTACTGACGCTTCAGACATTTCCTGCCTCCAGCGCAATATATAGTAAATCAAGAGAGCCAAGATTACAATAAGCAGTAACATTAGAATCATTGTGATGCCGTATCGATTATCATAAATTCTTTCACCTATAGACTTAGATGAGGGTCGCAACGCCCCAATAGCAGATGCAGCTGAATTTAAGGTTTGGCTAGCTCCTAAAGTGATAGTTGTTCTTTCTGAGCAACCATTGCTATTACAAGCTCTGATTGACCAAGTACGCGACTTATCGGCCTTGGCAACACTAGCTGAAAAGATACCTTCAGGCAACACATTGTACAAACTCCAATCGCCAATTTGACCATCGAAATATGCTAATTCATATGTTGATTCGTCTTTTGCATTATCATTCCAGATCAAAGTAACGTTTTCTGGAGAACAGTCCGCATATTGACAACTCAGCCCACTTGGAGCAGTTGGCACACCCTTAACTGCTGGGACAGTGCTTACAGCGGTTGAGGCAAAATATGCCCAGACTTTTCTGTTCGAAGAATCAACCGACACGATACATTTATTATTGCTGATGCTATCACAGTTAGACCAATATGAGAATTTACTTCCAGCTAAAGGTGACGCAGTTAAAATTACATTAGTTCCATAAGCATAAACCTGGGAACAATCTGATCCACAGCTAATGCCTGAAATATTACTAGAAATTTGCCCACTGCCAGATTTAATAACAGATAATTTATATGTAGATACATTGGTATTACCAGTTGAACCATCACCATCACTAAATACAGCACTGACTTTTTTATCAGTATTTAACGTTGTGTAACAACTTAAACCACTAACAGAATCACAACCTGTCCAATACGTAAAATATGAATTGCTAGTTGGTATGGCAGTTAAAACAACGTGTGTGTTAATTCTATATTGCTCGAAACAATCCGAACCACAATCAACACCAATTGGACTTGAGATAACGCGCCCCGAACCAGATCGATTAATGGATAGATTGGCTCGAGATGAACTGTTAACTGTATTAACAAAGTTAGCAGCAATAGATTTATTTTTATTTATTGTAAGATAGCATGACGATTCAGAGCCAATACAATCACCGCTCCAATATGAGAAATAATTTCCATAAGAAGGTGACACCTTAATTGTTACATAAGTATTATTGGCAAATGAACCAGTACAGGTTGCTTTCCCAGAATCACAAGTAAGTCCAGATGGTATAGAATAGACTGTGCCATTGCCAGAAGTATAAACTGTCACGTTATATGTATTACTAGAATTACCAGAAAAATAAGCATATGCAGTCTTATTACTATTCATATAAAAAGTACAGGTATTACCCGAAACACTGTCACAGCCACTCCAATATGAAAAATAATTTCCATATTGAGAACTGGCGGTTAAAGTTACATAACTTCCAGAGCTAAACGATGCAGAACAATTTGAACTACAACTTGAAATTCCAGATGGGCTTGAATAAACATACCCAGAGCCAAAAACATTGGTATTCAATGTATAGTTATTTGAACTTTGATAATCATTGCTGAAATAAGCGCTCACTGATTGATTGCTATTCATAGAAACATAACAAGTGTTGCCAGAAACACTGTCACAGCCACTCCAATATGAAAAATAACTGTTAGAATAAGGGCTGGCTACTAAAGCAACATATGAACCATTTGAATATGTTTCATAACAATCTGAACCACAATTAATTCCACCAGGATTCGAATATACATAACCGTTTCCACTTCTATAGACACTCAATTGATAGTTATTATAATTTTGATTATTACTATAGTTAAAAGTAGCACTTACTGATTTATTGTTTCCCAAATAAATTGTGCATGAATTACCACTAATTGAATCACAACCAGCCCAGCCCGCAAAGTAATAGTTACTGTCTGGGCTAGCATTTAATATAATTGTTGTGCCTTCACTAAAAATTCCTGAACAACTCCCAGAATTTGTACCGCAAGAAATCCCCGAAGGATTTGAATAAATAGAACCATTTCCAGACTTAGAAACATTTAAAGAATAATTGTTAGATGATTGGTTTTGATACGTGAAACTAGCCCCTACGGATTTATTAGAGCTCATTGATATCGAACAATTATTCGTCCCACTGCAAGCACCAGACCAACCAGAAAATGTATAACCACTACTAGGTAAAGCCGTTAAAACCACACTAGTATTTGCTACAAATGATTCCGAACAATCTGCGCCACACGAAATACCCGCTGGGCTTGAGTTAACAACGCCACCGGTATTTACAGAAACAGTTAAATTATAATTAGAAACTTGGGTAGTTGCATTCGCAATATTAAAAGAATAGTTTTCTCTTTCAACCCAATCAGCGTTTGGCCAATCTTTATCTGTACAATTTGAATCATCAAAATATTTCTGTCTACGCTTAACTTTTACCGTATGATCGCCAGAACCTAAATTTAAGTTTGGGATCCAACCTCGGATATTAGAATCTGTATCCAATTTTTTGTGACACGAGCTGGTAAAAGGTCCGTACCAAGTTCCATCAATATTTATTCTAATCTGGTGCTCAAAAGAATCTACATTATCCGTGCTGGATAAGTTTCCACCACGAGACATAGTCGAATTAAAATATAATGATCGTACTTTTGAAACTCCAGATGGCAATTGATACTGATTTTTACTAACTTTCGTTAAATAACTTCCACCGCCATCTGTACTAGCTGATAAATCGTAATTCCACGACCAAGCCTTTGCTTGCCCAGTATACACGAATAAAGCTAAAAACACGAAAGAGGCTATTAGCCCCCCTTGTATGATATTGCTTGATTTTAAGCTTATTTTGGCCATGTTTTTATGGTTAATTTTTAATAACCATATTATATGCTTATGGCCTAATTTTGTCAAATATTTAGTGCTTCCACCCCTGGGAGCGTCATTCCAGATAATAGCTCAAGCATAGCCCCCCCGCCAGATGAAACATGCGTAAATTTATCAAGTAAATTATTTTTTTCCAAATAAGCGATTGATTCTCCTCCTCCAATATAAGAATTAACTCCACTGCTTAAAATGGTTTCAGCGATAGCTTTTGTACCATGTGCGAATGCATCTACTTCAATATAACCAAGTGGTCCATTCCAAATAATTGTTTTGGAATTAATTAATATTTCCGAAAATAATCTTTCCGTGTCTTCACCAATATCTAATATCAAATCATTTTCCTTAGTTTTGCCAATGACATCATTATGAATATCTGCTGTCTTGCCTGTTTTGTCTGCTGATACAATCGCATCAACAGGTAGATGTAATTTTATATCAGTCAACGTTAATTTATTCACTTCTTCTGTCATATTTTTTTCTATATATGACTTACCGATTGCGATGCCTTTAGCGTGTAGTACCGTGTTGGCCAAAGCCCCACCAAGTAAAACATGGTCAGCTTTATCTAAAAAAGATTGTATAAATCCTATTTTTGTTGAAATTTTTGCTCCACCAATAACTACGGACAAGGGCCGTTCATAATTATTCAAAAGTTCGCTTAATGTATTAACTTCCTTTTCTAATAATAGTCCAGCTACCGATGGCAGAAACTTTGTCACGCCCACAGTAGAAGCGTGCGCCCGATGAGAAACACCAAATGCATCATTAATAAATACATCAGCTATGGAAGATAACTCCTTGGCAAACACTTCATCGTCCGTTTCTTCACCTAAATAAAATCGCAGGTTTTCTAACATTAAAATGTCCCCATCGACCAATGCATTAACTTTTTCTTTCACCCGTCTGCCGATACAATCGTCAATAAATGCCACTGGTAGCTCTAAAAATTTCTCAAGTTGCTTGGCTATTTTTTCTAAACTATAGGCTGGATCAATTTTTCCACCGGGCCTGCCGAAATGTGTGATAATTATTACTTTAGCTTTTTTTTCAATTAAATATTTAATGGTTGGCAAGGATACTTTTACTCTAAAATTATCGCCCAATGATCCACCGGGGTTTATAGACAAGTTTAAATCGCACCTCAACAAAACCTTTTTCCCGACGACGTCAATATCTCGAACCGTTTTCATTTTATGAAATACTTTTTATTAAATTCACAAATTCTCCTACATTCAAACTCGCTGCGCCAACTAAAACTCCATCCATTTTTGATTCAACCACGAATTCATGGACATTGTGGCTAGTAACGCTCCCACCATATAAAAGTTTAACCCTGTGAGCTATGGGTCTACCATAAAGTTTAGTTAATATTTTTCTCAATAGAACCGACATTTTTAAAATATCTTCTGGCGTTGCGGCATGTCCTTCACTTGATGTAGAAATCGTCCAAGTCGGCTCATACACAATTATTACATCTGCTACACGTGTTGAACTTACTCCCTCTAAAGCAACGACTATTTGTTGCTCAATCTCTTGTTCGTATATATCTCTCTCATCACGATTTTTTTCTCCGACGCAAAGAATTGGCCTGATTCGGCATCTTAAAGCCTCTTTCAATTTTTTATTAATTAATTGATCACTTTCTCCAAAATAGCTTCTTCGTTCTGAATGCCCCAAAATAACGTAACTCACACCTAACGACTTAAGCATGATAGCCGAGACCTCCCCAGTATATGCGCCTCTTTCTTCATAAAACATATTTTGAGCACCCAAAGATATCCCTTCGGTCGGATATTGAAACCCCTGCAAGTATATGTAAGGCGGACAAATCACTACATCTGCAAATAATTTTTTTGCCTCTTTTTTTACCGTACTAAAAAGATTATCCGCCTCGCTACTAGATAAAGGATTCATTTTCCAATTTGCGATGACTAGTGGTTTCATACTTTTTAATTTATTATATAAAAGCTAGTGAATTAACTAATTGTTGCTAAAACAACTTCAAACATTTTTTTCTAATCTTAAAAACTCAGCTGCCTTATCTGGCTCCAGTGTCGATATTTCTATACCGGTTCCTAATTCGAAACCTGCCCAAGTACCTGTTTTAGGCATAATTTCCAAATGCCAATGATAGTGATCGTGCACTCCTCCGTCGCAAGGAGCTGTATGTAAAAAAAAATTATATGCGGGATCACCCAAAACCTCAAAAATTCTCTGAATCGCTTCACGTAGCGCTTCTGCTAAACTTTGCTTATTTTGATCGTCAATTTTTTCGAAATATGCGCTGTGAACCTTTGGATATATCCTAACTTCGAATGAACTTCTTGAAGCGAAAGGACACAAAACAACAAATTCCTTATTTTCAAAAACTATTCTTTTTTTATCTGTGATGTCCCATTCAATCATTGCGCAATGCACACATTGGCCATGTTTATCCATATATTTTTTTGAGCCCTCCAAGCTACGATTTAAATCTGGATCAATAATCGGTATGGCCATTAACTGAGAATGAGGGTGCACAATTGAAGCCCCCGCCTCTTTCCCATAGTTGTTAAAAATAGAAATATAGTTTACAAATTTCTTGTCTTTTAATGATAAATACCTCGACTGATAAGCATCAATAATTAGTTTCACTTCACTAGTACTCATTTCAGCGATAGTTTTTTTATGATCTCGGATAATTATTACTTCGTGATGACCAATTGCGTTCATTGTCTCGTACGGACCCTGTTGCTCTTTTCTCAACTCATTACCCACTGAAAACGCTGGATATTTATTTGGGATTACTACCAATTGCCATTCATCTTTTTCATTTTTATATTCTAAGACAGGGGCTGACTGAGTGGCTATGTTACAAAACACACAATCGGCTTCTGAAACGTCTATCTTTTCTCTTTTATTTTTTGAAAAATCCTCTGGTCGCATCGCCCTACCTACCGCAATAACTACCCAGTCATTGCTAACCGGATCAAGTCTCAATTGTGAGTAATGTTTTTCGACTTGCCCTTTATCCATAATTATTATTTATTATATTTACCAATTATTAAATTCCATCTTATTTTAATTGTTTCCCAAATGACTTCAAAATAAGCAAATAATTTTACGTGAGACTCTTCATCGTTTATCCAAGTAACTGGAATTTGCTTAATCTTATAACCTAATTTTTTGGAAATTGCCAGCGCTTCTATATCGAAACCCCAACGATCAATTCTCATTCTAGAAAATACATCTTCAGCGGCTTTTGCTGAAAAACATTTGAAACCACACTGAGTATCCCAAATCCCAAAAAGTCCTGCAACAACCTGTATAAAAATATTACCAGCATCTCCTAGAAACTCCTTATAACGTGCTTGGTGTTTTTTAATATCTGCCCCTTTTATATCACGGGAGCCTATTACTATATCAAAACCTTCCTTAAAAAATGGATCCATTTTAGAAAAATGATCAATGCTAGTTGAATTATCAGCATCCATAAAAACTCTATATTCACCTTTTGCTTCTAGCATACCCTGGCGAACAACAAAACCTTTACCATGATTTCCCTTGTTATCAATAACCCTCAAATTGCTGATCTGCTCTTGCAACCCCTTAACAACTTGTGTTGTATTATCTTTTGCGCCATCGCTAACCACGATAATCTCATAACTATAGGTTTGACTACTTAACCAGTCGCTTAAAGCAATTAAAGTCTTAGCGATCCTCTTCTCTTCATTGTATGCAGGTATTATAACTGACAAATAGTAATCCATTTTAAATAATTATTTATATTACTAAGCACCTACCAGAGATTATATCATAATTGCGTAATAATTTCCGCACTATTTTTACCAATTAAAACTGTATGTTCAAAATGAGCCGCCAATGTACCATCCTTCGTTTCAAATCCATAGCCATCATTACTTTTTTTTATCTCATATCCACCTAAACTCACCATTGGCTCAATGGCCAAAACCATACCCTCAACAATTTTATCTCCCGATCCTTTCTTGCCAAAATTAGGAACTTGCGGAGCTTCATGAACTTTTTTGCCAGTTCCATGCCCGACTAAATCTCTAATAACTGAAAAATTATTTTTCTCAACATATTCCTGAATAGCAAAGCCAATGTCCCCAATTCTACCTCCAACATTTGCTTGTGCGATACCAATAGACAAGGCTTCCTTTGTTATATCAATTAATCGTTGTGCATCTTTATCAACAATCCCCACCGGCACAGTTATTGCAGAATCAGTAAAAAATCCGTCATATTCGATTCCTAGATCAATACTAAGTAAATCACCATTTTTTAAAATTTTTTCCTGCGTTGGTATTACGTGAACAATTTCTTCATTAATAGATGTACATAAAATAGCTGGATAACCACCGTAATTTAAAAAAGACGGCCGAGCATTAGCCTCACTGATCATTCTTTCAGCCATATTTTCTAGCGCCAGCGTAGAAACACTCTCCTTTGCTTCTTGCGATAACTCACCCAAAATCTTTGCCAAAATTTTGCCTCCTTGTCTTATCGCTTCTTGTTCAAAACTATTTTTTAATATTGCCATGGCCAAAATGTTTTAAAATACTTTCTCTTGCATCATTAAAAACTTTTTCTACGGATTGTTGTCCATTCACCTCGTCCAAAAGCTCAACCTTTTTTAAATACTCAACCACTGGCGCCGTCTCCTCAATATATTCTCGGATTCTCTCTTTAATAATTTCTGCTTTGTCTAAGTCGCGCGTTACTAATTTTCCTCCGCAATGCGGACAATTAATCAATTTAACATTTTCTTCACTATAAATTACTGGTTTTCTGCATTTTTCACAAATCCTTCTATGTGTGTTGCGCCACATTGTATCCTCTTCGCTGATTTTAATATTAAGTGCTAAAATATTTTCTCGTCCAAATCTATCTATTAAAAAAGGTAGTAAATTTTCAACTTCAAAAAGCGTTCTAGGGGAGCCATCAAAAACTATACCACCCATCAGCTCCATTGCATCAATTGCTTCCTTCAACCACTCAAATAACAATTCCGCTGAAATTAGATCACCCTTATCGTAAGCAATTTTAGCTTCCGCCACTTCTGGGTCATTCAATGATTTATTGAACTTTTCTCTAATCATATTACTAGTTTCAAAGTGATATAGACCAAAATGCAGAGACAACAAATTAGCCTGCGTGCCCTTACCAGCCCCAGGCAAACCTATTAAAAATATTATTTTTGAGCTTGTCATATGTTCATCATAACAATGATTATTAAAAATAAAAAGCCCCCTTGGGGGCTTTTACAGTATAATTATAATATTACAGTCCTTCATAATCTCTCATGACAAGCTGAGCATCAATTTGTCTAATAGTTTCTAAAACAACAGCCACAACGATTAAAATTGCCGTTCCACCAATAGTTAAAGTGCTCACTCCACTGAACTGTTGAATAATAGTAGGTAAAACTGCAATTAACCCTAAAAACACTGCCCCAACTAAAAGGACTCGATTTAAAATTAGTTTTAAAAAATCTGCGGTTGGTCTACCAGGCCTAATGCCTGGGACAAACCCTCCCATTTTCTGTAAATTTTCTGAAACATTTTTTGGGTCAAAAGTAACTGCGGTATAAAAATATGTAAATAACAAAACTAATATAAAATATATTGTAGCGTAAATAAAGCCTTGATTATTAAATACTTGTGTTATTTTTGAAGACAAGCTAGCTAACCAGCCTACTGATGACGAAATAAAAAAGCTAGCGACCATTCCAGGAAATAGCATAATAGAAAGCGCAAAGATAATAGGAATTACACCTGCTGGATTTACATTAAGTGGTAAATAGGTTGAAACACCTCCATACATTTTAGACCCACGGATTCTCTTAGCATATGAAACAGGAATATTTCTTCGTCCTTCGGTAATTAATACAACTGCCGCCACCACAAGCACCGCCAAAAGCGCGAAACCTATATATGATGGCACTTTAGCTGGATTCCAAGTAGCTATAGTTTGGTTAAAGGTTGCTGGCAGTCGAGATACAATCCCAGCAAAAATTAAAAGAGACACTCCATTACCAATTCCCTTTTCAGAAATTAATTCCCCTAACCACATGATGAATATTGTTCCTCCACAGATCGCTGATATCGCAACTAATAATTGAAATACTGTTAAATATCCAATAACCTGACTACTTTGCAAAAGCTTGATCATTCCAAATGACTGCAAAATTGCCAATGGGACAGTTAATAAACGTGAGTATTGATTAAATTTTTGTCGGCCTGCTTCTCCCTCTTCTTTGTATAAAGCTTCTAACTTTGGGAATATCATTGTCAACAATTGCATGATAATTGTAGCTGTAATATATGGGCTAAGACCAATCATGGCCAAAGAAAAATTATCGAATGCTCCTCCAGTAAACACACTAATTAAACCAAATAATTGGTTACTTTCAAAAAAACTTTTTAGTTTTGTAACATCCACGCCTGGCACTGGAATTGCCGCAATCGCCCTAAATATCATTAACATCAACAAAACAAAAAGTATTTTGTTTCTAAGTTCTTTGACTCTAACTATTAAGCCTAGTTTCTTTAACATTATAATTAAGATTTAATTTTTCCACCGGCCTTGGCCACCTTTCCCTTTGCGCTAGCCGAAAATTTACAATCATCAAAATTAAAAACTTTTTTTATTTCTCCACTACCTAAGATTTTTACCGCTGGCAACGCCCCAGCCTGCTTTCTTATTAGCCCTTTTTCAAATAAAGTTTTTGGATTTACTTGCTCATTTGTTTTAAAATACTTTTCAATAACACTCAAATTCAAAACAGCTGGTTTAACATGTATTGAAGAAATACCTTGACCGCGTTTTTTTGGAAACTTTTTAAATAATGGAGTGTCTCCACCAATAAAACCAGGGCGAACATGCGAACTTGAATGTGCATAATAACCCTTCACTCCTCTACCGGAATAAGTACCGCGCTTACCACCCCGACCAATACGCTGGCTTCTTCTATTGCTACTATTTGGTTTTACATCGTGAATCTGCATATTTTATTTTACCTCTGTTCTTAATGTTGTAAAAGCCTTAAGCACTGCCTTGGCATTATTTACCTTATTAGTTGAACGACTAATGATTTTAGCATTAATATCACGTATCCCAGCTAATTCACACATAGGCCTTACAACACCTCCGGCAATGATACCTCTCCCTTTAATACCTGGTCTCATAAATATAACTGCTGTACCAAATTTTACATGAATCGCATGAGGAATTGTTCCGTCTGCAATGATTGGAACATTAACTAAATGTTTCTTGCCTTGGTTAGTTGCTTTTTCAATAGCCATTGAAACATCAATACCTTTGCCCATACCAATTCCCACTCGTCCTTTGTGATCGCCCACAACAACAATAACCCGGAACCGAAATCTTTTTCCGCCCGCCACAACACGAGTGACTCTATCTACTCCTAGATTTCTTGAGTCAAACTCTGACTTCTCTTTCTTAAAATTACTTTTTTTAAAATTTGCCATAATATTTAAAATTTAAGTCCTCCCTCTCTTGCACTATCAGCTAATGATTTTATTCTTCCATGATATTTAAATCCACCTCTATCAAAAACTACTGTATCAATTTTTTGTTTAATTGCTTTTTCCGCCAAGACTTTTCCTAATTCTTTTGCTGATTCAATTTTTGTCATTTTTTTGCCACCCATCTTAATAGCTTTATCAGTTACCCCTAATAAAGTCTCCCCTTTCCCATCATTGATTAATTGAACTTGGAGATATTTTGTACTTCTAAATACTGAAAGACGAGGACGATTTTTTGTCCCTTTAATCCTGGCACGAATTTTTTTGTGCCTTTTTACTCTCTTAGCTAAAATAATTTCTTTAATATCTTTCATTGTAATAAATTTTATGCAGCTGCTGTACCAACTTTTTTACCTGATTTACGTCTAACAATTTCACCAGCATAACGGATACCCTTACCCTTATACGGTTCTGGCTCTCTCCAACTTCTGATTTCGGCGCAAATTTGACCAACTGCTTCTTTATCAATACCTGAAACTAAAATCGTATTTTTTTCTATCTTAAACTCTATTCCCGCTGGTGGTTCTATCAAAATTGGGTGCGAGAAACCTAAAGACATTTGTAAATTCTTCCCTTGCAAAACCGCTTTATAACCGACTCCTTCCAATTCCAAGCGTTTAACATATCCTTCACTCGCGCCAATTATCATATTATTTAATAAATTCCTCCATGTTCCCCATAAAGTTTTTGTTTCTTTGTCTTCCATTTTAGGAGAAACAATAGCTTGTCCATCAGCAACATTCAAATCCAAATTCAAAATCGGAAATTTTTTAGATAATTCCCCCTTAGCACTTTTTACAGTCAACACATCGCCACTTAAAGTTGCAGTGACTCCTGTTGGCATTGTAATTGGTTTTTTTCCTACTTTACTCATATATTTATTTAATTTCGCACATTAACTCTCCGCCTAATCCCACTTTTTTAGCTTCCTTATCGCTCATCAATCCCTTTGAGGTTGAAATAACTCTCAAAATGAATTGTTGCGGATGAATCTTATCCTTATGGATATAAATTCTTTGGCCAGGCTTTGAAATCTTTTTTGCCTCAACAATAGCTGGATTACCACTAACATCGTATTTCAAGTTTATTACTAACTGCTCTTTTGCCTTTTCCTTACCTATCTTTTCCATCCCAGCTATATATCCATTTTTTTCTAGAGTTTTTGCTAGTTCTTGTTTCAATGCAGAAAACGGCACATAAACTTGATCATGTCCACGCATCTGTGCGTTTCTTATTCGCGCTAAAAAGTCTGATATAGGATCTGTCATCATATGTTTACCAAGAAGATTTTTTAATTCCAGGAATCAACCCTTGGGATGCTAATTCGCGGAAACAAATTCTGCACAAATTGAAGTCTCGCATATAACCTCTTTTCCGTCCACACCTAAAACAACGTCTAACAATTCTGCTCTTATATTTTGGTGTCCTCTTTGATTTTTGTATTTGTGCTTGTGTTGCCATATATATGCTTTAACAAATTATTTCTTGAATGGGAAGCCCAACGCTCGGAACAACGCTTCAGCTTCTTTCTGGTTATTCGAATTCGTTGTAACAGTAATGCCTAATCCGAAAATAACATGCACGCTTTCTTGTGAAATTTCCGGGAATGCTAATTGTTCCTTAACCCCAATATTCAAATTTCCACCCTTATCTATTCCTTTGAGATCTAAGCCTCTGAAGTCTCTCGTACGAGGCAAAACAATATTTATAAATCTAGTTAAAAAATCATACATTCGTTGCCCTCTTAAGGTAACCTTATAACCAATAATCAATCCTTCTCTAGTTTTAAATGATGCGATCGCCCTCTTAGCTGGACATTTTTTAGGTTTCTGACCACTGATTATCATTAAATCATTATAAATCCCATCCTTGGCTTTTTCGTCTTTTAAAAACCTACCAATGCCCGTATCCAGAGTAACTTTAAGCATTTTTGGAACCGCCATTTCATTTTTAAAACCCAAATCCTTTTTAAGGTTTGGCCTGACTTCACTAAAATATAATTCTTTTAAATTCTTTGATTTCATATTATTTAAAATTCCTGATTACACTTTTTACAGGCCCTGAATGTTTTCTTGTCCGTAATTTTTCTACCTACTCTAGTTGGCTTACCACACTTTGAACAAATCAATTGTGCATTTGAAATATGTAAAGACCGTGGTACTAAAACCACTTGTCCTTTTTCTCCTTGATTCCGTGGCTTTTTATGTTTCTTTACCATATTAATATTTTCCACAATTAGTCTTTCGCTCTCAGGCAATGCCTTAAGCACACGGCTAGTTTTTCCGCGATCCTTCCCTGATAATATTAATACTTTGTCTCCTTTCTTGATATTCATATTTTTATACAACTTCTTTAGCTAAAGAAATAATGGTATTAAAACCTCTATCTTTTAACTCTCGTGGTATTGGACCTAAAATTCGTGTCCCACGAGGTTCTTTATTAGCATCAATAATAACCGCGGCATTTTCATCGAATCTAACATAAGATCCATCGCTTCGACGATAAGCCTTCCGCTGTCTAACTATTACCGCCTTTACGACTTCTCCCTTTTTAACTTGCTTTCTAGGTTCTGCTTCTTTTACTGACGCGACAATTATATCACCTAATTCAGCGGTTCTATGAAATGAACCGCGCAAAACTTTAAAACAAGCAATTTTTCTCGCTCCTGAATTATCCGCAACATTTAAAATTGATCTTAATTGAATCATTGTTTTGTATTATGATTTCTTTACTATTTCCTTTAATATCCATCTTTTATCTCGACTAATTGGCCTACAAGACTGAATAATAACATTATCCCCAATATGCGCTTGATTACTTTCGTCATGCACTTTATATTTTTTACTCATCAAATAACGCTTAAGATATTTTGCGTGCATCTTCATTTTCTTCACTTCCACAACAACAGTTTTATCCATTTTATCACTAACCACCACGCCCTGAAGTTTTTGTTTTAATTTATTATTTTCCATGTTTTTTCTCATTTAAAATCGTTTTTATTCTGGCGATATCTTTTTTTACTTCGTAAATTTCATTGCTATTCTTCAATTTTTGCATACTTTTTTCAAACCTTAAATGACGAAGCTTATCTGAAAGCTCGCTGATATGTCGTATTAACTCCATTTCAGAAGTTTGTCTTAATTCTTTAGCTAACATATTATCTGGTTACAATTCTTGTTTTCATTGGCATTTTACGAGCTGCCAAAGTTAAAGCTCTCTTTGCTTCATCTGCACCAATACCATCAATTTCAAAAAGAATTCGGCCGGGCTTAACTGGTGCGACATAAAATTCTACCGCGCCTTTTCCTCCACCCATCGGAACTTCTTGACCCTTTCTTGTTCTTGGCATATCGGGAAAAATTCTTATCCATAATTTTCCACCTCTTTTTAGTGAATGCGTTATGGTCCGTCTCGCGGACTCAATCTGTCTTCCATCAACCCAAGCTGTCTGCATTGCCTTAAGACCACAACTGCCAAATGCCAATTCAAAACCTCTAGACGCGACTCCTCTTGTTCGCCCTTTCTGCCACTTTCTATGTTTTACTTTTTTTGGCATCAACATGATAGTTTATTGTCTTTCTCCTTTATATATCCAAACCTTTATTCCAATTGTGCCATAAGTAGTAAAAGCCGTAGCTCTAACATAATCAATATTTGCTCTTAAGGTATGAAGTGGCAATTGCCCTTTAGCCAACCACTCTTTTCTAGCAATTTCATTACCATCAAGCCTACCTTTTATCATAATTTTAACGCCTAATACATCCTTACTCTGACTAATCTTCTCTATGGTTTGCTTCAAAGTTCGACGAAACGGCATTCTCTTTTCAATCTGTTCGGCAATATTTAAAGCCATAACCATTGCTTGACCCTGTGGATTTTTAATTTCCTCGACTTCTAAATTAATTTGATATCCTTTTGATTGTGGAAATCTTGCTTTCAATAATTTGGTTAACTCTTTTTTAATATCCTCTATGCCCGAGCCACCTCGCCCAATAATTAAACCTGGTTTTGAAGTTTTTATAATAACTTTTAACGCATTGAATGATCTTTCAATTTCTATAGCAGCTAAACCTGATTTTGATAATTTTTTTTCTAAATGTTCTCGCAATAATAAATCCTCTTCCAAAAACTGTGGGAATTCTTTCGCACTAAACCAGCGTGATTGCCAATCACTTAGGCCAGTAAGACGCATTAATTTTGGATTTATTTTATGTCCCATTTTTTTATTAAATAGTTTTTCTTCTAAAGACCTTGCCCATTCCCTTAAGCCCTGGCTTAGAAGAAAGTTTCTTTTTTGGCTCTACCACGTCTGCATGTGATTTAGCATCTCCTGTTTTCAATTTGCTACCCTTGCTATCAATGCTAGTTTTTTCTGACAATGATTCAACAACTTCAATCGGTTTAGAAATTTTTGCTTCAGCAACTCGTCCCTTCCCAGCGGTAATCTCTTCTAAAACAACACTTATATGGGATGACTTTTTCTGAATTGGCGTAGCTCGCCCAAAAGCTCTCGGCAACCATCTTTTCATCATTCTTGCTTCATCAACTTTAATTTCTTTAACAAATAAATTTTCCTTTTCAATACCAAAATTTTGGACAGCATTACTTTGGGCTGATTTCAAAAGTTTAAAAACAGGTAAAGTCGATCTCTTTGACAAAAACTTCAATTGCGCTTTTGCCTGTTCAATAGGCATCTTCTTTACAAGATTCACAACTAGCCTAACTTTTCTTGGCGCAATTCTTAAATTGTTTAATTTTGCAATTACTTGCATGATATTATTTATGCTTTTGTTTCAACTTTTGCCGCAACTGATGCCTCTCGTTCTTTTTGCGCATCTGCCACCTCTATTTCTTTCTGCATCTTTCCGCCGTGCTTACTGAATTTTCTAGTTGGCGAAAATTCACCCAACCTATGCCCAACCATTTCTTCCGTAATAAAAACTGGAATATGTTCTTTTCCGTTATGGACTCCGAAAGTATAATTAATCATTTCTGGACTAATAGTCGTACTACGCGTCCACGTTTTAATAATCGATTTTGAACCAGCAGGAAGAGCCTTTACTTTCTTAAGTAATTTTTCATCTATATATGGGCCTTTCTTAATTGATCGTGACATATTATTTTCTTCGTTCAATTATTAACGAATCTGATTGCTTTTTCTTTCTAGTCTTTACGCCAAAAGCTAACTTGCCCCAAGGCGTTTTGGGTCCTCTACGTAAACCAATCGGCTGGGCTCCTTCTCCACCACCATGCGGATGATCAACTGGATTCATTGCGGAACCTCTTACATGAGGTCGTTTGCCCCGCCAACGATTTCTTCCGGCTTTTCCAATGATTACTGTATTATATTCAGGATTTGAAACTTGTCCAATTGTAGCGTAGCATTCATCTAAAACTTTCCTGACTTCGCCCGATGGCATCTTAAGCTGAGTCCAACCAGAATCATGAGCTGAAACCTGTGCAAAGCTTCCAGCAGAACGAACAATTTGTCCACCCTTGTTAGGTTCCAATTCAATATTATGTACAAAAGCTCCAACAGTAATGTTCTTTAGCATCGTGTGATTTCCAATCTGATTTGGTACTTTTTCTGCACTTAAAATTGTATCACCAACTTTAATATCATGAGGCGCTAAAATATATCTTTTTTCTCCATCTACATAATTAATCAATGCGATAAAAGAAGATCGGTTAGGGTCATATTCTAAAGAAGCAACGTGACCAGGAATATTAACTTTGCTTCTTTTAAAATCAATTTCTCTATAGGCTCGTTTGTGCCCGCCTCCCTGATGACGCACCGTTAATTTACCCGAAGACATTCTCCCAGCATGACGCTTCAAAGAACCCGTTAAACTTTTTTCGGGTTTTTGTTTCGTCAGCATCGAATATTTGATACCAGACATCTGACGTCTTCCTGGACTTGTTGGATTGTATATTTTAATAGCCATGATAATTAATTAGCTCCTATTTCAATTTTATCGCCTTCCTTAAGTTTCACAATCGCTTTCTTAATTCCAGACGTATGACCAGTCGTATTACCGCGTCTTCGTGTTTTACCCGGCAATGTCGTTATATTCACCCTAAGTACAGAAACATTATATAACCCTTCAATCGCTTCTTTAATCATAATTTTATTCGTGCTTGGCATAACTTGAAAAACATACTGATTGCTTTCAGCAAGAAGAGCAGCTTTTTCAGTAATCACTGGCGAATGCAAAACGCTAACTATTAATTCCGATTTTTTTTCATGCTTTTTCGGCAAAGTTTTAGCTTGCATTTTTTTCACGCCTTTTTCTTTTTTAGTTGTTTTTTTAAAAATAGCCATAATTAAATTTTTGTGAATGTTTTTTCAATCGATTCTAAAGCTGACTGCGGAATGATCAAGTATTTATTTTTTAAAATATCTAGAATATTTAAACTTGACGCTCCAATTGTTTGTAAATATGGTAAATTGTGACTTGCTCGCACAACAGATTCGCTCTTTTTTGGAGTTACAATTATTGTTTTTCTTGGTCTATCCGATTTAACAACGTTAAAAATATTTTTTAAAATTCCCGACACTTCCTTAGTTTTTGGTTCGATTATCTCCAAATTATCTAAAACCACCAGTTCGTTTTCTTTAGCTTTTTGAGATAACACCATAAATAGGGCTTTCTGTTTGGCTTTTTTGTTAATCTTTTGAGCCCAATTTCTTTCGTTGGTTGGACCGAAAGTAACACCGCCACCTTTCCATATAGGAGACCTGCTAGAACCATGTCTTGATCGCCCTGTACCTTTTTGCGCCCAAGGTTTTTTACCACCACCGCGAACTTCTTCTCCGCGCATCCTTGCATCGGCAATCGCTTCACGAGAAGTTTTTTCTTGAGTAATCATTGCTTGATGAACTAAATTATGATTAAAATTTACAGCAAAAATTCGATCAGGTAAGTTTACTTCCCCAACATTCTTTCCTTGTATATTATGTACAGGATATTTCATGATTATTTACTAACAATAGTTAATATTGTTCCACGCCTTCCAGGAAGTGCTCCTTTAAATGCTATCAAATTATTATCTTTGTCAATTTTTACAATCTCGGATTTAATTATGTTTTTTTCACTGCCAGATCGGCCAGCCATACGTCTTCCTTTCGTTACTCTTTCTGGAAAACCACCTCCGATTGAGCCAGGTGCTCTATGTTGATGCTTTTGACCGTGACTAGCAGGACCGCCACTAAACCCGTGACGCTTAACTACGCCCATGAATCCCCTTCCTTTTGAAAGACCAGCGACCTTAACTTCTTCACCTTCACTAAACCAAGAAGCATCAATCGTATCACCAATACTTAGTTTCTTTTCTGGCGGAGATTGTTTAAATCTAAATTCTTTCATATGTGCTAAGTCTCCCAAGTTTTTTAAATGCCCTTTTTGAGGCCTCGCAATATGCTTGGTTTTACCAAACGCCAACTGCCAAGACTCATAGCCATCCGTATCCTTACTTTTTATTTGCGAAACTAAACATGGCCCTGCTTCCACAACAGTAACAGGAACGATTTTATCACCCTCATAAATCTGCGTCATCCCAACTTTTTTTCCGATAATAAACTTCATGTTTCTTGTTTAGACTAATTTTTAACAGAAAAACCGGGGTACCCCGGTTTTCTGGGGGAATCGTACATTTATTTACATTTTAATTTCCACATCCACACCTGCTGGCAAACTCAAATTAACCAATGCATCAATAACTTTAGGTGTGGGGCTGACAATATCAATCAATCGTTTATGAATTCTCATTTCATACTGGTCTCTGGAATCCTTATGAACAAACGTTGATTTATTAACTGTATATTTTCTAATTTCCACAGGTAATGGTACAGGGCCAATAGTTTTTACACCTTGGCGTTCAGCTGTTTCCACAATTTGTTTTAAAGACTGGTCCAAAACCTTGTGGTCATAAGACCGCACTTTAATTCTGATTCTCTGTTTTGATTCTTCTTTACTGGTTGTCATGATTAAAGGTACTGCAATTATTTATATTAATAATAATTCTTTTATTTAAGAATTTTGGTAACTACACCTGCGCCAACAGTATGACCACCTTCTCTAATGGCGAACTTTGTCTTATCTTCTAAGGCTACAGGACCAATTAGTTTAACAGTCAAACTTACTGTATCGCCAGGCATTACCATTTCGGTTCCTTCCGGCAAAATAACTTCACCAGTTATGTCAGTTGTTCGAATATAAAATTGGGGTTTATAACCTTTAAAGAATGGTGTATGTCGACCACCTTCCTCTTTTGTTAATATATACATCTCTCCGATAAATTCAGTGTGAGGAGTGACTGAGCCAGGTTTGGCCAAAACTTGTCCTCGCTCAATGTCTTCTTTTTTAAGACCTCGAAGCAAAAGACCAGCATTATCTCCAGCTTGACCATCATCCAATGATTTATTAAACATTTCAATACCAGTAACTACGGTTTTAGTAGTTGGTCTAATACCAATTATTTCTACTTCATCGTTTACTTTAATTTTTCCTCTTTCAATTCGACCAGTGACAACAGTGCCTCTTCCTTCAATTGAAAAGACGTCTTCAACTGGCATTAAGAAAGGTTTTTCTGTATCACGAACAGGATCAGGCACAAATTCATCGAGAGCCTTCAAAAGTTCTAAGATTGGCTTAGCTGCTTCATCATCTCCAGACTTAGCGTCCAAAGCCTTAAGAGCCGAACCACGAATAATCGGAGTTGTTTCACCAGGATACTGATACTTAGTCAACAATTCTCTAATTTCTTGTTCAACTAAATCAACTAATTCTGGATCATCAACCATGTCAATTTTATTTAAAAACACAACTAAAGCTGGCACACCAACTTGGCGGGCTAACAAAATGTGCTCTCTAGTTTGAGGCATAGGGCCATCAGGAGCTGAAACCACCAATATACCGCCATCCATTTGAGCAGCACCAGTGATCATATTTTTAATATAATCAGCATGTCCAGGACAATCTATGTGAGCATAATGTCGTTTTTCAGATTCATATTCTACGTGACAAGTTGCAATCGTGATCCCTCTAGCTTTCTCTTCAGGAGCATTATCAATATCGCTAACTCCCCTTTCTTGTGCCTTAAAACCGGCCATATGCAATACATAAAGCATCGCGGCTGTTAATGTTGTTTTACCATGGTCAACGTGACCAATAGTACCAACGTTTATATGGGGCTTTCCTCGTTCAAACTTGTCTGTCATGTTATTTTTTACATCTTCTAACTTATTTTTTTATTTTTAGACAATAAAAAAACATTTAGGATGCTTTTATTAAATTTATATTTCATTGTCCGTTGCTTTATGCAAGCAACGATATTAAAAACTTATGAATCCAGTATAGTAAATCGCTACCCAGTTGTCAATACTATGGCCCGCCTTATTCAATCGGAAGGTCTTCTATCTGAATTTCACTTGGAAAATCGGCAATTTCTTCCAGCATTTTACCATTATCTTCTATTTCTTTCAAACTTTCAATTTCTTGATTTATCTTTTCTATATGTTCTGGATCTTCACTGGGACGGGGCGAAGTCAATGGATTAGCTTTCTTTTTGATTATTTGTTCGTACTCATCAAAATTTAAAATAACATATTTAGCGGAGCCTTCCTCAACTATAATGCAAGGCCCTTTTGCTTGAGGTAAAATTTTTTTAATTTGTTCCCAAAACATAAAATTTATTATTTTTTACCACTAATCACTTGCTCAACGATATTTTGAGGGGCATCTTGATAATGACTGAACTCCATGGTAAATAAGGCTCGCCCCTGACTCATGGATCTTAGGGAAGTTGCATAACCAAACATTTCAGATAACGGAACCATTGAGTCTATCACCTTAACTTTACTGGTCCCTTGCCCTCGCTCATCCACATTTTCAATTTGCCCACGCTTTGCGCTGATATCCCCAATTACGTCTCCCATAAATTGTTCCGGGACAATAACCTGTAATTTCATAATTGGTTCCAATAATACAAGATTAGCACGTCTGACAGCCGCTTGTACAGCCATTGAACCAGCAATTTTAAAAGCCATTTCTGATGAGTCAACGTCATGGTAAGAACCATCGTAAATTGAAACTTCTAAATCAACTAATGGATACCCGGCTAGAACACCTTTATCAACTGCTTCTTTAACTCCTTTTTCAATCGCCGGGATAAATTCCTGTGGGATTGCTCCACCCTTAACATCATTAACAAATTCCAAGCCCTTACCACTCTCCAGTGGCTTTACTCGTAATCTTACATGACCATATTGACCATGACCACCGGTTTGACGAACATATTTTCCTTCGGCTTCTGCTTCACCTTTAATAGTCTCTTTATAAGCAACCTGTGGTCGTCCAACATTTGCGTCAACCTTAAATTCTCTCATCATACGATCCACAATAATATCTAAATGCAATTCACCCATACCAGAGATAATAGTTTGACCAGTCTCATGATCTGTTTTAATTCTAAATGTTGGGTCCTCCTGCGCTAAACGTCTCAAAGCAATTCCCATCTTTTCTTGGTCAGCTTTGGTTTTCGGTTCAATCGCAACACCAATAACTGGTTCAGGAAATATCATTTTTTCCAAAATAATCGGGTCGTCTTCATCGCACAAGGTATCTCCTG
>Ga0066639_10000518_pt1 | contig 33734 bp, 31 predicted proteins | sample CryGeyCG2114_010_2_FD_59504 | JGI IMG/M metagenome (GOLD analysis project Ga0066639, IMG submission 59504) | Groundwater microbial communities from aquifer - Crystal Geyser CG10_big_fil_rev_8/21/14_0.10 | ecosystem: Environmental > Aquatic > Deep subsurface > Groundwater | place: USA: Utah...
TGGCGGTAGAAATTTCTGTCTTTGAAAGTTCGCGTCCTTTCTGGTGTAAAACCGGATTTGGTTCTGTGACTACTTCTAAAAACATATTAAAAAGATAATAAATTATTCGGGTTAGGATCAAATTTCCAATTTTCTGGAATATTTTTAGCTAAGAATTTAGTGATTTGTTTGTATTTTTCAAAATTTGCTTTCACTACCAATGTGTACCAATATTGCCTGTTTAAGTAAAATGGAGAAAAAGGCAAGGGGTCAGATATTATAATATCTTTTCGGCTTTTAGTCAATATCTTTAAGTGATTGGACAGTTCTTGTGCGGTTTGTTGCGAAACTGTTTGGTTCTTATCTCCATTATAAAATCTTATAACATAGCCAAACGGAGGATAAGAAAAAATTTTTCTCTCGATTATTTCTTGATCATAAAATTTTTCCGGCTTATCTAAATTTGTAAACACTTGATGCTCGGTGTGTCCAGTTTGAATTACTAATTCATTTTTCCCAAGACGAAATTGGGCATCGCGTATTTGCCACCATAAATTTTCAGTCATCTTATATTCGGGTATGAATAAAGAACTGTCAGCATCTAAAAACACCATTAAACTTATTTTTTCCCAATTAATTTTATCCCAAGCTATTTGAGTGCCAATAATAATTTTTTTGTTGTCTATGTCTTTTTTGTAGATACTTATGGTATCGCTATCAATTCTAATTATTTTTCTCCCCCAAATATTTTTTTTATTTAATTCATTTTCTACTAGTTGAGTTCCCACACCATACATTATCATGTTGGCTCCATGGCATTTGGGGCAAACTAAAAACATGTTTATTTTTGTGTGACAGTAATGACACTCTAAGCTAGAGCTATTTTCATGATACACCAAGCCCCGATTACAACGAGGACATTTGGCTACGAATCCACAGTCGCGGCAACCTACATAAGCACTACTTCCTTTGCGGTTTAAAAAAATAAATATGTCTTCTTTAGCTTTCAACATTGAATCTGATAGTTGAGAGCTTAAAAAGCCATAGTTGTGACCACGTCTCTCATTTCTCATATCTACTATTTTAATCGGATTGTCTTTGAAGTTTGGCAAGTTGTTCTCTAAGTCATATACGCGGTGGTTGGCAAAATACCAACTCTCTACACTGGGTGTGTGGGTAGTGATATAAAAGTTGGCACCATGGGCATGAGCAAGCATCATCGCCGCTTCCCGATTGTGTAATCTGGGTGACATGTCCCAACTTTTGTGATTGGGGTTTGATTCATCGTCTAAAATGATGGTGTCCAGGTTGTGCCAAGACATAAAAAGAGCGCGTCGTGTACCTATGACAATCTTTACTTCTCCTAAACGTATTTTTATCCAGATATCAAAAATTTGTTTTCCTGTTAGCTCACTACTTATCACCGCCGAATCTTTGTTGTTTTTTGGTAAGAAAGAAGTTATTTCTTCTAACGAGCTGACTTCTGGGACTACGATCAAAGTTTGTCCTGATTTAGAAAAAATTTTTTTATAAATTTTTTCTTTTTCTTCTTTTCCGTTATATAAAATTAGTTTGGGTTTTTTTCTTTCGGCTGGTTTTAATTTATCTATACTATTTAATTTTATTTTTTTTATTTTAGTTTTTTTAAGAGGTGGCAAACAACTTTGTAACACAAAACCTAGGGGAGTGCCATAAAATTCGCTAATCTCGGTTGCAAAACTTATCTGTTTTAGAGTGAGAGCTGGCTTTTGCCAAACGATTTCTTCAATTGATTTTAACTTACCGCGTGCTTGTTCCGTGGCGTTTTCTTTAAATTCAGTGATAATACCAAAAATTGGCCTATTTCTAAAAGGTATTATTACCAAAGATCCAACCGTAATTTCCGAATGTATTTTTGACGGCACCAAATAGTCTAATTCTGATAATTCTCTAGGCATTCTTCTTATTGGAGCGACTTTGGCAATCATAACTAATTAAATAATGAAATTGGCAGTTAGATAACCAACTCCAAATGGTGACTCATAGCTATGCTGTCGATAGGTAAAATCAACATTTTTTAAAATCCCCATTAGTATTAAAAATCCTTTGAAACCACAAGTGACCGCTTCCTTTAGAAGTTCTTCATCTATTTGTAACATTCCAGAAATATTTTTATTGGATAGAAGTTCCTGGATTTTGTCGTCAAATTTTTGGCCGGCAGGGTTAAAACCAGCCGGAGATTCTGAGGTAAGTGTGTGAGAGAGCTCGCCAGAGGCTATCACGGCAACACGCTTGTTGGTGTTCATTATAATTTCTTTTATTATGTAACCAAAATCTAAGTGGGTTTTGTTGTCCAAATCACAGAAACTAATTGGTAAAATCTTAACTTCTGGTAAGTGGGCGGCTAAATAATACAGCGGCACGGAACTGCCGTGATCTAGAGCCGGTTCGCTAATCATAACGGTAGAAATTTTTTCTCTGCTTGCTCTGTCTCTAATTATGGCCGATAAATTCATCTCACCTTTAAACTTTATTTTTGTGGTGAGATCGCCGAATTCTTTTAAATTGCTTTCATATTCCGGACAGACGTTTATGGAAAACGAATCTGGAAAGAACTGTCCGTGGGGTGAAATAATTATTATAATATCTGGTTTAGATAAATATAATTCCTCTTCCATTTTTTCCATCGCCATTTTAGTTTTGTTCATTTTTTTGATGACTTCTTTCCCAATAGTTGGTATTAGGAGCGGCGGGTGAGGGGTGATGCCCGCAAAAACTAATGACATATATTTTTATTAGTTAAATTAATTGCTTTTAGCAAGGATTGATTTGGTGGTGGCTACCCAGTTGCTTATGTTATTTGGTTCAGTAAATCGGTTTTTGTAATCTGAATTTCCTAGGGTAACTATAACATACTGTTTTTTATCCGAATTATTTTCTACTAGCATAACCAAGTTGGAACCGGCTTCGTCAGTGTAGCCGGTTTTGCTAGCTAAGATTTTGTATTTTCTACCAGTTTGTTGAATTAGTTTATTGGTGTTTTTTATTGTGTGAGTGATCATTTTGTCTTTGCTATATACCTCTTTAAATTTGTAACTGGTTTCAGCTAAAGTTTTTTTGATAGTCTCGTTTTTTAGAGCTTTGATAAACAGCTTTAACAAGTCGCGAGGGGTGGATTCATTTTTCTCGTCTAGTCCAGTAACATCTGCCACGCTTGTGTCGTCCATACCCCAAGTGTCCAAGTTGTTGTTCATCAATTTTATGAAGTTTTTCTCATCAGATAGCCCAGAATTTTGTGCCAACATTCTACTAGCATTATTAGCTGAACCTACTAACATTGAAGCAAATACGTCTTTTACTTTCACTTTATCACCATCCTTTAGTATCAAATTTCCACCTTCGACTCCATATTTTTTGTTACTATAGGTAATAGTATTTTCTGGTTTATATTGTTGGTTAAGCACTGATAGAGCAGTAACTAGCTTCGTTAATGAGGCCATAGGACGTTTGGTGTCGATATCTTTACCAGAAACTATACGTCCACTAGGATATTCGGCCACTAAATAAGCAGGGAGTTTGGATCCATAAAGATCTTGGACATCAGCCGCCGAATCTCCCAAATATTTGTCTTTGGAGCTAAGTAATGTGGCATTTACGAATATTTTTTCTCCATCCGGGATGTTTAGTAGAGTTTTTGGATTTACAGTAATCAAGTTCTCTTTTTTGTATCCCAACGCGACAAAACTGTCATCATCTTCTATTAGTCTTTTTTTGTTATTTTCCATTACGTAAATTTGATTGGAATCTTCTCCTTTTAGTAATAGACCGTCCTTGAGGCTTGGGGCCGAATAAATTATGGGATATAAAGACAGATCTTTTTTCTTATGTTTTTCAATTGGAACATTTTTGTAATTGTAAGCGATTAGATTTGTTTCAGTAATAGGATAAAAATTTCCATCTTTTAGAAGATAGTTTTTGTTGTTAAGATCGGTTATTTGGTAAATTACACCTAGTGGCGCTGTCGAGGTGGCAGTAATTATTGAGCCAGTTTCATAGCCGATTAATTCACTTGATGGGATATCAATAATTTCATCTGGGTTATATCCTAGTTGCCTAACGGTATCGTGACTTTCAAACGGTCGTAAAGTATCATAATCTAGAAGATAATATTGGTTAGTCTCAGTTTTTAGAATTGAATAGTTTGGTAAAGTTATTTCCGGTCCATTTTCGTAGTTATTTAATTCAGAGGCTGGCACCGAAATGACCATGTTTGGATCGGCCCGTGAGATTAAGACTGATAAATTTTTAAATTTACGTTTTTTCCCATCTTGAATAAGCCAGATGTTAGTCGAGGTGGCACTTTCTTCATTGGATCTTACCAGTGTACCGTTGGGGTAGTTTTGGCTGAACCAAGTTTCCCAAATTCGCCAAAAATTTTTATTACCATGTAAGTGTGGTGTATATGTATAAAGAAAAGCTGTTGCCCAGCTCTGAGGCACCACTACAGTATCATCTATCATTGCAATTTCATCTTTTTTCTTTATAAACGACTGGTCTCGATTGTCATAGTACCAGCGCATGATACCAGCCGCATCATCCACTTGTTTGGCAAAACCTTTGTGTTTGGCCACCTTAGGATCAGTACGGCTACAACTATCACAAACCGCATAACCAGTTGCCCAGTCCAGCTGTTTTTGAGCAGGGGAGTCATCAGTGATTAGGCTCTGCTCTTTTTGTAGAGTGACCAAGAGGTATTTAGGATTAACTTGATAGGTTTGAGAAGCATCAAAAATTATTCCGGCGGCAGTTCTTGAGTTTCCGTAAATATCTTCAGTTTTATAATTGGCTAGGTAGCTACCCCTTTCTTCCAAAAATTTTTGTATATCAGCAATAGTCCAACCGGCATAGTCAAACATTTCAGTGTCAGAAATAATAAATTGTGGGTTGAAGTCGGCCTGAGCCAAGGCTTTGTCGGCAGACAAAAATAGTGTAAATAATAACAAAATAGTCAGGATTTTTTTCATAACTTTTTAATTTCATCAGCTTAAATTGATATTTTTATTATAACACACTTTTATTATGTCAACAAACAAAAACCTCCTGCTATAGGCAGGAGGTTAAGGTATTGTTATTTGAAAGCAATTTTGCCTTTTTCCATTCTTAGTTTTATGGTTTGACCGTCTTGTATTTTTCCTTCAATTATCTCTAGAGATAATTTGTCTAATATTTCATTTTGAATAACACGTTTTATTGGTCTAGCCCCATAAGTAGGCTCATAGCCAACGCTGGCGATGTGCTTTTTGACAGTATGATCAATGTCTATGGTAATTTTCTTTTCTTGAAGTCTGGTTTGAATCTTTTCTAATTGCAATTCTACAATTTCAGATACTTGTTTTTCATTTAAAGAATGGAAGATAATGATTTCGTCTAAACGGTTCAAAAATTCTGGTTTAAAGTGTTCGTGAAGAGTATTCATTATCTTTTCTTTGATGCTTTTTTCTTTAGTTTTGGTATTCTTTGTTCGTCCGGTTTCAAAACCAAATTCTCCATGTTTGTTTAGATTGAGTATCATTTGGCTACCGATGTTGCTGGTTAAAATAATTACAGTATTTTTGAAATTTACTAGCCTGCCTTTTGCATCTTTTACATGACCTTCATCTAGGATTTGTAATAAGATATTGAAAACATCAGGGTGAGCTTTTTCAATTTCATCAAATAGTAAAACGGCGTAAGGACGACGGCGAATTATTTCGGTCAATTGACCTCCTTCTTCATAACCAACATAACCAGGAGGGGAGCCTAACATTTTGGCAGCGCTATGTTTTTCCATATATTCACTCATATCAATACGAACCAAGGCTTCGTCAGTATCAAACATAAATTCAGCCAAGGCTTTGGCCAGCTCAGTTTTTCCAACTCCGGTAGGACCTAAAAATATGAATGATCCAATTGGACGATTTGGCTCAGCTATGCCAGCTCTAGATCGACGGATCGCGTTGGAAACTGCTTTTATAGCTTCTTCTTGGCCGATTACTCTTTGTCCCAAGACGTTTTCCATGTTGGCGAGTTTCTCGCTTTCACCTTGTAGCATTTTAGAAACTGGTATACCGGTCCAACGAGCTACTATTTGAGCAATATCTTGTTCGGTAACCTCCTCTTTTAGGATGCCGTGAGTTTTTTGCATATCAGCCAACCGACGCTCATCATTTTTAATGTCACCTTCTAAATTGGGGATACGACCATAGCGAATTTCAGCTACTTTTTGTAGGTCACCACGACGCTCTTCGATTTCAGCTTGTTGTTTTAGTTTGTCTATCTCTTTCTTTTTGGTGTGAATTTTAGTTATAATTTCTTTTTCGTTATTCCACTTAGCTTCGATTTCACTACTTTTTTCTTTTATCTCGGCCAATTCTTTTTCTAGTTTAGCCAATCTTTCTTTAGATTCGTTGTCAGTTTCTTTTTTTAACGCTCGTTTTTCAATTTCGAATTTTATCATCTGTCTCTTCATCTTATCTAGTTCTTCCGGCATAGAGTTTATTTCCAAACGTAAAGCACTGGCCGCTTCATCCATGAGGTCAATTGCTTTATCTGGTAAAAATCTGTCCGTCAGATAACGATCTGATAATTTGGCTGCTGCAATAATGGCCGCATCGGTTATACGAACACCGTGATGTACTTCATATTTTTCTTTTATACCACGCAAAATAGCCACCGCATCATCAAGGGAAGGTTCGTTAATGGTTACGGGCTGAAAACGACGTTCTAAAGCCGCGTCTTTTTCTATATATTTTTGATATTCTTTTAAAGTGGTAGCGCCAATAGCATGTAATTCTCCGCGAGCCAACATTGGTTTTAACATGTTTGAAGCATCCATTGAGCCTTCAGAAGCTCCAGCACCAACAATAGTATGTAGTTCATCAATGAAAAGTATGAATTTACCAGCTGAAGCATTTATTTCTTTCAATACGGCTTTTAAGCGTTCTTCAAATTCACCTCGAAATTTAGTACCTGCTAAAAGCGATCCTACATCTAGGGCAATAATTTCCTTGTCTTTTAAAGATTCTGGCACGTCGCCGTTTACAATACGCTGAGCTTGACCCTCTACCACCGCAGTTTTACCCGTACCTGGTTCACCTATTAACACCGGGTTATTTTTGGTACGACGAGTTAAAATTTGCATCACTCGGCGGATTTCATCATCGCGACCAATTACTGGATCAATTTTTTCTTTACGAGCCAAGTCGGTAAGATTTTTTCCATATTTTTCTAAAGCATTATATTTATTTTCTGGTTCTGGAGAATCTACTTTTTGTGTTCCGCGAATACCTGCCAGCGCCTTGAGAGCAGAATCATAGCTAACATTTTCTTTTAGCAGAGTATCGCTAATAGGATTACGTGAGGATAATAAAGATAAAAAAAGATGTTCAGTACTGATATACTCATCTCCCATTTTTTGGGCTTCGTTGCCGGCAGTTTGGAAAATATGCATCATAGATTGACCAAGCATAATTTGGCCGGTAAAGCTCGGTGTGATATTGGCTTGTTTTGGTATTTGGTCGATAAGCATTTGTGCTTGGGCGCGTAAATTTAACAATTTAGCTCCAATTTTAAGCAGAACAGAGGCAATAATACCATCCTCATCTTCTAACATGGCAAAAAATAGGTGAGGTGGCTCTACCTGAGGGTGACTGTTTTGGGCGGCTATTTGAGCCGATTTTTGGATCAATTCTTGAGATTTATTGGTAAAATTTTGGGGGATCATAATAATATTGTATTATCACTCTAATATAGAGAGTGATAATATCTTAACATATTTTATAAAACTGTCAAGCGGAGGTTTGCTTGGTTTTCTTATAACTGATAAAATAAGGCTATAAAATAGATTAACATTATGTCAGACATAAAAGAATTATTGGGGAAAATAAATAATTTTGTTCAAGAAAGAGATTGGGGTCAGTTTCAAAAACCAAAAGATTTGGCTATTTCTCTTTCGTTGGAGTCGGCTGAAGTTTTGGAACATTTTCAGTGGAAAAATGGAGATGAGTTAACCGCCTATCTAATAAAAAATAAAGAAATAGTGGGAGAAGAACTAGCCGATGTGTTTATATATTTATTGGAGCTATCTCAGAGTGTTGGGGTAGATTTGTTGGAATGTGCTAATAAGAAATTGATTAAAAATGGTTTAAAATATCCTATAGAAAAAGCTAAAGGTAACTATAAGAAATATAATGAACTTTAATTTGTAAATTTTTATGTTTTTACTTTTAGTATCATTTATCGCTGGTATACTTACAGTTTTGGCTCCATGTATTTTGCCGGTTTTGCCAATCATCATTGGTGGTGCCACCCAAAATCAACAGCGTAGAAACCCATATATTATCACCGCTTCCTTGGCAGTGGCTGTAGTATTATTTACTTTATTATTAAAATTTAGCACTTTATTTGTTAATGTGCCTGCCCAGGTTTGGAATATAACTTCCGGTTCAATAATTATTTTTTTTGGTTTTATCACTTTATTTCCTAATATTTGGGACAAATTGAATTTCAATCTTAATTTGAGTGCTAACTCCGATAGACTGCTTGCTAACTCCAGCAGACAGAGTGGTCATTGGGGTGATATATTAATTGGTCTATCTTTGGGTCCGGTATTTTCCAGCTGTTCGCCAACCTATTTTTTGATTTTAGCAACTGTATTACCACAAAGTTTTACTCAAGGTTTTTTTGATTTGGTTGCTTATGCTGCTGGCTTATCTTTGGTTCTGCTACTTATTAGTTTGATGGGTCAGAGATTTGTTTCCAGAGCTAAATTTGCCGCTGATCCACATGGCACTTTTCGTAAAAGCTTAGGAGTTATATTTATTTTAATTGGTATTTTAATTTTTGCTGGTGTTGATAAAAAAATTCAAGTTTTTTTTGCTGATCACGGTTGGTCTGGAGTTTCTTCTATCGAAGAAACTCTATTGAACCAGGTAAACGATAAACATAGCCCAGAGTTAAATTTTAACAATGTTATTCCAGATAACAATGCGCAACCAATTGAACCTAGTCAAAATATAAGGGTGGCAAAAAATTTACCTCGTTATCGTGAGATTGCTAACCCGTCCGGTTTTGTTAACTCAAAACCATTTAAGATTGCTGATCTAATAGGCAAAAAGGTTATTATTGTGGATTTTATGACTTATAGTTGTATCAACTGTATTCGTACTTTCCCTTATCTTAATGCTTGGTATGACAAATATCATGATCAGGGTTTGGAAATTGTTGGCATTCACACTCCAGAGTTTGCTTTTGAAAAAAATATTGATAATGTCAAAAAAGCAATGCAGGAGTTTGGTATAAAATTTCCAATAGTTTTAGATAATGATTATGGAACTTGGAACGCGTATGGTAATAGCTATTGGCCGCGTAAATATATTATAGATATCGATGGTTATATTGCTTTTGACCATATTGGTGAAGGTGGTTATGAAGAGACTGAGCAAAAAATCCAAGAGTTATTGGCGCAGAAAATGATTCGTGATAATTTGTCGGCTAGCAACCTGCCAAGTGGGGTGGTAAAAGTTACTAGTACCGAACCCGTTTCTGTTGGCAGTCCAGAGACTTATTTTGGTTCAGGCAGAAACGAATTTTTATCCAATGGGATACCTAATCAGTCTGGAAAACAGCAGTTATTTTTTCCTATTAATATAAAATTGAATCAACTGAATTTAGTCGGCGACTGGAATTTTGAAAAAGAATTTGCAACCAACATATCCATGGATTCAAAAATAATTTATCGCTATAATTCTGAGAAGGTTTATTTTGTAGCCAGTGCTAACCAAAACAACAAAATAGAAGTTCTGCGTGACGGAATCCCGTTGAACAAAGATATTGCTGGAAGCGATATATTTTTTGAAAATGGAAAAAGTTATTTGTTAGTTAAAGACAGTAAGTTATACAATGTAATTAGTGATTCCGCTGGATCTGGTGAACACAGTTTGCAATTCAATATCCTAGACACCGGGTTGAACGCCTTTACTTTTACTTTTGGTTAAATAACTAAAGTTAATTTTATGGAACTAAACAAACTTACCCCACAGGAAGAGAGAGTCATTGTAAATAAAGGTACCGAAGTTCCTTTTAGCGGCGAATATGATGATTTCTTTGTAGAAGGTACATATTTGTGTCGTCGTTGTAATACTCCGCTGTATACTTCTGATGCTAAGTTTCATTCTGGCTGTGGTTGGCCTAGTTTTGATCAAGAAATTGCCGGCGCTGTAAAGCGTACTTTGGATGCTGACGGTCGGCGTACTGAGATTACTTGCAATACCTGTGGTGCGCACTTGGGACATGTATTTGTGGGAGAACAAATGACTCCTAAGAATACTAGACATTGTGTGAATTCACTATCTTTAAAATTTGTACCTAAAAAACAATAGTATTTATGGATATAATTTCTCATGGACTTTGGGGTGGTGTCGCTTTTGGTAGAAAAAATAAAAGAGAATTTTGGTGGGCATTTGGCTTGGGTGTGATGCCTGATTTGTTCTCTTTTGGAATATTCACTGCTATGCGTATTTTAGGTTTGGCTTCCGGACCAGATTGGAGCAATGGTTTGCCCAGTTCGGATGCTATCCCGGCCTACGTACATTGTCTATATAATGTAACTCATAGTTTAATTATTTTTTTAATAATTTTTTTGGTGATAGCAATTTTTAGACGGAAAATATTTTTCCCAATGTTTGCTTGGGGACTGCATATCTTAATGGACATACCAACTCATTCTAGTCAGTTTTTCCCAACTCCATTCTTATGGCCGTTGTCTACCTATAAAATAAGTGGGATTCCTTGGAGTCATCCGATAATTTTTTATCCCGATATAATATTATTAGCTAGTTTATACTTTTGGTTTTTTGTTTATAAAAAATATTTTAAAAAATAATATGCCAAATATTCAATCAATAGTTTTGGGTGGAGGATGTTTTTGGTGTACAGAGGCAGTTTTTAAACAGTTAATCGGTGTGATTTCAGTTGTTCCTGGCTATGCTGGTGGGGAACTTGTTGATCCTAGCTATGAGCAGGTCTGTAGTGGAAATACCGGTCATGCCGAGGTTGTAAAAGTAAATTTTGATCCGGAGAAAATTTCTTTAGATACTTTGTTAGAAGTATTTTTTTCAGTTCATGACCCAACAACGCTCAACCGCCAGGGTCATGATGTTGGCACACAATATCGTTCAATAATATTATTTGATTCCTCACAGCAAGAGAAAATTATAAAAAATAAGATAAATGAACTTGCACAGCAGTCTGTTTATAACGATCCCATAGTCACGCAAGTGTCTCCGCTGGTAAATTTTTATGAGGCGGAGAATTATCACCATGATTATTTTGCTAAAAATCCAGAGCAAAATTATTGTCAGTTGGTAATAAATCCAAAATTGAAAAAGTTTAAAGATAAATGGAAGCAATTGATAAAAAATTAATAGTATATAAAAAGTTATTTAATTTTTTAATTTATATAGTATGTATAAAATAGCTTTGGCTGAGTTTATTATTTTATTATGTGGTACTATTTTTGCTTGGGGTAATTTTGCTTGGGAGTTGTATAGTTGGATGAAGCATAAAGCCTGTACCACCGGATGTTTACCTGGTGTCAATCCATTTTTTACACCATGTTTTTATGGTGCAATATTTTTTACTATTGCTTTTGTATTAAGTATACTTATATTAAAAAATATAAAATAAAAAAATAGTTTTAAAATATGATTGTGTTTAGTCCTCATAAGCATATACCATCAAGTGAGATCAAGGTCAGTTTTGCTAGGTCTGGTGGCGCTGGTGGACAAAACGTCAACAAAACTTCTACCAAGGCTGTAATTCGTTGGAGAATAGGGGATAGTAACATTATAAACGATATAGAAAAAAAGCGTTTACGAATAAAATTGGCCAATAAAATAAATAGCAATGATGAAGTGGTGGTTTATTGTGAGCAGGAACGTTCACAATTACAAAATCGCATTTTAGCCATGCAGAATTTGCAGCTATTAGTAGATAAAGCTTTAAAGATGTCGAAGGTACGTCTCCCTACCAAGCCGTCAAAAGCTTCTAAGATGAAGCGTATAGAATCTAAAAAAATGCATTCGCGTTTAAAAATGGAAAGACGTAATTTAGAGTAGTATATGTATTATTTATATATATTGGAATGTGCCGACAAGACTCTTTATACTGGAATAACGGTAGATATTGATCGGCGTCTAGATGAACACAACCATACTAAGTTGGGAGCCAAATATACTAGAATTCGCCGACCAGTAAAACTGGTGTATTATAAAAAATATAAGAATCGTTCTTTGGCTACAAGAGCAGAAATTAAAATTAAAAAGATGTCTAAAGATGACAAAAATGAGCTTATTTTAGCTAATTTGGATAAAAAAGAACTAGCCATTTCTAGCTAGTTCTTTGAAGAGTTGTCACATCGCTGTGACTGGATTAACAATATTATGCCACAAACCAGTTTTTTTGTCAATAGCTAATAAAATTATTTATGTCTAAACTAAAAATAGGTGACAAAGCCCCAGGTTTCAGTCTGTTAGACCAAGCTGGGAAAACACACAATCTTAAGGATTATCTTGGTGAGTGGGTTTTGTTATATTTTTATCCTAAAGACGATACTCCCGGATGCACCGTTGAAGCCTGTGTGCTGAGAGATAATTTTCCTAAATTTAAAAAAATTAAGGCACGGATTTTTGGTATTAGTACTGATTCAACAAAGAGCCACTATAAATTTGCAGATAAATTTGATCTGCCATTCACTTTGCTTTCTGATGAAAATAAAGAAGTGGTAAAGATTTATGATGTATACAAGAAAAAAAAGTTTATGGGTCGCGAATATTTTGGTACGATGAGGGAATCTTTTTTGATAAACCCACAGGGTAAGATTGCGAAAAAATATGAAGATGTAAAACCTGCTGAGCACGCCATTCAAGTGTTGTCTGACTTGAAAAATTTTCAGAATTAGTGTTTATGAAAAAGTTTTGGCAAATCATTAATAGAGTTTTTAATATTACTTTAGCTCTAAAAGCTTTGGATGGTTTTTTGCAATTTAGTGGTGGTTTAATACTTGGTTTATTTGGTAAGCCGGTAGATAAGCTTGTATACTATTTAACCCAGAATGAAATAGCTGAAGATCACCATGATTTTGTGGCTAATGCTCTAGCTAATTTTTTTAACAATTTGTCTCTCTCTACTCGTCATTTTATTTCTATTTATTTAGTTTTTCACGGATTGGTAAATTTATTTTTAGTTTTTGAGCTTTGGAAGCGTCGCATCAGAGCCTTTCCGATAGCAATAGTTTTATTTTTAATTTTTTTAACTTATCAGTTTTATCGTTTTTTTCATACTCATTCTATAAATTTGTTACTGGTTAGCATTCTGGACATTTTTATTATAATTTTAACAGCTATGGAGTATGAAAGATTAAAAAAACACAATCATTCTTAATAGTCGCCAAATGAATGTTTTTTTGTTATAATAAGACTAATCTTTAACATCTTGTTATATGAATCTTACTAGCCCGGTTTTTTCTCAAGGCGAGAATATACCGTCTAAATACACTTGTTTAGGTGAGGGGGTAAACCCACCACTGCAGTGGACACAGGTGCCAATTAATACTAGAACGTTAGCATTGATAGTTGATGATCCGGATGTTTCAAGCGGAATTTTTACCCATTGGTTGTTGTGGGATATACCTATAGTAGTACAAAAAGTAGAGGAAAATAGCGTTCCAGTTGAAGCGATTGTTGGTGCCAGCACCGGCGGTGTTAATGCCTATGTAGCACCTTGTCCTCCTAGCGGTTTGCATCATTATAGATTTAAACTTTATGCTTTAGATGTAGAATTATTTTTATCAGTAAATTCAAATCAGGTTGAATTAGAGAAAGCTATGGTCGGGCATATCTTGGAACAAGCAGTTTTGGTTGGTGTGGTTCAAGCTAATTAAATTCGTTAATTATTTCATTAATAAAACAATATGCCAAGATATTTAGGAATTTTAGTAATTTTATCAACCGTAGTTTTGCTGGGTGCTGGCTGTAATGCTTCAAAACCTGATTATACAAAAACGCCATCAGATGCTAGCGAAGTTATGACACCCACCTCTACGAGCAGTACGGTTAAATCGGATAAGGTGATGGAAGAGAAAAATAATCAGTTGATGGAGAAAAAAACAGTAGCTACATCTTCTGGTAGTGAAGAAAAAATGGATCAAAAAAATGAAGAAAAAAAGAACGATGATACTGCTAACGAAGCTGTGGTTAAGCCGGTTGCTAAAACAGTGGTTGTTAACATCGCTGGGTTTGCTTTTTCTCCGGCAGTAGTAAAAATCAAAGTGGGCGATACGGTAAAATGGATAAACGATGACAGCGCTCCTCACCAAGTTGCTTCCAATCCGCATCCTGTTCACACTGATCTACCTGGTTTAGAATCAGATGTTCTATCTAAAGGGGGTAGCTACTCTTTTACTTTTGATAAAGCTGGTACTTGGGGATATCACTGTCATATTCATCCTATGATGACCGGTACAGTGGTAGTGGAGTAGATTTTTGATCGATAATAACAAAAATAGTAACAAAAAATGTTTTTGTACGTCTACATTAGTAAGCGCACCGAATAGGTGCGCGTAGCTTCATTTTATGGAAAAGGAAAGCAGAAAATTATATTCAAAAGAAACCCTAGCTTTATATTGGAGATTTTTAAAAAAATATAAAATCTCTTTATTTCTGGTTATTTTTGGCACAATTATTTCTTCGGTTAGTAGTGTAACCGTACCTTTGTATTTAAAAAAATTCGTGGATTTATTGGCTGATCGTTCAGATGTGATGAGCACCCTCATTTCACTTTATAAAATTTTTTGGGTGATAGTAGCTTTGCGCTTTGTGCAGTTTGCGTCACGCCGTACAGTAATGGTATCTGACTCTTATTTTTGTTCTAAAACGATGTCAGATTTAGCTAATTTTTCTTTCGCTTATTTACATCGTCATTCTTTTAATTTTTTCAACAATAATTTTGTTGGTTCTTTGGTAAAACGCGTCAATCGTTTCGTACGATCGTTTGAGTCTCTAAATGACAGGTTAATTTTTAACGTGTCTGAGATGTTGTTGGAGATAAGCATCGTTCTGGGCGTGTTGTTTTATCGTAATTTATATTTAGGTCTGGCACTGTTGGTGTGGATATTGCTTTATGTTGTTATTAGTATTTTTTATAACCGCTATCGTATTAGATACGATATTTTGCGTAGTAGTGCTGACTCAGCGGTGAGTGGTGTTTTGGCTGATACTATTACCAACCATACCAATGTAAAGTTATTTAATGGATATAACAAGGAGCAAAATTATTTTAAAGACACTCAGGCAAATTTTGCCAAACTTCAACTTTTTTCTTGGTATTTAGATTCAGCTTTTGATGGCTTTCAAGCTTTCTTTGCTTTTCTGTTGGAAGCAATTTTAATGTATATTGGTATCAAATTGTGGCAGGTAAACAAATTCAGTGCTGGTGATCTGATGTTGATTCAGGCTTATATTATTACGGTAGTTCAAAATATTTGGAATTTTGGAAGAGTTATAAGGAACATATATTCAGATCTATCTGAAGCTGGAGAAATGACGGAGATTTTGATTACAACACACGAAATTAGAGATATTCCTACGGCTAAAGATTTGTTGATAAAAAATGGAGAAATTAATTTTTCAGATGTTGATTTCAATTATCATGAGACCCGTTCTATTTTAAGATCTTTTAATTTGGTTATTTCTAGTGGAGAAAAAGTAGCTTTAGTAGGTCCTTCTGGCGCAGGTAAATCAACGTTGCTTAAATTATTGTTGCGTATGCATGACGTTTCTGGAGGTAAAGTACTTATTGACGGGCAAAATATTTCTAAAGTAACACAAGATAGTTTGTGGAAAAATATTTCCTTGGTACCACAAGACCCGGTACTATTTCATCGTACTTTGCGTGAAAATATACGTTACGGTAGATTTGATGCTACTGATTTTGAGGTTGAAGAAGCCGCTCGGTTGGCCCACTGTCATGAATTTATTATGGAACTAGAAAATGGATATGATACATATGTGGGGGAGAGAGGGGTTAAACTTTCTGGTGGAGAACGTCAGCGAGTGGCTATCGCTAGAGCCATTTTAAAAAATGCTCCAATTTTGCTGTTGGATGAAGCTACTTCCAGCTTAGATTCTGAATCGGAGCATTTTATTCAAGCCGCTTTAAAAAATTTAATGAAAGGTAAAACTGTAATAATTATTGCTCATCGTTTATCTACTATTATGAGTGCTGATAGAATTTTGGTTTTAGACAGAGGTGAGATAGTGAAAAGTGGAAGTCATGCTCAGTTGTTAAAAAAGAAAAAAGGACTTTATAAAAAGTTGTGGGATTTACAAGCGGGAGGTTTTATAAAATAATTAGTAATTATGGCAGAGATATTAGGTATCAAAATTGACAGCTTAGGGATACAAGAAGCAATAAAAAATGCCCATAATTTTTTATATAATGGTAAACATAATGTAATCTTTACTCCTAACCCAGAAATGTTGGTTGACGCTCAATCTGATAGTTATTTTAAAAAAGTCTTGAATTCTTCAAATCTGAATATTAGTGATGGTTTTGGAGTGAGTTTGGTTACATTTGGTAGGATAAAAAGATTGCCAGGAATAGATTTTGTTTATGAGCTGTTGAAACTCGCTCAAAAAGAAAATAAAAGCGTTTATTTGTTAGGATCAGCGTCAAAAAAAGTTTTGGAAAAGGCTGTAGAAAATATCAAAAAAGATTTTCCGAAGTTGCGTGTTGTTGGGTTTGATCCTGGTCCCAAGATAGATTTTTTAATGGTGGATGATAAAAAAACAATAATCACAGAAAGAGAAGAGAACGATAAGGTTTTGCACGATATTATTATGACCGCACCAGATATATTGCTAGTTGGTTTTGGTCACAATAAACAAGAAAAATGGATTAGTGAGAATATGGCGGATTTACCTTCAGTGAAAATATTTATGGGAGTAGGCGGATCATTTGATTTTATAGCCGGTTTTGACTATTCAGGTAAAGAGGTAAAACGCGCCCCTTGTTTTTTGCGTAAAATTGGGTTAGAATGGGTTTATCGCTTGGTAATTCAACCATGGCGTTTAAGACGTATTTTAAAGGCTTTAATTCAATTTCCAATATGCGTGATTCTCAATCAGGTGGTTTCTCACCAGAAGAAGGGTTGGTAAGAGAAGATAAAGAAAAGAAACCCGGAAAAATTTATGTTGAAATTGGTAGTGGTGGCAACCCGGCTTTTTTTGTTTCCAAAAAAGCACTTAATCCAGGAGATAAATATTTTGTAGTAGATTTTAATCCTGATGATCATAAAATAAGTAATGTATTTGGTAAAATGCATTTTGGTGAAGCCTATGAAGCGGTTTTTGCCAATGGAAAAGCCTTGCCGTTTGAAAATGATAGTGCTGATGAGATAATTTTTAGTAATGTTTTTGGCGATCCAAAAACATTTGGGCGAGATAAATTGTTGATGGAGGCGGCTAGGGTATTGAAACCAGATGGTGGACAGATAATAATTACTGAACATATCACTCCGGCTGATTTTGTAAAGGAAATAGGCGGAACAAAAGAGGATATAACGCAATTTTTATCCAAACACGGCATACCGCTAAAAGTTAAGAAAATCAGCAGAGAAGAAGCTGATGCTGAAGATTATATTGGACAAGCTGATGTGCGTCTGTTAAAAGGCACCCCTATACAAGTAATTTTAGAGAGATAAAAAATATGATTGTGCGTACTCGTTTTGCCCCTTCACCAACTGGATATTTACATATAGGCGGTCTTAGAACCGCTCTGTATGCTTATTTGATTGCTAAACAAAATAACGGTCAGTTTGTTTTGCGTATTGAAGACACTGATCAGAAAAGGACGGTTGATGGTGGTATAGAAAATATTGTTCGTTCTTTGGAGTGGGCTGGTGTTTTGCCAGATGAAGGTGTAAAAATGGGGAAAAATGATGAGATAGTTCAGATGGGTGATTTTGGTCCTTATATCCAGTCGCAAAGATTAGAGGTATATAAGAAGTATATAAACGAGTTGTTGTTAAAAGATTCTGTTTATTATTGTTTCTGTACCCAAGAAAGATTGGAAGAATTGCGGAATTATCAACAAAAAAATAAATTACCAACAGGCTATGATGGTTTTTGTAGAAAATTGGATAAAAATGATGTAAAAAATCGCGTAGAATCTGGCGAGAACTATGTCATACGTTTAAAGATGCCAAAAGATGGAGAAAGCGTATTTACCGATTTGATTCGGGGTGAAGTATCTTTTAAAAATGAGCTGATTGATGATCAGGTTTTGATAAAAGTAGATGGTTTTCCAACTTACCATTTTGCGGTGGTGGTAGATGATCATCTCATGGGGATTACTCATGTTATTCGGGGTGAAGAATGGTTGAGCAGCACCCCAAAACATTTACAAATTTATAAAAATTTTGGTTGGGAAACTCCAAAATTTGCTCATTTGCCTTTATTATTAAATCCAGATAAAAGTAAATTGAGTAAACGTCAAGGCGATGTAGCGGTAGAGGATTATATAAAAAAAGGTTACCTACCACAGGCCATAATAAACTTTGTTGCTTTTCTAGGCTGGAATCCAGGTGGTGAACAAGAAATTTATTCAATGGAAGAATTGGTAAAAGAATTTAAATTTGAGCGTATTAATAAATCCGGAGCGGTTTTTAATTTAGAGAAGTTAGCTTGGTATAATCAACAGTACATAAAAAATTTAAAATCCGAAGATTTGGTTGACGTTTGTGTACCTTGGTTGATAGAAGCTGGTTTGGTTACAGGTAAAGAAGACCGTAAATGGACGGCTTCTCTTATTGGTTTGGAAAAAGAGAGGATTACCACGTTGGACGAATTAGCAGAGTCGCTGAAGTTTGTTTTTTCCTTGCCAGAATACAACGCCCCCTCATTGGTTTGGAAAAAGGGAACGCCTGCGGAGGTGAAAGAAATCTTACCAAGATTAATAAAATTTTTGAATACAATTGGTATTCAAGATTGGAATAAGGAAAAAATGCAATCATTGATGGGGGATTGGATAGTCCAATCTGGTTTTTCTAATGGTAGTGTACTCTGGCCAATGCGAGTTTCTTTGTCTGGCCAACAAAATTCACCTGGTCCATATGAAATCGCTGAGGTGCTTGGCAAAGAAGAGTCTATAAGAAGATTAGAAATAGCCCTAGATAAATTAGGAGATTAGTTTACAAATTTTTATTTTAAAAGTTGAATATTGAATGTTCAACTTTTTTTATTTTTATGGTATAATTTTATCATGTCTAGAGTATTGAAGAGTTTTCTTTTTTTAGGATTATTAAGCCTAATTTTTTATGGTAATATTTTTGTGTCGGCCGTCGGTAATAGCAGTGTCGAAGTTGAACAACTAAACAGAGAAATTGAGGCAAAAAAAGACAAGATAAAGGAACTTGAAGTTACGATTGAGAAATATAAAAAAAATATAGATGAAAAGTTGAGCGAATCAGCCTCCTTAAAAAATCAGCTAAGCATTTTAAGTAATCGTATTGCTCAAACGGAAACCGACATCAATCTGACTACAGAAAAATTAGATACTACAAAATTAGAAATTGAAGCATTAGACATATCTATCAAAGCAAAAGAAGAAGTAATAGCCAAACAAAAGAGGTTGATTAGTAAAATAATTCAGAATTTGCACGCCAACGACCAGAAAAATTTTTTGGAAATAATGTTAACCAATAAAAATTTAGCTGATTTTTATAATCAGGCAAAGTATCTGGAAGATGTTTATACGGATCTTGGCCGTTCGGTTAAGCAGGTGAGGGTGGCTAAGGAGGATTTGGATAAGAAAAAAAGCGAAGCTGAAAATAGGCGGAAAACTTATGATGATTTATTAGTAGAATTAGATAACAAAAAAAAGGATTTAGTGGAACAGACAGCTAATAAACAGAATTTATTGGTTACCACTAAATCTTCAGAATTAAGGTATCGAACTTTATTGGATAGTTTGCGTCAACAATACAAAAGCGTGGAGGATGAAGTACGTTCTTATGAAGATCAGATTCGTAAAAAATTAGCCAACCAAGATGATTTTCAAAGTATAGGCAATATTGATAGTTTTGATTGGCCGGTTTCAGGTCGTTATGTCACCGCTCTGTTTCATGATCCTGGCTATCCGTTTAGGAAAGTTTTTGAACATAGCGGAGTAGATATAAGGGCGGTACAGGGAACACCGGTAAGAGCCGCTAATTCGGGGTATGTAGGGCGTGCCAAACACTGCAGCTTGGCTTCCTGCTATAGTTATATATTACTTATTCATAACGGCAATTTATCTACTGTATACGGCCATTTGAGTGGCATTGCCGTAACCGAAGATCAATATGTAAATAGGGGAGATATCATTGGTTATTCTGGTGGTACTCCTGGTACAGTTGGGGCGGGGCCATTTGTGACTGGAGCACACTTACACTTTGAGGTTCGTTTTAACGGTATTCCGGTAGATCCTTTAGGTTATTTACCATAAACAATTATTAATTTTATAAATATGAAGAAAAAAATAAAAGTGGCGGTTTTGTATGGCGGCACTTCTTCAGAGAGAGAGGTTTCTTTAGTAACCGGGCAAGCAATTTTTGATAATTTAGATCGATCTAAATATCAAGTATCTTTGATAGAAATGAGCAAAGAAAATAAATTTATTTTAATAAATAAAAATAAGAAACGTTTAGTAGATTTTATTGGTAAAGACAGGAAAGCTTTTGATTTAATTTTTATCGCTTTGCACGGCACACCAGGTGAAGATGGTACTGTACAGGGTATGTTTGATATCTTAGGGATAAAATATACCGGCCCCAATAGCTTAAGTAGTGGTCTGTGTATGAACAAAGTTTACGCCGGTTTAGTGTATTATTCTTGGCATTTACCACATCCTGTTTTTATAGATATAACCTTAAAAAATTGGAAAAATCATCAAAAAGAGATTTTACGTGCCGTGAATGATAACGTTGGTTATCCGTGCGTACTAAAGCCGGTAGATCAGGGTTCGGCCGTTGGAGTGACAGCGATTAAGACTGAAGATGACCTTAAAAAAAATGTAGGTAAAACGATTAAAAAATTTCCTTGGTTGATGGCTCAGAAATTTGTCAAAGGTAAAGAGGCTACTTGCGGAGTGTTGGAGAAAAAAGGAGAAGTTTTCGCCCTACCACCAACCCATATCCTACCTCAGTTAGGGGAATTTTATGATTATAAATCAAAATACGCAGCTGGCGGTTCAAAACACATTTGTCCAGCTGATTTTCCAGAAGAAGTAAATAAAAAGATCCAAGAATTAGCTGTTCAAGCCCACAAAGCTTTAGGTTGTAGAGGGATGAGTAGAACTGATTTTTTTTATGGAGATGATGGCAAAATATATATAATTGAAACCAATACTATACCTGGTATGACAGCAACCAGTTTGTTTCCTGAGGCAGCTGCCAAGGCCGGTTTAAATTTCTCCAAAATGCTTGATTTGATAATTTTAGCCAGTTTATAAACAAAATAAATTTATTAAAAACTGCTCTTACAAGCAGTTTTTTTTAATTAAAAAATTGACAGAATATAAAAAATGAATTAATATCACCAAAGCTGTTTTTTGGGCAGAAATTGCCCACCACGACGGAGGTAGCACTGTGAAGAAGCCATCATCCCTCAACCCACGTCTGGTCCCGTTGGTAGGACCGGTCCTGCCTAGAGACAGGGGTTGCCCACATTGCGGCGGGGAAGTTCCTCACCGCGTGCGTCAACGTAATCTCTGCGCCAAGTTCTTGGCTAGCCTTGCCGCAAAGGCGGCCACCGGCTGAACAACGGCGGGTGATCTCGCGGACAGACGTCTCTTGCTATTGGCGGGGGAAGGGGCGTTGTGGTTTTGCGTTCTGCAGGCCCATCGTTCCTTAGCGTTTATCATTTATTGGTGAGTGCTAAGGATTGGGTCTGTGTGAATAAGTAAACAGCCAAAATAAAATATCTTGATAATAAATCGAGATATTTTTATTTGTCACCACTGTGAAATTTTTTGTGTATATCTCTTAATTGCGGATTGGTGACGTGGGTGTATATTTGAGTAGTAATAATGTTTTTGTGGCCAAGTAATTCTTGTACTGATCGCATATCCGCTCCTTTTTGCAATAAATCCGTGGCAAAACTGTGGCGTAAAGTATGTGGAGTAGCATCAACTGGTAAGCCGGCCATAGAAGTATATTTTCTTATCATTCTTTCAACTGATCTTGGGGTGAGGCGATGCTCTGAATCTTCTTTTGATTTTTTATAATTTATGAACAGAGGAGGGAATAGGTCCTTTCTTGTTTTTAAGTATTCACCAAGCCATTTTAATGAACGAGTTGAAAAATATACCGTCCTAGTTGAGCCACCTTTACCAGCAATATGTAGCTCTAATTCAGTGATTTTTTTATCTACTATACTTTGAATATTAAACAACCTTATATTAAGCGACGTTATTTCTGATACGCGCATGCCGGTGGAGAAGAGTACTTCTATTATTGCCCTATCACGTAAGCCGTCTTTTTTTGACAGGTCCGGCATTTCAAACAATTTTTCCACTTGTTCAAAGCGAAGAAATTTTATGGATTTATCTTTGTCAGTAAGTTTTGGTAATTTAACTTTATCCGAAGGCAAAGAAAAAATATCTTTTTCAGTGAAATAGTTTAAAAGATTTCGTATAGCGATGAGATAATAGTTTTGGGTAGTTTTTTTGTTGAGACGGCCTTTGGAGTCTTTTTTGCGAGATAGGTATAGGCGATAGTTCCAAATGTGGTCTTGGGTTAACTCATGAGGCTTTAAGTTTATCTGATTAGTTTCATTTAGCCAGTTAATAAAAACTTTTAAGAAATTGTCATAATTTTTAGAAGTTTGTTGGCTGAGACCTTTTTCTAGTTCACAATAAGCTAGAAAGTTATTTATATGTTTTGAGATAGGAGTGGAAGATTTATGCATAATAATGGTTAATGCTTATATTATAGCACATTATTGTTATTAATAACGTCGTTTAATCTATGTTATACGACGTAGTATATAACACTAACGTCAGTATGTAAAGTCAATATCTCGCCACCCCCCCTATTCTCTTTGGGGCAAAAATAAAATATCACCTGTTGAGGCGATATTTTATTTCCAATAAACTCTTTCACCAAAACGTAAATCAATATATTCAGTTGGTTTATTGTTGGCTAAAATAATTTTTAAGTTTTTCATTTGTGTTTGCCAGTCTAGATCGGTATTTATCAGTATATACCAAGAATCATCTTTCAAGGTTATTTTAAGATTAAAATCAGCTCCGCCTAGGTAAAAGTATTCTACCTCCCCTACCCCCTGTTGTTTTATATTCTTCTGCCATTCACCAACCAATTCAATAATTTTTTTGCTAATCACAGTCGGCTTATCTGTTTTTATTATCGGTAATTGTCCGTATGTATTTTGAATGGAATCATAATCTTGGGTTCGGTTATGATAATTGTTAAAAGTGCTGGTTGAAGATTGTAATGTTGTAGTGGTATCTAATGGAATCGTGCTAGTAGTACTGGTGGTATCCTCTAAATTTTCAGTCACCACGTTGGATGTTATGTTAATTTTTTTAATAACTTTACCATCAGGGTCTAGGAGATAATAATTGGTATTATCATCAAAGATCACTGCGGCTGGTTTTTCTATAACGATTATTTTTATAGTATCTGGAAAGACTTTATCAATTTTTACATCTTCATAAAGAAATTCTTGTTTTATTTCTTGAGCCAATATATCCCCTTTAAATAAGAAATAATTGGTTCTAGGAAGCAGACCATTATTAAAATTATTTGTTTGACGGGCAAATTCTTCCACGTCAGAGGCTTTGTTTATTTTATTTCCTTCAATAATTATTTTGTTTATTCTGAAGTAAGGGATAGTAAAAATAATAGCTATCCAGATTGAAATTATAAAAATAAGAAATATCCAGACTATCTTATTTTTATTTTTGTGGGTGGCTTTTTCTTTTTTAAAGGGATTCTTTAAAGAGTTATCCTTTATTACTACATTTGGCTTATTCTTTTGACGGCTTTTAAACCTTTGCCAGAAAGAACGGTGTGGTTTGTATTGATTAAAATTTTTTTGAGAATGAAAATAGCGCATATCTATTTTACAATTCTAGTTATAAGCGGGTTTATCCTATCAACAATCTCATAATTAATAGTACCAACCTGTTTGGCTAATTCATCGACTGATATATCAGCATTTTTTTGTTTTCCTATGATTACTACGCTATCACCCACGTTGGCAGTTTTTATTTTACTAATATCTATCATAGTTAAATTCATGCAAATACGTCCAATTATGGGGCATTTTTTACCACCAATTAATACCTGGCCATTATTGGACAATTTCCTATCCAAACCATCCCAGTAGCCTACCGGTAATACTGCCAGTCTGGTACTCTTTTTGGTGGTATAGGTGCCGCCATAACCAACTTTAGTGCCTTTAGGCAGTGTTTTTATTTGAATTATACTAGTAGACCAGCTTAGGGCACTTTGTAGTTTGATTATTTTTTTACTTTTTTCATTGGGATAAAGACCGTAAAGACTTAAGCCTAAGCGCACAGCATTAAAATGTGAGTTTTTATGAAAAATGGTAGCGGCCGAACAAGCAAAATGTTTTATTGGGATTTCGATGTTATTATTTTGTAAATCTTTTATAGTTTTTATGAAAACATTTCTTTGTTTTTCGGTATATTCTAGATTTTCTTCACTAGAAGCAAAATGGCTCCAGATTCCTTCCAAATACAAATGTTTTAGTTTCTTGATTTCTTTTATAAAATCTAAAGTTTGTTCAGGCATTATTCCGATACGACTGGTTCCGGTGTCTATTTTTAGATGGACTTTTACTTTTGTATTTATTTTATTGGAAATTTTTTCTAAAAATTTTATTTGTTCCTTCAAATAGATAGGGAAAATTACCTGGTTTTTTATAGCAATTTGGATCTTCTGTTCATTTAATTCGTAGAAACTTAAAATCATTATTGGTTTTTTTATACCTTCGTTTATCAATTTAATTGCTTCATCTAGGTTTACCACACAAATGCGATCAACAAAAGGACTGAGATCGCAAATTTTTGCTATCTCAGTCATTCCGTGTCCGTAGGCATTCGATTTTACTACCGGCATCAGTAGTACTCCCCTGCCTATTATTTTCTTGAATTGTTTTAGGTTATTTTCAATCGCTTTCTTGTCGATCACGATTTTTGTAAACATATTATTTTAAGCCCAATTGTTTTTTGCGAGCTTCACTTTCACTTAATATTTTTTTACGAATACGAATATTTTTTGGAGTTACCTCTACCAGTTCGTCGTCACCAATATACTCTAAGGCGTCCTCTAGATCCATAACCCGAGGGGCGTTGAAGTGCTCAGATACACCATCACCTTTGGAGCGCATGTTGGATAGTTGTTTAGTTTTACAAACATTAACTCGCAAATCACCGGCGCGAGAATTTTGACCAACTACTTGCCCAGCATATACCGGGACTGCATGATCAATGAACAGCACTCCCCTGTCTTGTACGTTTAACAATCCGTACATATTGCTGACGCCGGTTTCATGAGCCACCAGAGAACCTTGATCACGTTCTTTCCAGTCCCCCGGGTCTTCATAGTAACCATTGAAGATGGTGTTGATGATACCCAGGCCTTTGGTGTCGGTCAAAAATTCAGTACGATAACCAAACAAACCGCGAGTTGGAATCAAAAATTCAGCAAAGAAAATACCATTTTCAATATTCATGTGTTGCATCAATCCATGTCTAGATCCTAATTTTTGAATAATGGATCCAGAAGAAAATTCTGGAGCCTCAACATATACTGTTTCAAAAGGCACCATCTTTTTCCCTTCTACTTCTTTTATGATAACTTGAGGACGAGAGACTTGAATTTCATAACCTTCACGGCGTAGACGCTCGATCAAAATTGCCAAATGCAATTCCCCTCTTCCGGACACTATCCAGTCGTTGTTACTGCCGCTATCAATTCGTAGAGCCATGTCTGTTTCTAATTCTTTGTACAATCTTTCTTGAATTTGTCGTGAAGTAGTGAACTGACCTTCTTTTCCAGCAAAAGGCGAATCATTTACACTAAAAGTCATTTTTACTGTTGGTTCTTCAATTTTTAAAACTGGTAAGGCCACTGGGTTGGCAGGGTCAGCGATAGTTTCACCAATCATGGCGTCGGCTATACCGGCCACTGCTACGATATCACCAGCTTCCACATTTTCTGTGGTACATCGATCCAAACCTTCAAAGGTCATCAATGCTACTAATCTGTGTTTGGATATGGTGCCGTCGCGACGAATGCGAGCGATTTCTTGTCCGGATTTTATTTTACCATTCAATAATTTTCCGGTGGCAATACGTCCTTTGTAATTATCGGCTGATAAAGTTGTGATAAGCATTTGTAAAGGTAAATCAGCATTACCACTTGGTTCTGGAATATAACTTAGAACTGTATCAAATAACGGACTAATGTCGGTCATTTTGGCAAGGTCTGGTTCTAATCCGGCTAAACCTTGTTTGGCGCTAGCGTAAATTACTGGAAATTCAGCAGTTTCATCATCAGCCCCAAGTTCTAAAAATAAATCAAAAGTTTTATCTAAGGCATAGGCTGGTCTGGCGTCTGGTTTATCTATTTTGTTTACCACAACGATTACTTTCAATTTCATTTCTAAAGCTTTCTTTAGAACGAAACGAGTTTGTGGCATAGGACCTTCCTTGGCATCTACTAGTAGCAAACAGCCATCGGCCATGGTCAAAACTCTTTCCACTTCCCCACCGAAATCGGCGTGTCCGGGAGTATCAATAATGTTGATTTTGTGTTCACCCCAACGAACCGCTGCGTTCTTGGAGAAAATTGTAATACCACGTTCTTTTTCCAGGTCGTTGCTATCCATAACACAAACCTGATCTACTGTATCTTTGCTAAATTTAGTTTTAGCTTGACGTAAAAGCGCGTCCACCAAGGTAGTTTTTCCATGATCAACGTGAGCAATAATAGCTATATTTCTGATTTTCTGCATAATATTTAAAGTTTTTCTAAGCCGCAATAAGGTTGCAATGCTTTGGGAATTAAAATCGATCCATCCGCTTGTTGGTATTGTTCTACAATCGCGATCGGAAAACGACTGAGTACTACGGCGGTTCCATTGAGCGTGTGCACCAGCTCGGTTTCGCCATTATCTTTGCGGTATTTTATATTTAAACGTCTAGACTGGTAATCGGTACAGTTACTACAACTAGTGATTTCTCCAAAACCATTATTCATGGTCATATAAGCCTCAAGGTCAAATTTACGATAGGCTGGACCACCTAAATCACCGGAAGCGATATCAATAACGCGATAATTTAATTCCAGTCCATCAATTATTTCTTGTTCTATAGATAAAATTTCTTGATGCAATTTTTTACTTTCCTCTGGTTTGCAATAAATAAACATTTCTAGCTTAGTAAATTGGTGGACTCTATACAAACCTTTGTTAGTGCGACCATATGCTCCCGCTTCTGTGCGAAAACAGTGTGAAAGCGCTACATACTTTTTTGGTCCATTGGTTAGGTCGATTATTTCATTGGAATGATAGCCGCCAACGGTAATTTCAGCTGTACCAATAAGGCTGAGATCGGTATTTTCCACTGAGTATACTTGGGTTTCATCTCCACGCGGATTGAAGCCAATACCGGATAATATTTCATTTTTAGCCAAATCTGGTGTTTCCATGAGAGTAAAACCGTGTTTGGTGGTTACATCGATGCCATAATTGATCAAGGCCTGGTTCAATCTGACCAAATTATTTTTAGTAAAATAGAATTTTGCGCCAGCTACTTTAGCTCCTCTTTCAAAATCTATAAGATCATTTTTTAGTAGCAGTTCCTCATGGTCTTTGGCTTCAAAATCTAGTTTGAAATCCTCTTTGCTTTGAAAGACTACTTTGTAGTCTTCTTCCCCACCGATTGGAGTTTCAGGATGAGTAAGGTTGGGAATTTGCATTAAATAATTTTTGTATTCAGCCTCGATATTTTCTAATTCCGCTTCAATTTTTTTTATTTCATCCCCCACCGTTCGCATCTTAGCTATTTCCTCCTCAGTTGGTTTTCCTTTCGATTTTTGATTTCTTTGGGCGCGTAACTCCTCCACTTCTTTTAGTAAACCACGGCGTTTTTCGTCCGTTTCGAACAGTTTCTCTAGGTCAATTTTTACTCTGCGGTTATCGCAGTTTTTTTGGACCAGATCTTTGTTTTCCCTGATAAATTTAATATCCAACATATTTTAATCAGAATATTTTTTTAAAATTTTTAAGTTACTTTGAATAATTTTTTTATTCAATGGTAAAAAGTCTAACTTTTGCGCTTCTTTTACGGTGAACCATCCGTAATCGCTAATTTCATTCTTTTCTATTTTTATTTTTTTGGATTTTGCTTTACAGATATATACCGGTAAAAATACTTGGTAGTTGTATCTTTTTTCTACACGATTCATTATCGGAGATAATAGCTCACACACTTCTACATCCAGTCCGGTTTCTTCTTTTACCTCGCGAATTAATGTATCTATCAAATCTTCGCCGTTTTCTACTCCCCCACCGGGAAATTCCCATTTGCAAAATTCTTTGCGTCGGTCGCGGCGTTTTTGAAAAAACATTTTTCTGTCTTTAATAATGATTGCCGCCGGTACCATGAGTTGTTTAAAATAAAACTCACGGCTTAAAAAATTCTTTACTTTTATTAGGTATTGGCCACGGTGGCTGACAGTATTTTTTTCTTCTATAGTCAATTCAGCAAAAGTCTTTTTTAGCGGTGGGTAGTAAAAAATCAAATCATATCCCAGGCCAGGACGGTATTTGGTAAAAGTTTTATCAACGATAAGCCCTTTCACTTTACCGGGGAACATAAAAAAAGAGTTGTCTTTTGGATTGTAGACACAACCGCTTATTTCAAAACGAGCGGTACGGTGTTTTTGTAATACACCTTTTAAAGCTTTTAAAATCTTTTCATTTCTCTCTTGTGCGGTTGGTGCCCAGCGGCGTGCACGAATACCAGGGTCTCCACCTAGTTTGTCTACATAAAAGGCACCGTCCTCTGAAAGAGTTATTAGTCCGCTTTTTTTGGCATAAAATTTTGCCTTTGCTAAGGCATTTTCCCAAGTGGTGTCGTGCGGCTCTTCTACTTCATAATTATCCAATCCCACTTCTTTTAAGTTAACAAATTTAAAATTTAGATCGCTAAAAAAGTTAACGATCTCTTGAAATTTACCTTCATTAGTAGTAGCAATCAATATTTTTTCCATCTATTTGTTTCTTAATTTTGAACTTTTATAAATATTTTCTTTATAAGCACCCAAGCGCACTATTTTTATATTGGGAAAAACCTTTTTTAAATCTTGAGTGAAAGCTTTCTGATCATAGCCCAAAGCGATAATGTCAGGTTGCTCGTCTCTTATCACTTGGTATTTATCTTTTGCGTTGCCTATTATTGCTTTATCGGCTATTTCTAGTTTGATTATATTTTTTAATCTTTTATTTTGGTCGTTTTGTGGTTTTAAGTTTTTTATTGTTTTCACCGTAGTGTCACGGGCGATCACTACTACCAACTCATCTCCCATTTTCTTGGCTTCTGTTAGGATGTATAGATGTCCTGGGTGTAGTATATCGAAGGTACCAAAAACCATTATTTTGGTCATATTATTTTTCCGGCCTCATGGTCGGAAACAAGATAACCTCTTTTAGGTTGTCAGCATCCACAAGTAGCTTTATCAAGCGATCAATCCCCATACCCAGACCAGCAGTTGGCGGCATGCCGTGTTTTAGAGCAGTAACAAAATCTTCATCATAAGGCATACTCTCTTCGTCGCCAGCGGCTTCTAGGCGCGCTTGTTCTTTAAAACGCTCTTCTTGATCTAGCGGATCATTTAATTCCGAAAAAGCATTGCACAGTTCATTTCCACCAACACACAAAAGTTGAAAACGTTCCACATAGCGTGGATCAGACGCTTTTTTCTTGGCTAGAGGTGATAACTCTACCGGGTGATCAATCATGAAAATAGGATTGATAATATGGGGGCGAGCAAAAGCTTTGTAAATTTCATCAATTAATTTACCGCGACCAGTTCCCGGTTTTAAATCTTCTATTTTTAATTCAATCGCTTTTTTGTACATTGATTCATCATCTGGAAAATCTTCAATATCAAAATTGGCATACTGTTTTACCAATTCGCGCATAGAAACACGTGGATATGGCGGAGTAAAATCTACTTCTTTGCCATCTATGCTTAGTTTCAATTCTTTGCCAGCCGCTTTTATCAATCGTGGCAACAGATCCTCCATTAAATCCATGAGTTTGTTGTAGTCGGCATAAGCCCAATAAAACTCAATTTGAGTAAATTCTGGATTGTGGTTGTGATCTATCCCTTCATTGCGGAAACATTTAGCAATTTCATAAACTTTTTCGAAACCACCAACAATTAAACGTTTCAGATAAAGCTCTGGAGCGATCCTTAAATATAGAGGAATATCTAAAGCGTTATGGTGAGTAACAAAAGGTTTGGCCAAAGCACCGCCATAAAGAGTCTGTAAAACCGGAGTTTCCACTTCGTAAAATCCAAGATTATCAAAATAATTGCGCAATTCGCGTACTACGTTGGAGCGGATCTTGGCTATATTCATGGAATCTTCATTGGATAACAGGTCTAAATAACGCTTACGGTATCTCTGCTCTATGTCTGTTAGTCCATGAAATTTTTCTGGAAGAGGTAAAAGTGATTTTGATAATATTTTATAGTCTTTTACTAAAATTGAAGTTTCACCAGCGTGAGTCACAAAAATATTTCCAGAAACCCAGATAAAGTCACCTAAATCAAAATTTTTAACAAAAAATTTGTATTTTTCTTTGCCTAGTTCTTTTTCTGATATGGCCAGCTGCATTTTACCAGAGGCGTCTTTTAAATGAGCAAAACAAAGTTTGCCCATATCGCGCATGGCAACTAAACGACCGGATGAATCAACGCTGGAATCTATGGCCAAATTTTTGGCGTCCGCTAGATTTACCCCTTTTTCGCTTTTAGCTGGATAAATATCTGTGCCTAGCGTTTTTAAATTATTTAAACGCGCTAAACGAGCCTGGTATTCTTCGATTTCTTCAGTCATAAAAAATGTTATAATACGCAATGATTATAACCCTTTTTGGCTAAAAAGTCAAAAAAATAGGCGGTGGTAGCATAATGTTGACAAATGTTTGTTTTTTTGCTATACTGAGCAGTTCGTTCTTTTTAAATTAAACCAATGTTTGTATTTAAAGAGGTGGTGGGTATTATGTGTTTCTAAGCAAAAGTAACATATAGTACCCATTGCCTCTGGAACTTTCTCCTGAGGTACGCGTCGGTTGGGAACCGACAATCCCTTAGGAGGGATCTGATGAAACGCTGGCAAGAAATTTTGCTCGGACTGTTGTTGTTCGGGGCGGCGGTCGGTCTCGTCATGTTCGTCGACTCGGGCTATCGTCCTGATTCGATGAACTGCGGATCTGGCATGAACGGGGTCGGCTACTGTTACGACGACAGTGGCTGTATCCTCCTCGCCCTGTTGAAGGGCGCCCTGGTCATCATCTTCGGCTTGGTTGGCTTTTGCCTGATCGTTGGCCCCCAACCCGCCGCCACCGAGGAGCAGGGATCTTCCACCGCCGAGGAGGCCGACAACGACGGCTGATGCCGCAGGATGGTCCCACTCGCCAACAAGCGGGCAGTGGGACGCGAATTATGGGAATTAATCACTCGCCGCGCAATTTGAAAATAATAATTTGTTTTCAGATTGTGCGAGTGATTTAAACGCTTGAAAATATAAAAACATCCGATTGATTTCGGATGTTTTTTTAAATTTTATTTTATAGCAATTATTTCGTAGACTTGTTTTCCGGCCGGTGTGTTTACTTCTACTTTATCTTTTACGCCATGTTTTAGAAAAGCCTGTCCCAGCGGTGACTCGTTGGAGATATATCCTTTGAGCGGGTCAATCTCTTGCGGTCCGACGATGGTATAGTCTTTGGTTTTACCGTTTACTTTTACAGTTACGGTACAACCTATGGTTACTTCATCGTTATCTTCACTTTTTTTGATAACCTGGGCGTTTTGTATGAGCTGTTCTAATTCTCTCAATCGTCCTTGTGCCCAAGACATATCTTCGCGAGCTTGGTGATACTCGGCATTTTCTGACAGATCACCTTGTTGTTTGGCTTCATCTATTCGTTTAGCGATATCTGGAATAGTTTTATCTCGTAGAGTGTCTAGGTCATTTTTTAGCTTTTTTAAACTTTCTTCTGTTAAGTATTGTACATTGTCCATATTTTAAAATAAAAGAAACTCGCAAAGAGTTTGTATGTATAAAATAATAGCAGATTGCTAGTTATTGTGTCAAATATTTTTTTCCCCACCAGCTCAAAAAATCCCTAGCGATCGGCATACTGACGGTGGATCCTTGTCCCCCTTCTTCTATCAAGACAGTAATAACGATTTTTGGATTTTCATAGGGTGCAAAAGCGGTGAACCAAGCATGTTCTGGTTTGGTGCTATTCCACTGGGCTGTGCCGGTTTTACCAGCGGAGGTAAATGGCAGTGTCCTGAGCAATCCACAGCTACCGGAAGTCACGCATTCACGCATGCCCTGACGAACGATATTTATGGTTTTATCAGAAACAACATGGGAACTAGTAGGTGGAAATGAGAGTTTTTCTGGTTCGGTGTTTTTTGTGAAAAATTCCATGCCGACATGTGGTCTTACGATGGTGCCGCCATTAGCAAAAGCGGCTGTCCAAACGGAAGCTTGTAGTGGAGTTACTAGTAAATCACCCTGACCAATTGATAGATTGTAAGTATCACCCACATACCAGGGCTCTCCTTTTGTTTGTAGCTTCCATTCTTTGCTTGGTAAAAACCCACTGCTCTCACCTGGTAGATCGATGCCGGTTTTAGCGGCTAAATTAAATTTATGCATATACATCAGCATCTTGTCGATTCCTAATCCAACAAAATTTCCATATCCCCCACCAACATAGTAAAAGAAAGTATTAATTGACCAAGCCAAAGCTTTGGTTACATTGGTGATACCATGTCCGCCAGCTTTCCAGTCTTTAAATATCCACTTCCCTACTCGCAATTCACCAGTACTTAACACTGTGGTATTGATGTCTACTATTTTTTCTTCCAATGCGGCCGCGGCAATCACCGGTTTCACGATTGATCCGGAAGGAATGTTTCCAGCAATGGCTCTGTTAAATAAAGGTTTATTTGGGTTGTTGATATATTTATCATAATCAGTTTGGTTGATGCCGCTGGCAAATAAATTGTTGTTAAAACTGGGCCAATTGACCAGCGCCAAAACCTCGCCATTGTTGGGATCAAGTGCAATCGCTGAAACTCGGTGTTCACCATGTGTACTGACAAAGTTTTTAATCAACTGTTCCAATTTATTTTGAGCTTCCAAATCAATGGTCAGGCGCAAATTTTTTCCTGGAGTGGGTGGTTCTTCGGCTACCACGTCTTGTTCTTGTCCCGCGGCGTTTACTTCAATTTTTTTTCTCCCATAAGTTCCTCTTAGTTCGGTTTCATAAATTTTTTCTACTCCAGTTTTGCCGATATTATCTGAAATCTGATACCCTTTAGAATGATTTTCTTC
>Ga0066639_10000519_pt1 | contig 33720 bp, 33 predicted proteins | sample CryGeyCG2114_010_2_FD_59504 | JGI IMG/M metagenome (GOLD analysis project Ga0066639, IMG submission 59504) | Groundwater microbial communities from aquifer - Crystal Geyser CG10_big_fil_rev_8/21/14_0.10 | ecosystem: Environmental > Aquatic > Deep subsurface > Groundwater | place: USA: Utah...
AATACTCCGTATTTCATTAGTTAAATACTCCGTATTTCATTAGTTAAATACTCCGTATTTAACTATACACCAAATGGCACGCCAACCATCTTTGGCTTTTATTTTTTTGCCTTCTTCATATGTTCGGCCGGCATAAGCAATACCAATTTCATAAAATCTAAACTTTTGACGGGCGGCTTTGATAGTAAATTCTGGTTCAAAACCAAAATGTTTTTCCTCAATATTAATTTTTTCAATAACTTCTTTTTTAAAAACTTTATAACAGGTTTCCATATCAGTTAAATTTAAATTAGAGAACATATTAGACAATAAAGTTAAAAATTTATTACCAAGATAGTGCCAAAAATAGAGAACTCGATGGGGTTGGGCCCCAATAAAACGTGAACCATAAACGATATCAGCTTGACCATCTAAAATAGGTTGAATTAAATTCTGATATTCGTTAGGGTTATATTCCAAATCAGCATCTTGAATTAAAATAATATCACCAGTGACTACCTTAAAACCGGTTTGTAAAGCAGCTCCTTTACCTTGATTTTTCTGATGATGTAAAATTTTAATATTTTTATCTTGAATATTATCTAAAATATTTTTGGTATTATCAGTTGAAAAATCATTAATAATAATAATTTCTTTCTGCAAATTAGCAACAGGTGCATGAATAACTTTTTCCAAAAGCTGTAATAAAGTCTTTTCTTCATTAAAAACTGGGATAATAATAGATATTTTTGAAAATTTATTTTCTAACATAAATTGAATAAATATTAATTAAATAATCCTTAATAACACTTATAATATTAACTTTGCTTTTTCTGGCCTGCTGTGGTGATTCGTGCCAAATAACTGGTATTTCTTTCATTTTAAACCCTTGACGTTGAGCTAAGATTAACATTTCTGTATCAAAAAACCAAGTTTTGTTTTTAATTTGAGGAATAATAATCTTTAATATTTGTTGATTAATTGCCTTAAAACCACAAGGAGCATCTTTAACTTGTAAATTAAATAATAATTTTAATAATGAACGCAAGCCAAAAGAAAATATTTTACGATTAAAAGAGCGCTCAACTTGAGCCCCTTTGACAAAACGGGAACCTAAACTAATATCATAACCAGTTTGAATTTGAGAAATTAATTCAGGTAAAGCTGATAAATCAGTGGCCAAATCAATATCCATATATACATAAATACTACTAGAATACTTTTGCCAAGCCTCAATCACACCATAACCCTTACCCTGATGACGAGTGTGATAATATTTAATTTGTGAACGTTCTTGAATTAATTCCTGACTAATTTGAGATGTTTTATCAGTCGAGCGATTATCAGAAATAACAATTTGCCAAGGTTCAACTAAATTTTTTTGACAATAGTTAAAAATACTAAGAGTATTCTTTCTTAAAATTAATTCTTCATTATAAACTGGTAGAACTATGGAAATCATAAATAAAATACAAGTTGGCTCCGACTCAAAAAGGGGTCAACTAATTAACAAATAACAAGGGGTTTCATTTTAAAAATTTAATACTTAAAATTTTATTAGAAATTAGAAATTTGATAAATACTTCCAGCTTGATCTTGATAAACCAATTTACAGTTATTATCTTGACTTAAATTATTATTGAACACTTCATTATTTGAATTAACAAAAATATAATTACTATCAAATTCTTTATTTATTAATAAACATGGATTAATTATGTTATTGTCCTTAATTTCACGCCAAAAATTATATTTCTCCTGATCTTTAAAATACATAAAAGTTGGGTCTAAACCAACTATATATCTATTATAACCATTATAATAAAAAAATACAGGCCAATCATCCCAGCGGTCATGAAAAATAATTTCACCTTCTTGAGTGTTATTTTTTAACCAAAGCATACTATTTTCATATTTATCAAAACTATAATTAGTACTCAAAGTATTTTTAAGCCCTTGATAATGTGCCATAAAAATAATTGGGGCATATAAAATTAATAAACCACAAATAATATTTAAAATTAATCTACTGTGAGTTATTTTTTTTTTCAAATTAATAAATTCTTTTTTTATATCAAATTTATTAAAAATTAAAGCACTAAAAATTAAACTTAATGGAACAAAATATTCTATATTTCTTTGGGATTTCAAAGTTAATATAAAAAATATAAAACTACTAATAAATAAAAACCAATGTTGAACCTGATACTGTTTTTTATAAAGTACTAAAAAAATAATAGCACTAAAAAAAATAACTAGCAATAAAGGATTGTGTTGAATAAAATTGAAAATAGATAACCCATACCATTCACCCCCAACACCAACTAAATTTTTATAATTAACTAAACCAATTTGAAATGTTTGTTGCCAATAAAATTTTAGATTGGTTGGAAAATATGGATTGATAATTAAACCGGCTAAAAAACCACTAATTGAACTCAATAAAATTTTGTAATTTTGAATTGATTTAAAACTTAATTGTTTATTTTTATAATAATAGAAAATATTAACTAAAATAAAATATAAACCCACTAGGAATAAACCTATTACCCACCCTCCATATGACCAAACATACAAAAAACTTAATAAAAATAAAAGCCAAGACCATTTTTGCTGTTGTTTAAAAATTATATATATAAACAATAATAATATAATTAAAGACAGTGACGACACTTTAGCTAAATTAATACGAAAAACAAACTGATGACTAATTAATAAAATCAAAGTATAAATAAATGAATATTTAATTCGTAACTTATCTAATAGCCATTGAAAAAGAATAATAAAAAAACTGGCAAAAAGGACAGCTGCTAATTTTACTACTAATAGAGAACTAATTAAAAAATTGAAAGGCACCAAAATAAGATGATATAACAAATGATGATCAATATAAACATCATTTAAAGTAGTAAAAGGTAACCAGGAAAAATCAGTAATAATCCCTTGCTGGCTGATTAAATCAACCATCTTAGCGTGATAGAAAGCATCGGGATCAGAAAAATTTAAAGTATTATTAAGCCATAAAAAATAACTAAAAATCACTAAAAAGAGTAATAAATATAGGGTTTTTTGGCTTTTAAAGATGTTTGTTTGTTGCATATTCTTATTATAGCAAAGATATGATGAATCTATAATTGAATTAAATAATTATATATAAAATAAATTAGACGCCCTAGCGGGACGTCTCTACAAACTAATTATTCTTAATTCATTATTCATAACTTATTTCAACTGGGTTTTAAAGTAATCAACCCAGGGAATTTCTGCAGGCTTAACATTATTTAAAATAGCTAAATAGAAACTAATATAAGATCCTACTAATAACATTTCAAAAGACTGTTCCATTTCTGTCGTCCCTTGAAGTTGATAACTCAAATAATCTATTTTATTTTTTTGTAGAACATCTTGAGTTATTTTAATGCGTTCCTGATTGCGCTGATGATAAAAAGTTGATTCAAAAAATATGAACTGCAAATTTTTAGTATTAGTTTTTGGAAAAGCTAAACCTTCTAACAAATGATGATTTAATTCTGAAATAATAAAATAGTTTGAGAAATTTTTAGCATTCTCATTTAATTGGTTAGCAAAAACATGAGCATTACCAGCTAAAAACTCTGCGGCAACAATAAGTGGGATACTATCTTGTAAGTGTTCAGCTGTTTGTTTGGCTAAATTATCAACAATAGAATTATTAAGACTGAATTGTTCTTGAATGGAGTTAATAAATTCAATAACTTTTGTAATTTCAGTTTCACTAACCTTAAGTACTTCACATTTTTTTAATAGCCCTAATAAACCAATTACCGCATAACCGATGGCCATACGTGGCTGATCACATACATTATACTTAGGATTAAAAAGCAAACCGGGAATAATACCATCTTTTATCCAAGCGCCAATTTTACCACCCGTCGCTATGGCAATAATTTTGGCCCCAGCTTTTTTAGCTAATTCATAACTAGCTATAATTTCCTCTGTATTACCAGAATAACTAGAAAGAATAAACAAAGTATTTTTATCAACAATACCAGGGATAGTATAACTGTGGATATTTCCGATGGGCACTTTTAACTTTTTAAAAAATAAAGATTGAATAATATGAGTTCCTAAACCTGAACCTCCCATACCATTAATGACAACCTTATTAATGTCTTTATATTCTTCGGGAACATTAAACTGATCTAGTTGTTGCCAAGCATGGGCAATTTGTTTAGCTAATAAATCAATGGTCCCTCCCATATTAGAAGGATCTAATTTTTTTATTTTCTTAAAATTATCTAAAATATTCATATATTAGTATTCTAACACAAAAAATCTAAAAAAATAAATTATAAAATAATATCTAATATTTAATATCTAATATTACGATATTTGTTCACTACTCACTCACAGATATTGGAAATTAGATATTCTTTTTATTAAATTAATTTTTTATAATAACATAAACTTCAAAACTTCTATCACGAGAGGCTTTGGGTTTAAAAACATTGACTTGTTTAAATATTTTTTTAAGTTTAATTATAAATAAACCGAAATCAGCCCCCTGAAAAACTTTAATAACAATTGTTCCATGTGGAGTTAAAAACTTTTTAGCTAAAGCAACTACTTGTTCAGATAATTCAATAGAGCGATAATGATCAGCTTCTTTAATACCTGAAGTTTTAGGAGCTAAATCAGATAAAATAATTGGAAATTTTTTGGGATGCTTCCTTTCAATAAAAACTATGGCTTCAGGAGAAAAAATATCTAACTGTCCTAAAATTACATTGGGTTTAATTTTTTTAATGGGAGTTAAGTCTAAACCTACTAACGTAGCCTTAGGACCAACAATGCGATTGGCATATTGTAACCAACTCCCAGGAGCTGCACCTAAATCTAAAATATCTCGCCCCGGTTTTAAAATTTTAAATTTTTGTTGAATTTCTTCCAATTTAAAAACACTGCGGGCACGATAGCCTTGTTCTTTAGCACGTTTAAAATATTTATCTTGAGGATCGTATGGTTTAGACATAATTTTACTAATTTAATAATATCTTAAAAATTGTTAAAAAGCAATTAGAAAACTTGATTTTTTTAAGCAAAAAGGGTAAATTTAAAGAACTACACAATAAATTATGGAAACTATAAAAATTACAACTAACTACCAGGATAAAGAAAAATGGGATAAATTCATAGTGGAAAACTCAAATCCAGCTAGCTTTTTGCAAAGTTGGGCCTGGGGTGAATTTAATAAGGATATTTTAGAAAATGAGATTCAACGTTGGGCTCTAACTGATAAAAATTTCTTAAAAGTTATTTTAATGCTAATCAAAAAAAGTCTACCTGGTGGTAGATTTTATTATTATTGTCCACGCGGTTTAATATTTAAAAAAGATTATACTACTAAAAGAATTAATGCTTATGTAATATTACTTAGAAAAATCAAACAAGAAATAAAAAATATTATTTTTATCCGCCTAATGCCACCCTATAAATTTAAAGAATATATGTTTGGCTTTATCATTAGATTAGGTTTTATTAAACCTAAAATTTTAACTCATAGTAAGGAACCTGGTAAAACTTTAATTTTAGATTTAACAAAAGACAAAGAGACCTTATTAAAAGAGATGCATCATAAAACAAGGTATAATATTCGTTTGGCTGAAAAAAAAGGCGTGATCATTAGAGAAATGAATAAAAAAACACTAAAAACTGATATTGATATTTTTTATAATTTAACACAAACAACAGCCAAAAGAGATAAAATTAATGTTTATGACAAATCATACTATAGTAAAATTATTAATTATTTTTTTGAAAATAAACAAAATATAAAATTAAAACTATATACTGCAGAAAATGAGGGTAAATCATTAGCTGCCATTATGATCATATATTTTGGTAATACTGCCACTTACTTACATGGTGCTTCTGATAATACTAGTAGAAATTTAATGCCTAATTATTTGTTACAGTGGAGAGCTATTCAGGATGCTCAACAAGCTGGCTATAAAATTTACGATTTTTGGGGAATTAGTGAACATAATAAAGAATGGGCTGGAATTACTAAATTTAAAAAAGGTTTTGGAGGTCAAATAATTACCTTTATGGGTAGTTGGGATTATGTTATAAACAAACCATGGTATAATTTATTTAGAATTTTAAAAATTATTAAAAAATTAATACCTATTAAATAAACGATGTAAAAATATGCTACAATATATAGTTTTAATAGGTGCCAGTGTAAGTTTGGTTGGTGGTTTAACTTATATTAAAAATACTCTGCATGGAGAAACTAAACCAAATAAAATAACTTGGTTATTATGGTCAGCAGCGCCATTGATAGCCGCAGCGGCTGCTTGGTTAAACGGAGTGCGCTGGGCTATTCTTCCAGTTTTTATGGCTGGATTTATACCGTTACTTATTTTTATTATTTCTTTTATAAATCCTAAATCATATTGGGAATTGAAAAGGTTTGACTATATTTGTGGAACTTGTTCAATATTGGCATTAATCTTATGGTGGATTACAAAAGAACCTTTAATCGCAATCATTTTTGCAATCATTGGCGATGGATTTGCTGCCATCCCAACAATTATTAAATTGTGGAAATATCCTAAAACAGAATCTGTCATCGTTTATATGACTGGGTTATTTAATGCTTTAACTAGTTTTTTTGCATTAAAAATATTTAATGCTTCGGAACTTGCTTTTCCAATTTATCTTGTTATAATTGACTCATTATTAATCTTCAGTTTTTATAAAAATAAATTTAAAAAATAATTGTTAAACTATGATTAAGAAAATTGTCGTCCTAGCAGCGGGTAAAGGTACTCGCATGCTAGAATATAGCAAAAATCAACCTAAACATTTAATTAATATAAATCATAAACCTTTTTTGTATTATCATTTTAATAACTTAAAACGAGCTGGCTTTGAAGAAATAATTATAGTAATAGGGTATAAAAAAGAAGAAATGGAAAAATTTGATAAAAAATATGGTAAAAAATTTAATTTAAAATTAATTGATCAATTTAAAGAAGTTGGTACAAAAAAATATGGCACTGCCTGTCCAGTAGCAGCTGTAGAAAAAATTGTTAACCAAGAAAATTTTATAGTAGTTAACGGAGATGATTTATTCTCAATTGAAGATCTAAAAAATATAAAAAAAATAGATGACAATTTTTGTTATGCTGCTGGGCTAACAGATAAGCACCCAGAAAATTATGGAATTTTTAAAATGACTGGAAAAAATATACAGGGTATTATGGAAAAACCTAGACCTAATATTGATTTTGATGCTACTCAACCTGAAAAATATTTAATTAATGCCGGACTTTATAAATTTACCCCTGAAATTTTTAAAGCTATTAAAAAAGTTACAGAATCACCACGAGGAGAATATGAATTAACTGATGCTATTTCTATATTAGCCCAAAAAAATAAAGTAAGAGTCTTCCCAATTAAAAAAAACCGGTTAACTTTTAGCCAACCAGAGGATATTAAAAAAATGGAAAAGTTTTTACTAAAAAATTAAATGAAAGAATTAATTAAAAAATTCATACCTAAATTTTTACTAAACTGGTACCACTATAGTTTAGCTGTTTTGGCTAAATGGTTTTATAATAATCCCAGTAAAAAAATGATAATCATTGGTGTAACTGGAACATCTGGTAAATCAAGTAGCTGTTATTTTATTTCACAAATTTTGAATGCTGCCAATATAAAAACGGGCTTAAGCACTACTACTTTATTTAATGATGGTAAAAAAGAATGGCTTAATGATAAAAAAATGACAATGTTAGGACGATTTCAAACACAAAAATTGTTACGTAGCATGTTACGTAACAAATGCATGGTGGCGGTGGTTGAAACAAGCTCACAAGGTATTGAACAATATCGTCATATCGGTATTGATTATAATTTTTTAATTTTTACCAATTTATATCCGGAACATATTGAAGCTCATGGCAGTTTTGAAAATTATAAATTAGCTAAGGGAAAATTATTTGAACATTTGAATAAATCATTAAAAAATAAAAAAACTATTATAGCCAATAGAGATGATGAACATGCAGATTATTTCTTATCATTTAAAGCAGATAAAAAAATTACTTATGGGCTTAACGAGGGTGATATTATTTGGAAAGACTATAAACTAAATTTATTAGGAGAATATAATAAATATAATATCTTGGCCGGAGTAGCAGTAGCTCAGGAATTAAAAATTAATAAAGAAAAAATTAATCAAGCAATTGCTAATTTAAAACCACTACCGGGTAGACTAGAATTTATTGCCAATAATTTGGATATTAAAATTATTGTTGATTATGCTTTTGAACCTCAAGCTATAACTAAGCTTTACCAAACCATTAAAAATATTAAACATAATAAAATAATTCATATTTTAGGCTCAACAGGTGGCGGCCGAGATAAATCAAGAAGACCTGAGCTTGGAAAATTAGCTAGAGAAAATGCTGATATAATCATTATCACGAATGAAGATCCATATGATGAAAATCCAATGACAATTATTAATGAGGTGGCAGCTGGAGTGGGAGAAAAGGCTATTAAAATACTGGATAGAAGAGAGGCTATTAAAAAAGCACTGGAAATGGCACAAAAAAATGATTTGGTTTTAGTGACTGGTAAAGGAGCAGAACAAGCTATAATAGTTAAAAATAATAAAAAAATAGCTTGGGATGATAGAAAAGTAATTAAAGAAGAATTACAAAAAGTATCAAACTAGGCTATAATATAAATAGAAAACTTAATTTATCATTAATTATCAATGTGATTCAGGGTTCGGCTGTTCGCTAACGCAAACATAGCCTCACCCGTTCTCGCGCTCGATACAAATAAATTTGTATCTCGTTAATCGCTCGAACTATGAAAAAATTTGATATTATATCAATCGGATCATCAATGAAAGATGTCTTTATTTTAAATAAAGACTTGAAATATTCAGTTAAAGCTGATGATCCTTTTGATCCTAAAGTTATTGGCGATAAAATAGGTGTTAAAGATATCTATTTTGATATTGGTGGTGGTGGCTCAAATAGTGCCGCAACTTTTAGTAATATGGGATTAAAAACAGGTTTAATAAGTAGTATTGGTGATGATTTGGCTGGTAAAGAAATTCTAAAAGTTATGAAAAAATTTAAAGTTGATACTAGTTTAATTGAGATTAACAAACAAGAAGAAACGGGTTACTCAGTAATCTTTATTGATAAATCAGGTGATAGAACAGCTTTAAGTTTTCGTGGGGCAGCTGATTTTACAAAAACTAAAAAAATTAAACAAACTAAACTAAATAGTAATTGGTTTTTTATTACTTCTTTAAATGGTAATTTAACATTATTAAAACAAATCTTTGCTATAGCTGCTAGAAAAGGAATTAAAATTGCTTGGAATCCAGGTAATGCTGAATTAAATAACTCAACAACTAAATTAAAACCTTTCTTCAAACAAGTTGAAATTATATTTCTAAATTTTAAAGAAGCCCAAAGTTTAACTAATTATAAAAATAAAAATATCAAAAATATTTTTAATAAATTAACTTTATTAGCACCAAAAACTTTGTGGTGTATTACTGGTGGCAAACGTGGTGCTTGGGTACAAGAAAGAAAAAATATTTATTGGGCAAAGATTTTAGATAAAAAAGTAGTTAATGCGACTGGAGCTGGCGATGCTTTTGGTTCTGGATTTATTAGCGGTATGATTCTATATAATAATGATTTAAAACAAGCTTTACAATTAGGTATGTTAAATTCTAACTCAGTGGTGACTGAAATGGGAGCTAAACATGGCTTGCTTAAAAAACCACCAACTAAAAAAATGTTGGCTAAAATTAAGATTACAGAATTATAACAATTTTAAATTAATATAAAAGTTATAACTTAAAAAGTTATTATTATAAAATAATAGCTTTTTTAATTTATGTATTGAAATACTTGTAAAAATAGTAATGTTTTGTTAGGATAAAGATATATCTAATATATAAATTTGGGGGCCACGTGGTGAAGTAGCTTAACACAACGGTCTGCAAAACCGTCATTCACGGGTGCGAATCCCGTCGTGGCCTCCAAATTTATGTATTATGCTGATAACTTATTAGAATTTAATAATTTTTATTATGATTAAAATCAATCCTAAAATTTTTAAAGCTTATGACATTCGTGGTATTTATCCGACCGACTTAAATGCTAAAATAGCTTTTTTAATTGGTATGGCTTTTGCTAAAAAGACTGGCACCAAAGAAGTTGTAGTGGGTAGAGATATGAGAAATGGTGGTAGTATTTTAAAAAATAATTTAATTAAAGGCTTGGCTGCCGGCGGAGTTGAAAAAATTATTGATATTGGTCTGGTACCAATTGATGGGGTCTATTTTAGTGTAAGTAAATTAAAATATCAAACTGGTATTATGATTACGGCTTCACATAACCCCAAAGAATACAATGGCTTTAAAATGATAGGTAAAAATTTAAAAGTAATTAGAGGGGTTGAATTATTGCCAATAATTAAAAAATTAACTTTACAAAAAATAGTTAATAAAAAAATTAAAATAACTAAAAAAGATATTTACGCCGCACACATTAAACATATTCTAAGTTTTGTTAATACTAAAAATATTAAACCCCTTAAAGTAGTAGTAGATGCTGGTAATGGTATGGCTGGTAAAATGATACCTAAATTGGAAAAATATTTACCCATAAAGATAACTAGAATGAATTTTAAACTTGATGGAAATTTTCCAGCTCATCCATCAAATCCTCTTGATCCCAAAAGCCAAATAAGTATCAGTAAAAAGATTAAACAAATTAAAGCTGATTTCGGAATTATAATGGATGGTGATACTGATAGATTATTTTTTGTTGATGAACAAGGTAATTTTATTGCCGCTGATCTCACTTTATTATTATTAGCTAAGGCTTTTCTAAACAAAAAACCTCATTCAGCTATCGCCTATAATATAATTTGTTCAAAAATAGTCGAGGAAAAAATACGTACTTGGGGTGGCAAACCGATTAAAACAGCGGTGGGCTTTGTCAATGTAGCTGAAGGTTTAAAAAAACATCAAGGTATTATGGGAGGTGAATTATCTGCCCATTATTCATTTAAAGATAATGGTTATTTTGATTCGGGCTTTATTGCCTTTGTAATTATGTTAGAGTTGTTATCAGAATATAATCAACCGTTATCTAAAATAATTAAACCTTATACAAAATATTTTAAATCACCAGAAATTAATACACCTGTGGCGGATGTAAAAAAGAAATTGGCTGTGATTAAGAAAAAATATAAACAATATAAACAAAATTATTTAGATGGAGTAACGGTTGATAATTGGGAAAAGGGTGGTTGGTGGTTTAATGTCCGTCCATCTAATACCGAACCCTTACTCAGACTAACTATTGAAGCTAAAAAGAAAAGTGATTTAGATAAACTTCGAAAAAAATTAGTGGGGTTGATTAAAAAATAAATATAAATATTATATCAACTATATTAAAATTAAAAAAGATTAAATAAAAAAATGCTCAACTAAAATTAAATGAGTTGAGCATTATAACGTCGATATAAAAATAAATTTGAGCCTATTGGGTATTCCCGCGAAGAAAAATAATTATTCGCAGTTTTAGCCACAGATAAGCTATTATGACGTTTTTTTCTTGGGTAACTGACTTCCAGCAGCGGCACCACCTGGTTGATTGCTCGGATAAATTTTGTTTTTGTTTTTATTCTTTTTGCCCCGGTTAAAAAGCCTTACTGATGATCTTACTTGTCCCATGGTATTCTCCTCTCATTTTATGAATTAAACTTATTTCTATTTAAAGAATACTAAAAAAGAAAAAATTTGTCAATTTAATTTATTTAAATATATTGGCTCCAGTCTTATGAGTTAAATAAAATTATATTATATATGGAACTCATCCACCTAAAAAACAAAAAAATATTAATTCTTGGCTTTGCCAGAGAAGGCTTATCATCTTATAAATTTTTAAGACGATATTTTAAAAATGAAAAACTTTGGGTAGCCGATAATAAAACTTTAAATCAGTTCGAATCATCTTATAAAAAAATATTACAACAAGATAAAAATTTAATATTAAATTTGGGTAAAAAATATTTAAATAACTTAGCTAAAGTAGATATAATTATTAAAACTCCTGGAATTAAGTTAAATAGTAAATTAATTAGACAACTAGAAAAGAGGAACATTATAATTACTTCAAATTTGAATATTTTTTTAGCAAATATTAAAGGTAAAGTCATTGGTGTTACTGGATCTAAAGGTAAGGGCACGGTAGCAACTTTAATTTTTAAAATTTTACAGGCTGGTAAAAAGAAAGTTTTTTTAGTTGGCAATATTGGTCAACCTTTTTTGAATTCTATTAAACAAGACAGCCTACAAACAATTTATGTAGCCGAACTATCTTCTTTCCATCTAGAAAAAGTTATTGGTAAATTTGCAGTCGGTGTATTTCTAAGTTTTTTCCCAGAACATTTAAAAGAGCATAACAGTGTCAAAAATTATTTTGATGCCAAAATGAATTTGATTAGAAATATCAAAACTGGTGGTGTAGTGGTTTATAACAAAAATTATAAAGAAATAGATCAGGCAATTAAGCAATTTAAAAAAAACAAAACTAATATTAAATTTCTCGGGATCCCTCGGCAAGCTCGGGATAAACTTCTGCCAATTAAAACTCCCCTATTGGGTCAACATAATCAATTAAATATTCAAGCAGCATTAACAGTAGCTAAATTATTTAAAATTAAAAAAAGTATAATTTTAAAAACTATCAAAAATTTTGGAGGATTGCCTTATCGCTTGGAACCAGTTGGTAAATTTAAAGGCATTAAATTTTATTGTGATACTTTAGGCACGACACCTGAAGCCACTAGTAAAGCTGTGGAGGCCCTACAGAAAATTAATTTACAAACCTTAATTGTGGGTGGGGTTAGTAAAGGTGGTAATTATAATATAGTAGCTAAAGCTATTATTAAATCTAAAATCAGGACTTTAATTATATTGCCTAATGTCGGTATGGAGATTGGTAAAATAATTAAAAAAAATAGAGCACAAAATAAACCTAATTTAGTGGTAGCTAAAAATATGAAACAAGCGGTTAATCAAGCCTTTAAGCTAACTCGGCCCAATGAAACTGTGTGTCTTTCCCCTGCCGGAGCTAGTTTTGATTTTTATAAAGATTATGCAGCCAAAGGGGAGGATTTTAAAAGGTTGATTAGGGGGTTTAAATAATAAATTTATCAAAGAAAAAAGCCTGAAATATTATCAGGCTTATTTTAACACAAAAATTAATTTTATTTTAACTCACCAGACTGATTTATAATATATTTAATCATTTTGTCTACGAAATCCTCTTCGCTTATAATATCATCTGGACTGTAGGATTTATCAATGTGTTGCATCCACTCTTTTATAAAATTTTCTCGACTCTTATCTACTTCGTGAACGACAAAATATTTAAAAAGTTTCCTATAACAATCTTTATAAAAAACTTTTTTTATCTCATCTAAACGAGTTTTGACTGTCTCAATAATTGTTTTGTTTGTTACAAAATACATTGACAACAGAGGAATAAGAACAATATTAGATGAATATCCTTGAAGATCCCTTATATCAAATCGTTCATGCCCGATGGGGATACCCACACTAATAAGAAATAGATTACCATTTAAATTGATAACTTTTATTGATTGATAAGACATACTTATTGAACTTGATTCATGACAATCAGCTTCTTTGTTTAGACAAAAATTAATTGGTACATCTAAATCCAATTCAGGACCGATTTGATATTCACCAATTAACTTTTCACAAATTTTATTCATGATATCATATACTTCACTATTGATATCCATTGGGTCCTCCCTTTTATTTTTTTATTAATATACTAAATGATTTTTTGTTAATTTAACATCTCCTATTGTATTAGTTAACTTTTTATTTTTTGGTGATTCTACCTTAACACGTAAATAATTATTTGTAAAGCCAGAGTGATAACCAGCTTGAGGGTGCTCCCAAAGAATTGGAAGAACTTGACCAATAAATCTTTTATTATTTTTTATAGCTAATTTATCAGCTAATTTAATAAGCGCTTGACTGCGCTTATTTTTAACTTGTTCAGCGACTTGGTTTGGTAAATTAGTAGCTAAAGTCCCTGGACGTTTAGAATATTTAAAAATATGTACTTTAGAAAAAGGTATATCTTTTATTAGCTGACAAGAGTCTTGAAAATCTTGTTCTGTTTCACCAGGAAAACCAACAATAATATCAGTGGTAAAATTTATGTAAGGAATTTTGGCCTGACATTGATTAACTATTCTTTTTATTTCTTTAACTCTATAACTGCGTCTCATTAATTTTAATATTTTATCTGAACCTGATTGAACACTTAAATGAAAGTGGGGACAGAGCCGCGATTCTTTAGTATAGAGATTAATTAATTGGGAAGTAATATGAGTTGGCCACAATGAACCTAAACGAATACGAGGAATATTAGTTTCTTTTAAAATATTTTTTAATAAATTTACAAGATTATTGCCTTGGTTATTATATAAGCCAATATTAACTCCAGTTAAAACTACTTCTTGAAAACCCTGACGTTCCTTAATTTTTATTTCTTTAATTATTTGTTTAACTGGACAACTTTTGGGCTGACCGCGCATAAAAGGCACAATACAATAACTACAAAAATTATTACAACCCATTTGAATTTTAATTAAAGTTCGGGAACGACCAGAAAAAGTTGATTGAATCTCTTGATTAATATTTTTGGTTAAATTAAACTTTTTTTGAATAATATTAATTATTTTATCTTTGTTTTTAACATCAATCCATAAATCAACAGATGACCAATTCTTATTTTCGAAACATCCAGTAACAACAATGTCAGCTTGGGGATAATAACGTTTTAATTGAGCCACCCGCTGGCGACTATCGCGAGTAGCTTTATGAGTTACCGCACAGGCATTAATAATAATTAAATCTGGATTAATTTTATTTTTAACTAAACCAAAGGAATTTAAATCAGCGGCAATCTTTTCAGATTCCGCTTGATTTAATTTACAACCAAAAGTTATAATTTTAAAATACATCTTAATACTACTATGTTTAATCTTCATCTTCAATTAACATCTCTGATTCCTTAGTATCTGAATTGGGAGCAAGGTCTTCTTTAAGTAAACCATCATCTGCTATATCCAAAGATGAATGAAAATCTTTTTTAATTTGAGAGAGTTGTTGTGGAGAAACCTTCTCTTCAGATTCCATAATTTGCTCATTTCTTTTTTTCTGTCCTTTAATTCTAATTTTATATTTTTTAACATCACTAATCACTGGATCGACTCTCTTTTTAACTAATTGAATAATTTTATCATAATCAACTGTTTCTTGAATACCCGACTGCATATCACGAATAATAATTGTATGGTCTAATAATTCTTTTTGACCTAAAATTAAAGCCAATTTGGTTTGTAACTGGTTGGCTTTTTCCAATTGATTTTTTAATCCATCTCTAGAAAAGGCTTCTGCAACTTTAATACCTTCATCTAATAATTTTTGATGTAACCGAAAACATTCTTTACGTGCTTCAACCCCAAGTTGAGCAATAAAAACTTCTGCTTGATTAAAATCAGGTATAATAATTTTTAATTCACGTAATTTATTAATGATACGTTCAATGCCTGCAGCGAAACCAATGGCTGGAGTTGGCCGACCACCTAAAATCTCAATTAATCCATCATAACGACCACCGCCTAATAAAGCTCCTTGAGATTCTTGTGGGTTTTCATCTATTGAATAAATTTCAAAAGTAGTTCGATTATAATAATCTAATCCCCTAACTAAATTAACATCAAGATGATACTTAATTTCTAAATCATCTAAATATTCCAAAACTTGCATAAAATGTTTTTTAGACTCTTCACCTAAAAAATCAATGATTTGTGGGGCATTAGCTAATATTTCCTGACATTTTTCTTCCTTACAATCTAAAATACGTAAAGTATTTTTGGTATATCTGTCTTTACAATTATCACATAATTCTTTTTTACGATTGCCAGCAGTCAAATATTGTTTAAATTTAGTTATAAATTCCTGACGGTCTTCTAGATCACCAATACTATTAATATGAACGATAACTGGTAAACCTAAAGATTCTAAAAGATGATAAGCCATTGTTATTAATTGAGCATCAACAACAGGAGAATCTGAACCAATGGCTTCTAAATTTAACTGATTAAACTGACGGTATCTACCTGCTTGGGGTCGATCATGACGAAAGACTTGTCCTAAAGTGAAAAGTTTAACTGGCTGTGGTTTATTTAACATACCATGTTCTATATAAGCACGACAAACACTGGGGGTAAATTCTGGACGCAAAGTTATATTATCACCACTCTTATCTTCAAAAGAATAAAGTTCTTTTTCTACAATATCACTATTTTTACCAGTACCTTTATAATAAAGATTAGAATATTCTAAAACTGGTAAATCAATACGCTCGAAACCATGAGCCTTAAGTAACGGCTCGGCCTTAGATAAAAAATAATCCCAATAATTTTGTTGGTTTGGCAAAACATCTTTAAATCCCTTAAGTCGTTGAATAGCTTTATTACTAACTCTTGGCATAAAATTTAAAATTTAAAAAAATAAATGTAAAAAAAATATATTCAATAATATTTTAATGAAATATTATAACCTATATCTCATTTACTCCATCAGAAATATAAACTGGTTTTTCAAAAATAGTTATTCTATTAAAAGGCCAACCACGAACCCAAGTACGGCCAACGATATCACTACGCTTAATTGGACCGAAAACCCTTGAGTCTAGAGAGGAAGACCTATTGTCACCTAAAATAAAATATTCATCTGCCGTTAATTCAATTTGTTGATTGCCTTGAGTATGTGTCTGTGGCAAATACATATCTTCATTTAGGAAAAAACCATTAGGATTATCTTCATTAATAATAATAATTTTACCATTATCTAATTTAACAGTTTCACCTGGTAAACCAATAATACGTTTGATAAAATATTGACTTGGATCTTTGGGATATTTAAAAACAATAACTTCACCCCTCTGTGGATTATCTAAACGATATGATATTTCATCAATAATTAAATACTCATGTTCATAAAAATTAGGCTCCATAGAAGCTCCTTTAACATAGAAAGGCTGAATTAGAAAATATCTAATTGGTAAAATAATAACTAAAGAAATAATAATAACTTTAAGAGTTTCCCAAATAAAATCCTTAAACTGATTTTTTATTTGATTAGCAGAAATAATTTCTTCTGGTTGCTGATTATTTTTAATAGAAACGTTTTCTTCTAATTTTTGGTTATTTTCAACAGACATATTTTAAAATATATTTAATTTCTAATTTTTATCCAGTATTATCTTTAATTTTTTAAAAATTGAAAGTGGTGCTGGATTTATCATAACACTAAAAGAATGTTAGATTTAGCTAATATATAAAATATATATTATTTGCTAATTCAAAAATAAAATAAAAAATACTAATATTCTTCTTTTATTTCTCTCACTTTGCTCTAATATAAGCCAATTTATGCTAATAATAACATATTTTTTTAATTGACGCAAGTTAAAAATTAATGTAAACTACAAACTAAGATGGCCTACAATAGGCTTTTAATTTTCTAAACAGATAAAGAATGTATAATAATATTAATTTGATTCATAGCTCAATAGAAAAAAATCAAGTAAAAAAACAGAAAAAAAGTTTAGGAGCAAAGCTAATAAGAGGCCTTTTTTTGTTATTATTGGCTTATTTTGTAATTTCATTTATTTTATCCTCCAAAGTTATCTTTTCTCAGGATACTTTTGGCAGAGTCCTAACAAAACTACCAGTGGTAAATCAAATTAGAAACATTCTTGGTGCTGAAGATATTTTAATTGGGGAAGACACTAATAGAATAAACATATTGCTTATGGGGATTGGTGGTACTGGTCACGAAGGTGCCCTACTTACAGATACCATTATGTTAGCCAGCATTCAACTGTCAACTAATGAAATAACTTTAATATCCATTCCACGTGATCTATATATTAAAATTCCAGATAATGGGTGGCAAAGAATAAATCATGCAAGTGCCTATGGTGATTTGAATGATTATGTGGGCGGTGGCTCTGCACTAATGGCTAAAACTATAGAAGAAACTTTTGGCGTACCGGTTGACTATTGGTTAAGAATCGATTTTTCTGGTTTTAAACAAGTTATTGATGATCTAGGTGGTATAAATGTATTGGTAGATAGAACTTTTACAGATGAACAATTTCCAACTGAAGATTTTGGAGTTCAGACTATAACCTTTGAAAAAGGAGAACAATATATGGATGGTGAAACTGCTCTACAATTTGCTAGATCACGACATGGGAATAATAATGAAGGTTCTGATTTTGCTAGAAGTAAAAGACAACAAAAAATATTATTAGCAATTAAAGATAAAGTTCTAAATTGGAAAACCTTAGCTAATCCTAATAAAATATATAAAATCTACGATAGTATAAGCAATCATATCCAAACTAATATTAAAGCTGGGCAGTTACCTGACTTAACAGGATTATTAAAAAATATTAATTTTGACTCAATTAAACATTATGTGATAGATGATTCTCCGGGTGGCTTGTTAAAACCTATTATTACAGAAGAAGGTGCTCAAGTTTTAGTACCAAAGTCTGGAGATTTAGCTGAATTGCAAGATTTTGTAAAAAATATATTTGTAGTGCGTGAAATTAATCAAAATAATATAAAAATTATTTTAGCCAATGGAACAACTATTGACGGTTTGGCTACCTATATTGGTAGTTCCTTAACTTCATGGGGTTTTAATATAGAACGTTTAATAACAGCCCCAACACAAGATTTCGAAAAAAGTGTTATTTATGATTTAAGCGATGGCAAAGAAAAAGAGGCTCTTAAAATACTTAAGCGACGGATGGATGCTAACGCAACTGACAAATTACCTGAGTTCCTAAACCCGCTACTCTATAAAACAAATTCATTGGGAGAGTTAGAAATGGTTGAGGCTGATTTTTTAATTGTGGTTGGCGCAGATCAACAAAGAGCTATTCAAGCGATTGAATTATGGAATGAAGAACAAGCAAAATTAGAAATAATTAAAGAAATTACCGAGGAAAATGAAAATTTAGAAATTAATAATGAATAGTTACCCTTTAAAATTTATTACTATGAATACTATAACCATTATCGGTCGAGCTAACGTCGGTAAATCAACTCTCTTTAACAGATTATCTGAAAAAAGATCTGCTATGGTTTCCAATACTCCCGGAACCACTAGGGATTTAAAATATAATAAAATTTCATGGACTAACCATGTCTTTGAATTAATTGATACTGGTGGTTTTTTGGCTAATCAAAAAACTCCTTTAAAAGATTTAACTAGAAAGGAAGAAAAACAAAATAAAAAAGAAAGTTCAGGTGATATTAATAAACAGGTTGAAACTCATGCTCGGGAAGCATTAATTAAAAGTAATATTATTGTCTTTGTCGTTGACGCTCAAGAAGGCTTAAATCCACAAGATAAACAAATTGCTGAATATCTAAGAAAAATTAAAGATAAAAAAATTATATTAACAGTTAATAAATGTGATAATCCCAAATTAAGGGAACAAACAGCTGAATTTTATAAACTAGGGTTAGGTGAACCTATTTTAATTTCTGGACTTAATGGTTCTGGTACTGGAGACTTATTAGACCAAATAGTAAAATTATTAGATAAAGAAAAAAATATTAGTGATAATCAATTATTAACAGCAGAAATTAGTGTATCAATTCTGGGTAAACCTAATGTAGGTAAATCTTCTTTATTAAATACTTTAATCGGTTATGATAAGGCAATTGTTTCAGCTACTGCTCATACTACCAGAGAACCTAATGATGAAATAATTACTTTCGAAAAACATAAAATCAAACTTATTGATACTGCAGGTATTAGAAGAAAAGCCAAAGTTGATCAGAGTAGTTTAGAAAAACTAGGTATTAAAATGAGTATTAGCAGTCTTAAAAAATCAGACATTGCATTATTAATATTGGATTTAAATGAACCTATTTCCCATCAAGACTTACAATTAGGCAAATTGATAATAGAATCCCACACTGGTGTAATTATAGTAGCAAATAAATATGATTTGGTTATACAAAACCTACAAAAAAATAAAATTGATGAGACTAAATCAGATTTAATTAAAGAATTTAAACAAAATATTTATAGCAGTTTTCCTCATTTAAAATTTGCTCCTATTATCTTTATAAGTGCTAAAACTGGTTTAAATACTAAAAAAATATTAAAATTAATATTAGACACCAACAAAGAAAATCAGATTAGAATTTCAGATAATGCTTTAAGTAAATTCTTAAAAACACTCATAAAAAAACAGCCTCCACCAAGAAAAAAAATTGGTTTTGGTTCCAAAACAAAAATCAAGCGTTCTTATATAACTAACTTTAAACAAATTGATATTAATCCACCTTTATTTGAGTGTACTATTGGCAGTAAAGAAAAATTACCTGAAGAATACCGTCGCTACCTTATTAACAATCTTCGAGATAAATTTGGTTTCAAAGGTGTACCAATTAATTTAAAAGTTAAATATCAACGAGACACTGAGAAATAATTTACAATTTACAAAATTAAAAATTTAATTTTATGTATTTAATAGTCGGCTTGGGTAATCCCGAAAAACAATACGAACAAACCAAACATAATATTGGTTTTATGATATCTGATTTTTTAATAAAAAAATTAAATTTTGAAAACTTTAAACCCCAGCAAAAATTTAAAGCTGAAATAAGTACGGGAAAATATGATAATAAAAATATTATTATTGCTAAACCACAAACTTATATGAACAACTCCGGAATGGCGGTACAATTATTAAAAAATTATTTTAAGATTCAATCTGAAAATTTAATTATTATTTATGATGAATTAGATCTACCCTTTGAAGAGATTAGAGTTAGACAAGAGGGATCTTCGGCTGGCCATAATGGTATTAAATCAATTATTGAACATTTAGGTAGTGATAAATTTAATAGAATTAGAATTGGAATTCATAATAATGATGCAGAAAAAATGCCGGCTGATAAATTTGTGCTTTCCAAATTTTCTTGGTGGGAAAAAAGAAAATTAACCAAAGAAATTTTGCCTCAAGCCATTGAAGAAGTTTTAAAATTATTAAAATAATAATTTTTAGACAAATTAAATTTTGTGAATTAAATTATATAATTATTTGATTGATATCTTATTTTTACAACCATGTCAAAAACATCTCAAGCTACCCAAACACGCCATCATAAAAAAGAAAGTAAAAATTGGTATACCCAAAGCCAGGATGATATATTCTATAAATTAGAAGCTACTAAAGATGGGCTGAGTGATGAGCAGGTTAAAAAAAAGTTAAATAAATTTGGTTTAAATAAATTACCAGAAGCCAAAATAGAATCTAAATGGATGATTTTATTAAGACAATTTAAAAGTTCTCTGGTATACGTACTCTTGGTGGCTTCAATTGTCAGTTTGTTTTTAAAAGACATAACTGATGCTCTAATTATTTTATTAGCCGTTTTAATCAATGTAATTATTGGTTTCTACCAAGAAAATAAGGCTCAAAAAGCTTTGTCTGCTTTGAAAAAAATTGTAGTTAGCCACTGTAAAGTCCTCAGAGATGGGCATAAACAACAATTAGAGACAATTAAATTAGTACCGGGGGATATTATTTTTTTATCAGCTGGTGACAAAATCCCAGCTGACATCAGATTATTAAAAACTAATAATCTAAAAATCAATGAAGCCCCTTTAACTGGGGAATCAATTGAAGTTAAAAAAACTGAACACACTTTAACCGGTGATTTAGTTTTGGCAGATCAAGCTAATATGGCTTTCATGGGAACTCAAGTTACCCAAGGTAATGCGATGGGTATAGTGGTAACAACTGGAGATAAAACTTCTTTAGGTAAAATTGCTAAACTGGTGGCAACAACTGAGGATCTAATTACCCCACTTCAAAGAAAATTAAATATCTTTGCTAAAAAACTTAGTCTATTAATCTTATTACTTTGTAGTTTTATTTTTATAGTTGGACTATTTTTAAAATATAATTTTGGACAATTATTAATTACAGTTATTGCTATTGCAGTTTCAGCTATTCCTGAGGGTCTACTAATCGTGGTCACGATGATTCTAGCTGTGGGGATGCAACGTATTTTGAAGAAAAAAGCTTTAGTTAAACATTTACTAGCTGCTGAAATTTTAGGTTCAACTTCTGTAATTTGTGCTGACAAAACTGGCACCTTAACAGAAGGCCAAATGCGAGTAGTTGAATTGGCCACCCTAGATTATGATATCGGCTTTACTAATGACTCTAAAATTGATGGGCTGATGGGAGAGGAATTAATTAAATTATTACAAGTCGGTTTAATTTGTAATAATGCTTATATTGAAAATCCTGAAACTGAGATGAAACATCGCATTGTACGTGGTTCACCCACTGAAAAAGCATTATTTTTAGCGGCAGCTAACATCGGCTTAGATAAAAATAATCTAGATAAAACTGAACCCCGCTTAGATGAAAAACCTTTTGATGGCAATTGGAAATATATGATGACCCTTAATAGAAATAAAGATAATAATAGAGTTTATCTGAAAGGAGCCCCTGAAAGAATATTAGAATTTAGTAATTATATTTATGTTAGTGATGAAAAAAATAAAAAGTTAGAGCTAACTGATGTAGAAAAAGAAAAAATTAAAAATATGTATGAGGAAATGAGTAAGAAAGGATTAAGAGTTTTGGCAGCAGCCTATAAAAATGTATCTAATAAAATTAAAAGTATCCAAGAAGTTGAAAAAAATAATTTTATTTTTGTGGGTCTCTACGGAATTAAAGATCCCATTAGACAAGGTATTGAAGAAACTATTGCGGAAGTTAAACGTGCTGGGATTAAAACAATTATGATTACTGGTGACAATGAATTAACTGCAGCAACTATTGCCAAAGAGCTAGGAATTATAAAAAATCTTAAAAATATTATGAGTGGTCTAAAATTAAAAAGTTTGACAGAAAGCGAACTCATAGAAAAAGTTGATGATATTAAAGTCTATGCTAGGGTTACCCCAAAAGATAAATTGAAAATTATCAAAGCTTGGCAAGAAAAAAATGAAATAGTTGCCATGACAGGTGATGGTATTAATGATGCACCAGCATTAAAAAAAGCCAATATTGGTATTGCAATTGGTTCTGGTACAGATGTGGCTAAAGAAACTGCTGATATTATTTTATTAGATGATAATTTTAAAACTATTGTGGCGGCAGTTAAGGAGGGCCGAGTTATCTATGATAATATTCAAAAAGTAGTCCTGTATTTTTTATATAATGGTTTTTCTGAAATATTAATAATCACTACTAGTTTATTTTTGGGTTGGCCATTACCTCTATTGGCCGCACAAATTATTTGGATTAATTTAGTCAATGATACCTTGCCGGCCTTATCATTATCTCAAGAGCCAGCCGATGCGGAAATTATGCATAGAAAACCTAGAGATATTAATGAACAGCTATTAAACAAAGAAAATAAAGTTTTGATTGTTTTAATCAGTCTTTTTTCGGCGGCGGGAACTTTATTTTTCTTTTATTATTTTTGGAGGAAATTTAATAATCTTGACTACGCGCGTACAATGGCCTTTTCTTTTCTAGCCATCAGCACGTTACTTTATATATTTAGTATCAGAAATTTAAATCAACCTGTTTGGAAAAATAATCTATTTTCTAATAAATTTCTTTTGGCTTCAATCATAATAGGTTTTGGTCTACAATTATTAGCTATCTATAATTCACAATTGCAGAAAATTTTTCAAACAGTCCCCTTAGGTATAACTGAGTGGTTATTAATACTTTCTGGTTGTCTGTTATTAATAGGTATTATTGAAATTATTAAATCTTTTTATTATAAAAAAACTAGTCCCAGCAAAGATATAAATATTTAAATAATTTAATATGAGTTCTATTCTCCTCCATACTTGTTGTTCACCATGTGCCTGCTATCCAATAGAAGAATTAATAAACCAGGGTTATAAAGTAACTCTGTTTTATTACAATCCAAATATACAACCAGCCAGTGAATATCAAACTCGTTTAGATGAATTAAAAAAATACCTTGAAACAAATAAAAAAATAAATATGATTGAAGGTCTTTATGAGCCCAAAAAATGGTTTGTATTAATTAAGGGTCTAGAGAATGAACCTGAAAGAGGAAAAAGATGTGATGTGTGTTATCAAATGAGATTAACTAAAACAGCTGAAATGGCTAAAGAAAAAAAGTTTAATTATTTTGGTTCAACTTTATCAATCAGTCCCCATAAAAAAGCTGCTAAAATAAGTGAGTTAGGTAAGTTATTAGCAAAAAAATATGGCGTTGGATTCTTTGATAAAGACTGGAAAAAAAATGAGGGTTTTAAACAAGCATGTAGAATATCTAAAGAAGAAAACTTCTATCGACAGAATTATTGCGGTTGTATCTATAGTAAAACAAATAAAAATGGAAAAACATAACAAAGAGTGTTATAATCTAATTATGAATAGCTTATCTTACTAAATTTACTGATCTCATTAAATTTACTACTAATATGACTAAAAACAAATGGCTAGATTTAATAGATATGGTGGAGACTAAATTTAAGATAGATGAAAATTATAAAGAACCGATGAATGATGGTTCTCCTGGCGAAAAACATATAGTTGAGTTTACTGGACCAATGGGTAAAATAAAATTAGAATTTACTGAAAAGGCTAGGTTAGCAGATGTTAAAACTATCTATTCAGGCAGAGTTGGTTCAGATGTAACTATTAATAAAATTTATGATGAGGAGGATATAGTAAGTCATATGAATGCTTATAAATGGGATGAGATAAGGAAAGATTGGGTAACCATCCAAGGAGATTTATTTTAGAAATTATTTAATTATATGACTAAACAAGAATTATTTGTAAAATATCATTGGAAACAATCTATTATCTTAGGATTATTGGTAATTATGGTGGTTGGTCTACAAGTATTTTTGGAAGAAATAAAAGTAAATAAAGAAAATAAAACTGGGAAAGTTTTAGGGATAATGGCTCAACAAAGTGAAAATAATAAGCCAACTGAAAATATTTTATTATATCAAAATAATGTTAAACAAATAATTAACAACTATTTAAAACAAAGAGCTGATTTTATTAAACCTCACCAAAATTGGCTTTTTTTGATTAATCAAACTAAACAAAAATTAATCTTACTAGAAACACCTAATAACTATAAGGATTTACAAATCAAAATAATAATTTTATTGGATGCCGAAAAGATTGCCGTCGAGAAATCGGCACAACAAGAAATAGAAAAGATTAATAAAGAATGGGATCAATTATTGACACAATTTTTCTGGTTGAATTAACTCCTTAAAAAAATAAATTATTTAAATACTTAAACATTTTTATGCCACTTTATTTTGCTTATCTTTACGGCTTATTAACTTTAGCTGGTTTAGAAATTGGTCTAATCAAACCAACTTTTTTTGTTTGGAGTTCAGTGATAACTCTACTAGTAAATATACTATTTATCTGGTTAGCAGTACGAGCTAAATTCTCTTTAAATTTCTGGAATTTTTTAATCTCACCTTTTCTATTTCTACTAGGTGGTATTTTTTTTATAAGTTTTTCTGATAACTTAATAGTACAACACCTGAGTATTCTATTTTTAACTGTTGGTAATACTATTTTTATATATTGGTTAATTACTCATAGTTATCATAAATATAAATATAAAAAACATTCTTTATCAAATATATCTAGAATTATTAATATTAGTACTATTTTCTTCTGGTTTACTACTTTTTCCAACCTTTATGCCTTTTTTAGATTGCCCACCTGGAGTTTAATATTTTTAGCGGCTCTTATAAGTTATTTCTTAATTTATCAATTTTTTTCAATAAATAAAATTAAATGGTCAACAACTAAAATATTTGTTTTAATTTTATCTGGTATTATTTTAGAATTTTTTTATATACTGACTTGGTTGCCATTACTCTCTATGGTTAAAGCCATTTTAATCACTAGTCTTTATTATTTTCTAACAAGTTTAGCTAGACATTATATTGAATCAACCCTAGCCAGAACTGTCTATTTAAGGTATTCTTTAATTACTGGTTTCATTTGGCTATTAGCTTTACTAAGTGCTAGATGGGAATAGTTCGAGGATTAAATGAGAAGCCAAAAGTTTGGCTTCGAACAACAAGAACGGGTCTTGTATTATGTCGGAGCAAGACGTAGCTATCGCAAGGTCCTATACATTATTGACAGAATAATATAAAAATTATGTTGAAATTAAAAAAATTCACCACTAAATCAATAAATACTCCTCCAGAAACCGGGCATAATTCTGCTGGAAAAGAAAAAACGACTGAACAGTTTGATGAATTTTATAATAATCAAAAACAAATAATAATTAAGCCCCATGGTGGTTATAGCCGCTGGATATTAATCATTTTGGTAACTATCTTTTTTAGTTTTATAACTATTTTTACATATGATATTTTTTTAAAAACAGAAATGCCAACTAATAGTGAACAACAAGTAATTATCGAACGTCAAGAAGATATTACAATTATAGCTGATGAGCGCTTAACTCAACTGGAAGAACAAATTAATCCGATTATAGTCAATTTTTATCTTAAACCAAACGATAGTTCTGGCTCTTTTTACCAAGATATATATTCATTTGGTAGCGGTTTCATTTTAACTAGTGATGGCTGGTTAGTTACCACTCAAAGTGTAATGGATAAAATAGACAAAGAAAATTATATTATTCTCACTCATAATTATGAAATCTATGAAACGGAAAAAATTGTGTATGACCCCATAAGCCCTTTAGTTTTCATTAAAATTAAAGCAACTAATCTACCAGTAGCTAAATTTGGTAAAATAACAGAATCTTTTTCTGGTCAAAATGTTTTTGGTTTTATTGCCAGTTATCCTAAAGCTAAAAATGCTACTTTACATCTGGCAGACTTACAAGCATCTACTTTGGATGATGTGGTGGCTTCAACTGAAGAATTTAGCCATTTTGTTTCTTGCCGAGAAGGTTATGATGTTAGCCTAATAGGCGCACCAATTATTAATATGGCAGGCGAAGTTATTGCTATAATTAATAATTCCCAAACAGCTATTCCCATTGATTATTTTACTAAAATTATTAACAACCTTGGAAAAACAGGAACAATTGATAGAGTATATTTTGGAATAAATTATATTAATTTATCAAAATATCCAAAGATAGATACAACTTCTCAGGAAATTTTAGATAGGGGTGCCTTGTTATCTGGTTATAAAAATTTATTAGCTGTAGAAAAATTAAGCCCAGCAGACAAAGCTGGCTTACAGGTGGGTGATATTATTCTAATGGTTGAAGATGAGACAGTTAATGGACATAAAACTCTAACTGCTATTATTCAAGATTATGACTCTAATAAAACCCTAAAATTAACTATTTTAAGAGATGGTAAAGAAAAAGTTATTGAGATAGCTTTAGAAAAATTATAGTTTAATAATATAATTAATTTTAAAACCCCACTCTATACAGAGTGGGGTTTTTGATTTGTTAAATTAAATATTTATCTATTCTTTAATACCATCTAAATTAACATCGTAAAGAATTTTATCTTGAACTAAATTATATTTTAAAAGTTCCTTTTGATCAAACCAATGATTAATTTCATTTTCGGCTTCCTCAGTAGATCCCGAAGCATGAATTAAATTGCGGACCGCTCGTTTATCAGCATCACTAATGGCATAAGAGTCTAAAACAAAATCACCACGAATAGTACCCACATCAGAAGTTAAGGGTTCAGTACCACCAGTCACTTTTCTGATAATTTCAACAGCATGGGCACCTTGCCAAACCATAGCAATTATTGGACCAGCCGACATATATTTTTTTAAGTTCTCTAAAATAACTGCTGTAATTTCTAGCGGATCTTCAGAAGGTGGCTGTAATCCTTTTTTCTTATAACTCTCAATAGTTTTTTGACCAGTAATGGTACGCCAATTGGGATCAAGGGTATAATGTTTTTCAATGTGTGCTGCATCAGCTAACATCATTTTAAGAGCGACTAATTTTAAACCCATTCTTTCATATCTCTTAATAATTTCACCAATTAAAGTCCGTTGAATTCCATCTGGTTTAATAAGAACTAATGTTTTTTCTTGACTTGGATGATTCATATTGTTTTATGAGTTAATTTCTAATTTTAATTAATATCAGCATAACATTAATAAGTGAGTTAAGCAAATTAAGTGAGTTAAGCTAAATATTATAAAAAACTTACTTTACTTAATTTCCTTTATTTACTTTGTTTACTATTCTCCGCCTGCCATTTTTTAATTTCTTGATGATTACCAGAAAGTAAAACTGGGGGGACTTTTAAAGTTTTCTTTTTTAGGCCTTGGCGATATTTAAAAACTTCTGGACGGGTATATTGAGGATGTTCCACATAATTTTCTTTAGCATGTGTCTCTTGGGTGGTTGATTTTATATTACCTAAAACTTCAGGAATTAAACGCGCAGTGGCCTCAGTAATAATCATGGCTGGTAATTCACCGCCAGCTAAGACATAGGGGCCAATTGATACTTTGATGTCTATAAACTCATCAATGCGAGCATCCAGTCCTTCATAGCGACCACATATAAAAATTAATTGATCTAATTTAGAAAACTGCTTGGCCATGGATTGGTTAAATTGTTGCCCAGCTGGGTCAAGCAAAATAACTTGAGATTTTTTGGTTCGTTTAATTTTTTTTAAAGTTTTATAAATTGGTTCAACTAACATAACCATTCCAACTCCCCCGCCATAAGGTTTATCATCTACTGTTTTATGTTTATCGTGTACAACATCACGAAGATTGTGAGTGGTGATTTTAATTAATTTATCTTTTTGAGCACGCCGAAGAATAGATTCATTAATATAAGAATCTAAAATTTTAGGAAAAATTGTAATAATATCAAATTGCATCGAATTAGTAACTGATTAAAAGAACCGCACTACTAGTGTAGCACGGTTCTTTATGTTATTAAAATGAAAAATCAATTAGATTTTCAAATCATCAACCGCTGATGTATCATTGATGTCAGTATCTTCACTAGGACGTGAAAAGGTTCTAGTTGAACCTTCTGGTTCGTTAATCTTTAAATTAACGTGAGCACTATTTCTAGCACCAACTAAACGAAGTAGCGTACGAACAGCTCTTGCGTTTTGGCCTTTACGACCAATAACATAACCCATATCTTGTGGATCTAGATCAAGAGTTAATAAAACTCCCATTTCATCAACCTTACGGTCAACTTTAACTTTATCCGGGTTATCTACAAGGGCTTTAACAACATACTCTAAAAAATCTTTATCATTTACGACATTAGCCATATTCTTTTCTTGTAAATTAATAATGTACTAAATATACATATAGTAAGCGACCTTTGCAGTTATTTATAATATAACATGTTGGGTTTTTTTTGTCAATATACACCACTAAAACACATAAATCACTGCTAAAATTTCTAATTCATCTAATAATTAACTTCTCTGTGCTTTCTGCCTGCCCGCGGACGCGGGACGCGGCCAGGATAATTTTTGTGTTTAGGCGATGAGCCTAATATCTTTTTTATCTTTAACTGGTGATGAGGTTGGTGGTGAACTAATATTTTTATATTCTGGTAATTGATCCCACATAAATTTAAACCAAGTCCGATAACCGTCTGCCAAAACCTGATCAATTAAAACATGTATAACAATATCTTCATCAATTTTACCTGGGCCCAACCCGGTAAAAGTAACTACATGATCACCAAAAATATCAAGACAGGTTTGAGTTGAATATGCTGAGGGTAAAAATTTATAAGGTGGGCCAACCTCTTTTAAAATTTCTGGTAATTCATTTTCTATTTCAGCATCAAAAATATGATGATATTTTATATTTAAACGCCTAGCTTCACTTAAAAAACTTTTTAAAAAAGTGGCCACTTTTTTATCAAACCATAAACCTTTGGCACCAATAAAATAAACATCCTGTTTTAGACGTAAAATATCACGTAAATAGTTTTTAAAACCTTCTACCCCACGATAAATATAAGCTTCTTGATATGAGGGCTTAGTAGTAAATTGTTTTTGTAAAGCAGGTAATATTTTTTTAAACTTATTCTCTTTTTCTTTAATTAACTCCAAAAGTTTAGCTGGATCTACCGCTTTATAAATATTTTCACCTTTTGTTAATATTTGAAAAACCAGCCCCTTTTCAATGAGCCGGTTAATAGTGTCATAAACATTGCGTCGATGAATTTTTGCCTTAACTGAAATTTCACCAGCAGAAGACTCCCCTGCTTCAATTAAGGTTTGATAGATCTTAGCTTCATTGGTGGTTAAACCAATTTCTTGTAAAATTTCTGCATACATAATGCGACGAGCATGGTTTTTTTGTTTGAGACGACGATTTTGGGCCAATTTATTTTGTTTAATAAATTAGTCTAACTTTTTACTTAATTAATTTAATTAAAAGTTATTAATTAAATTGATTAAGGTGTGGTGGTAGTTAGCACCATATGGTGCTATTTACCACTCTTTACTATTAGTATATCATAACTAGAAGTAAAAAGCAAGGGTGTTAAATAATATAAAAACAAATAATTCTTTTAAAAAAATAATAAAAAGGAGAAAAAATGTTCGAGTCTTTTGGAAATAATTTAAATTATACTATTATTTTGCCTTATTTTTTAAGTTTTCTTATTAGTACTCTTGTGGTTGGTGTTATAAACAAAATTAAAGTTAATAAAATTATAATAAAACACCAAACTGATATTGACATAAAAAATATTCAATTCCAAAGCTCCCAAATAATAAGAATAATAATATGTGTTGGTGGTTGTTGTATTAGTTTGGTTATAATAAACTATTTAGGAAACAACCTATTTGGATTAATCAAAAATACAATCTTAACGGGTGGAATTGCCGGATCACTTTTTGGCACCTATTTAACATCAAAATTTAAAATCAATCAATAATCTCGATACTTAATCCCCTGTTTATTTAAAAAAACAGGGGATTTTTATGTTTTTAAAATGTTCCACGTGGAACATTGATGTTTATATATATTTTGACAAGATTATTGTGGACATAATTTGGATAAGATCATAAATATGTGTATATGTTGCTTCAAAATGTTCCACGTGGAACATTCGGTTAATGCATTATAAATAAATAAAAGCCAATTAAATTCAAGCAAACAACTATTATCACAAAAATCAGATCTCTATCTCTCCTATATAGATAAAATATTGTTAAATTTAAATTTAAATAGCCTTAAAGAAACTATTTGTGTAATTTCAGAAAAAATAACTTGTGTGTAAAAAGTGTGTAAAAAGTATCATTTTTGTGTAAAACTAGCTAAAAACCTTAAAATGTTCAAAAAAAGTTATTTTTTCTAAAATTTAACACTTTTTTAGTGTTTTCGGCTAACAATAGCTAAAAGTGGACTTTTCACTAAAAAAAGTTATTTATATTTTTTAAAATAAAAAACTATTATAAATTAATATAATAGCTTTTTATTGGACCTGAGGGGATTTGAACCCCTGACCCCATGCATGCCATGCATGTACTCTAACCAACTGAGCTACAGGCCCTTAAACAGTATATAAATTTGAACCCCAGTTAAACTCTTTTCCCCCAAGAGTTTAACCCTCTTCCATGCCATGAAAACGCGCTACCAACTGTGCTAGTTAAAAACATACCAGTGATATGTTTTTAACCGACTTTAATTATAGTTATTAACATTATAACTTGTTTATCCATAACTTGTCCACAAATACCTTGCCAAAATAATAATGGCTTTTTAACCTTACTCTATTCCTACTAACTTTTTCTCCCCGATAGGAATCGAACCTATATTTAGGGTTTAGGAAACCCTTGTTCTATCCATTGAACTACGGGGAGAGTAAGAATAAAAAACTTATTTATTTATTATTTAGCATACTTTAAATTATAAATAAAATCAAGATAAAAATAAAATATTATAATATAATAATATAATATAAAGGTAGACATTTTAGTCTAAATATACTAAGCTGATGATATACTTAATTGTAATTATTAATAATTAATCAATAAATTTATGTTTAAAGGTGAAAATAATATTGAGGCTACAGAAGGTGTTGATACTATTATCGGCCCTTCGGTAAGTGTTGAAGGTAATTTTAAAGGAGAGGGTAATATTATTATTGAAGGAGAAATAAAAGGCACTGTAAAAACAAAGGGTTTTATTAAAGCCTCTGAACGCTCTATTATTATGGCAAATATTACAGCTGACAGTGCTGAAATAGCTGGCGAGCTAGTAGGTAATATAAAGATAAAAAATAATTTAGAAATAAAAGAGAGTGCAGTTATTCAAGGTGATATTGAAACGGGCACATTGACTGTTTCTCATGGTTCTGTTTTGAATGGTAATTTAAAAATGAAAACTGGTGATAAAACAGAAAAATTTGAAGAAGAGGAAATTGAAACTAAAAATGAAAAATAATTAGCTTAAAATAAATAGTAGATTATATCTAAATTATTAGAAATTAAAATAAAATTAAAAATAACTTTTAATTTTAGATATTGGAAATTAGAAATTAGAAATTATTAAAATATGTACTATTATATTTTTGATATTTTTACTAGTCAAAAAAAACATGAGAAGCAACTGCAAAAAATTGAAGGTTTAATTACTGAATTGGGTATTAATGGCAAAATATACAAGCTTAATGTTTTAAAAAATCTAGAAGATATTATAGAAGAAGCTATCGATAATGGAATAAAAAACATTGTGGCTGTTGGTAATGATCAAACCGTTAGCAAGGTTGCTAATTTACTAATAAATAAAAAAATAGTTATGGGTATTATCCCATTGGGTGAACCCAATGTGTTGGCTGGTGCCCTAGGAATTAATTCCTACACTGAAGCTTGTAAAATTATTTCCGCTCGCAAAGTAGCCAAATTAGATGTTGGTAAAGTCAATGGACAATATTTCTTACTCTCAGTTGAATCAAACGATAAAAATATAATTTTTGATTTTAAAAACTACAACATTAATCCTTTAAACAATAACAGAATTATGGGGGTCTATAATATAAATATAGATCAACTAGATTATAAATCTAATCCATGTGATGGTTTGATGGAGGTTATTTTTGCACCTAACGAAAACAGTTGGTGGCAAAAATTAACTCAAAAAAACCAGGGTGCTGAACAAACAGGGATTAGTATTTTCCCTACTAAAAAATTGATTCTTAAACATAAGAAAAAACCAATCCAGATAAATATTGACCGTCAACGGGTGTTAAAAACACCTTTGGAAATTGAGGTGCTACCTAAAAATTTAAGTGTGATTGTGGGGCGTGACCGGATCTTTAATTAAAATAAAAATTTAAATCTCTAATAAAAGGAGGAAATTAAAATGTCTTATACTGTTGTTAAAATTGTTCCCGGAAAAATACCAAGACTTATAGGGCCTTATCGTAAATATAATGAGGGCGTTAATCTTTTAATACAAGAGAAATATAACCCTAATTATGAAGGCCCAAAAGATGAACATGGACCTAGAGAATTTATCAAAGGAGAAAAAAAGGCTTATGTTT